>Ga0193963_1000774_pt1 | contig 16404 bp, 17 predicted proteins | sample FB_6_MG_FD_140359 | JGI IMG/M metagenome (GOLD analysis project Ga0193963, IMG submission 140359) | Microbial mat bacterial communities from the Broadkill River, Lewes, Delaware, United States - FB_6_MG | ecosystem: Environmental > Aquatic > Freshwater > River > Microbial mats | place: USA...
TAATACAGAGCAATCTAAAATAAAGTGAGAAGTAGATTTTTTAATAGAAGATCATAAAGAAATATCAGAGTTAGATAAAAAAATAGAAATAATAAAAGATTATTCTAGACGCTTCCCTATAATCTTTTGAAGTTCTTTTGATACAAGTATTTTAGATAAAGAAAATGCAATTGATAATTTTTTAGATACACTTTATCAAAACGTTAATATATGAGTTGAGTATCAAAATATATTATCAGATTATTGTGAAGTTGTATTTAATGAATGACTATTAAGAATTGAAAGTGAAGATGAGTCATTTAAGCATTTTGATTTTTTAGAATTACATAAAGATTTATGAAAATGATTAAATACATTCTATTTTATAACAAAAAAGATCTTTCAAGATATAAAAGATTGAAAAATTAAAAGTCCTATATCAATAAATGCCGAAGTAGAAGATATATTGGATGATCAATTTATAGTTATTTTAAAGAGACTTAGTCTTGAATACTGAGTAGATTTAAAAAGTGAAGTTGTAATAATAGAAATACTTGAAAATCAAAGTATTCCTAATACAAAAGAATTTAAAGAAAAAATAAATCAATTAAAAAATATATGAGTACAAATGGCATTAGATGATATTGAAACTAATTCAAATAAGATAAAAGAAGCAGTTGAAAATATTATGTTTTTATGAGATAATATTGATATAGTTAAATTTGATTGAAAAACTTTACAATGAATATATAAAACATATAAAACAGATAAAAAAGAGTTTGCGAAAATATTAATAGAATTGAAAAATAAAATTGAATTATTTTTTAAAAAATGAATTAAAGTAGTAGCAGAATGGATTGAAGATTTAGAAATCTACGATTTTGTAAAAAATGTTTTATGAATAAAATTATATCAATGATTTTATAGTAAAGATACTGAAAATTTAAAAACTATAAGAGAAAGTATAAATAACTAAATATAAATGCATATAACTATAATAGAAGATGAAAAAGTATTATCATCAAATATAGCTAAAAAACTCAATAAAAATTGATATAACACAGATATCATTAGCTCATATAATGATTATTTATTAAGCGATAACAATAATACTGATTTATATGTTATTGATATTTCATTAAGAGACTGAAGTTGATTTGATATAATAAAGGATTTAAGAAGTGAAAAAAAACTTTTAACTCCTATAATAATAACATCTTGATATTCTGAAACTGAGAAAAAGATATACTGATTAGACTTATGAGCTGATGACTATTTACCTAAACCTTACTCTGTAGATGAATTAATCGCAAGAATAAGAGCCTTACTTAGAAGAAGTTTTAATACTTCTTTAGATTCTGAAGTTATTTATAATGATATATCTTATAGTTCATCTGATAAACTAATAAAAAGAAACTGAAAAATCATAGAGTTAACTTGAAGAGAGATGCAATTTGTTGAATATATGTTATTTAATATATGAAAAATTATCACCAAAACAGAATTAATAAATTCTGTTTGGTGAAAATTTGATGAATTAGAGGTATCAGATAATACAATAAATGTTACAATATCTAAAGTTAGAAAGAAAATATGAAAAAATTTTAAATTAAAAACAATAGTAAATAGATGATATTTACTGGAAGAATAGCCAAAACTATAGTTCCATATAAGCTCTCCAAGAAAAAAGTCAAACATTTTAATGCGAATTTAATATCGAAAAGATATAATGAAGCAATATTAAGGTATATTATTATACATAATTATTAAATTGTTGGGTTTATTTACAACTTAGCTTATATAAATGAAAATTACAATTATTGAAGATGACCTAGAATTAGCTGAAAAGATTGCTAAAAAACTGAAGAGAAATAGTTACATAGTTGCTATATATAATTCTAAGAAAGATTTTTTAAAAAACTTTAAAGATAATAGCGACTTATATATAGTTGATTTAAATTTGTGAGAATCTTGTGATGAATGATTTGAAATAATAAGTTGGCTTAGAAAAGAAAAAAATTCTAAAAATCCAATTATAATTACTTCTTGATACTCTGATTTAGAAAAAAAAGTCTATTGACTTGATTTGTGAGCTGATGATTATTTAGCAAAGCCTTTTTTAAGTGATGAATTAATTGCTAGAATAAGAGCACTACTAAGAAGAAACTCAGATGAAAAATCTAGTATAATCAAATATAAAGATTATAGCTTTGATACAAAAGCACAAATTTTTGTAAAATGAATTGATAAAAAAATTCATTTTACAAAAAAAGAAATAATGCTTATAGAATTATTTATTCTTAATAAAGATAAAGTTATTTCAAGGAATAAATTAATAACATCTATATGGTGAGATTATGATTGATCTTGAGTTGCAGACAATACTATAAATGTAACATTTTTTAATTTAAGAAAAAAACTTTGAAGTGATTTTGATTTAGAAACAATAATTAGTGAATGATATATTCTAAGAGAAAAATAAAAAAGTAATGCTAATGCATTACTTTTTTATTTCTTAATTTTTCATCTAATTTTCAATTTATAAGCAATTCACAATAATCTCTTCTTGATTGTAAAAATAAATTTATTTCTTCTGAAGAATATAATTTATCTTTTTTATCTGGATTACTTGTAATTTCTAATAACTCTAGAACCTTATTTTTTTTTCATATTAAATCTGAATGCAGGGTTTTTAGATCATTGAATTCCAATTCTTCAATACTTGTGAAAAAAGTTTGATTAGTTTCATTAACTAATCAAACAATGCTTTCATCTATTAACAAAACCTTCTTTGCTGCCTCAATTTCATCAGTCATATTAGCTTTCATTTGACTAATAATTGAAGGTGGTTCATCTCAAATATTCCAGTTAATTCATCTTCTAGATAGATCTCACATAATACATTTATTTAAAAAATATTATTTTGATTCTCATTGATTTTTAGCTTTTAATTCTGCTTCTTTTTTTGCTTTAATTTCATTTAATTCTTTAACTTCTACCTCAGACAATTCTCTTTTAAGTCAAATTCTTCCCTTTGCAGTATCTACTTGAATAATTTCAAATTCAACTATATCTCATTCTTTAACAACATCTTCTACATTTTCAATTCTTTTATATGAAAGTTTAGAGATATGAATCATTCATGATTTTCATCTAAATTCAACAATAGCTCACATTCATTCAAGTACTTTTTTAACTAATCATTTTCATTTATATCAAACCTCTGGTTCCCATAAAATTTCTTTAATATCAGCAATTGCTTTATCTCAACCTTCTTGATTATCAGCAGTAAGAGTAGTTGAACCATCTTCTTCAATTGAAACTTTTACTCCATAATCTTTTTCCATTCTTTGAACATTTTCACCACCTTTACCAATAATTACTCTAATCTTATCTACAGGTATTTGTATATTAAGTATAAGAGGTGCATATGGTGAAAGTTTTTCAGAAACTGCTGGTTGAATTTCTAACATTTTTCACATTATATAGTCAGTTGCAACATTACCTTGAGCAAATGCTTTTTCAAAAATTTCCATTTTTAAACCTTTAATCTTAACATCAAGTTGTAATGCTGTTATACCATTTTTTGATCTAGTTAATTTAAAGTCCATATCTCATAAGAAATCTTCTTGAGCTTGGATATCTGAAAGAATTTTATAATTACCTGTTTCATCATCATAAATCATCCCCATAGCAACTCCAGAAACTGGTGATTTGATTGGCACTCATGCTTGCATAAGACTCATAGTAGATCCACAAACTGAAGCCATAGAACTTGATCAGTTACATGTAGTAATTTCTGAAACTACTCTCATAGTATATGGGAAATCTGATTCAGTAGGTAAAACTGGAACTAATGCCCTTTCAGCAAGTGCACCATGACCAATTTCTCTTCTACCAACACCTCTCATCATTCTAACTTCTCAAACTGAATATGGTGGAAAATTATAATGATGAATATATCTTTTTGTAGATTCTGGCATCATTCATTGTGATAATAATTTATCATCCGGTCCTCATAGAGTTGCAATAGATAATGCTTGAGTCATACCTCTTTGGAAAAGTGCAGAACCGTGAGTTCTTGGCAATAAACCAGTTTCTCAAATAATTTGCCTTACTTCGTCAACAGCTCTACCATCAAGTCTTCTACCTTTTTCTAGAATGTTTTTTCTCATTACTTCTTTTACTCTTTTATAAACAAGAGCTCACACTTCATTTTCAGTAATTTTAACACAATCATCTACTGAACAAGCTTCTCATACAGATCATTCTGATTCTCAAACAATATGACCTTTAGATGCTAAAAAGTCTCTAACTTCGACATCTAAATTATCTAATTCTTTTTGAAATTCTTTTTTACCTTTTTCATATAAAGCTTCCATTTTATCTTCTGTCATAAACCCTTTTACTTCTTCGTATAATGAAACATCAGGATTATTGAAAGTTGCTTCTATTTCTGGAATACCAAATTCTTTTTTGTAATCAGCTATAAAGTCTAATTGAGCGTTACAAATATCTTTAACTACTTTGTGAGCAAAATCTAAACCTGCTAACATTTCAGCATCAGATACTTCATTAGCACCAGCCTCAACCATAGTAATAGCATCAAGTGTACCAGCTATAACTAAGTTTAATTTAGCTTTTTCTTCTTGTTGAGTTGTTGGATCAGAAGTAAAACTACCATCTTCATTCATAATAACCTTAATACCTGAGACTGGTCATTCAAAAGGAGCTCAAGTCATAAGAAGACCTAATGATGCACAAGTCACACCCCATGAACCTAAATCTTTTTCTCAACTAGCTGAAAGTACTGTTAAAAGTATTTGAGTATCATTTACAATACCTTTTGGAAACATTGGTCTAATAGGTCTATCTATTAATCTTGCTGTAAGAGTTGCAGCATCAGAAGGTCTTCCTTCTCTTCTTTGAAATCTATTCCCTCCAATTAATCCTGTAGCATAAAATTTTTCTTGAAAATCAACAACTAAAGGAAAAAAGTCTGCTTTTTCATTTAATCATTCAGTTTTAAAACCTACAGATGTAAATAAAACATTATCTTCATTATCAGCCATAGTAACAGCCCCTGAAGTTAACAATCCTAATTTACCTGATTCAAAACTATATTCTTTACCTTCAAAAGTATAACTCTTCTTTAAAGGAGTTATATTAACAGCAGTTTTATCTGATAATCCTATCATAAATATGTAATTAATTTATAAAAATAAGTAACTTTTTAGAATAAATAATGAAATAATTAAACAAGCAAGAAACATTGTTTGCTTAACAATTTCATCATTTATTTAATCTTAAAAATTACTTAAAATTATTATAAAAGAATTCAAAAAAAAGACAAACAAAAAAAGTGCTTATGCACTTTTTAGTGTGAACAACCACATCATCCTTTAGAATGGTCATGTCATTCATGTTTATGTTCTTCACCATGAGAATGATCTCATCCACCACAACATCCTCATCATTCTTGTTCTGCAGCAGCATGATGTTGTACAAAAGCAATAAATTCATCGATTAAAACTTCAACCATTTCAGAATCTTGAGTAACTTGTTTTCACTCTTTATTAGGAACGATTTGTTTTAATAAGTCTAAGTGTTCTTTATATTCTGGGCTTAATTCTACTTGTATTTTTGTCATAATATTATTTTATTTATATAAACTATTTTTTTACTTTTTTATTTCTTTTTAATCTTTGTTTAACTGAATCTATTAATTGCCTTCTCTTTTTAACAACTTCTTCTCATCAATCAACTTGTAATTCTCATTTTTCAGATAAAAGAATTGCTAAAGGTTTAGTTACAGGGATTTTTGCAAGTATTATATTTATAATAACCATTAATGGAACTGATAATAACATTCAAATAACTCACCATAATGCTCACCAGAATCATAAAGCTACTATAATTACTAATGGACTAAGATTTAGTTTATTTCACATAAATCTAGGTTCTATTATATTTCACATAAGCACTTGTATTCAAACTAATCATCAAATCATTAATACAGAGTCATATGGACTAAATCAAGGTTGCACCAGTGATAGTAATGCAGGAAACATAACTGCGATTATAGATCAAACGCTTGGGATAAAGTTAAGTATAAAAACTAACATACTCCAAAATATTGCAAAATCTAATCAGAATGAAATCATTACAATATAACTAAATGTAGCAGTCATAAATGAAACCATTGTTTTTATAACAAAGTATGATTTAATGTCAGATTTTATTTTTTCTAATGTTTCAAATATTTGAGCTTTTTTAGATGATCATCAGATCATAAGATTAAGTTTATCTTTGAAATATCTATACTCTAGAAGGATAAATAATACGTAAAATAATATTATACCAGCACTTGAAAAGATAGAAGTTACTCATCAAACAGCTAAAGAAAAAACATATTGTAAATTTATTTGTTCTAAAACTTCAGTTACACTAGTAGGTTCAGGAATATGAAGCATATTAAATGTATTTGAAACAATTGTTACAACTTGTTGTTGATATTCAGGTAATAATTTAATTAATTCATCAATATTACTTCATATCAGTTTTCAAATTAGCCAAAATATTCATGAATATGTAACTAACGATAAAGTAAATGAAATAAAAGATGGTATTTTAAATCATTTATAAAAATTTGATAATCAAATAATTGCAAATGAAAATAAAAGTGCAATTATAAATGGAATAATAAGACTTGCTCAAATATATAATATATAAAATAATATAAATAATAATATTAGTATTAGAGCAAAATTACTAATAGATGATCATTCTTTTTTAAACATAAACATATATTTAAGTTATAATAATTATTTAGCTAATAAACATGCTTTTATACTTTTCGTAAGTTCTGCAATTCAATCTTTTTTTGTACTTGAAACTGGAATTATTTCTTGTCAAAAGAATTTATCTCTTGCATGCATTAAACTTTTTCAAAGTTCAGATTTACTTAATTTATCAGTTTTTGATAATACAATTGTAACTGGTAATTCTAATTCTAAAATATATTTATACATTTCTATATCCACCTCTTGTGCTCATAATTTAGAATCAATAAGTATAACTACTTTTTTAATGTACTCTGCTTTTTCTTCTAAATACCAACTTATTAAACCATCTAATTGTTCTTTTAGATTCTTACCAAGTTTAGCAAAACCATAACCAGGAAGATCAGTTAAATAATATTTATTTTCAACTTTAAATTGATTTGCAAGTAATGTTTTACCTGGTCTTGATGAAGTTTTAACTAAATCTTTTTTTTCAAATAAAGCATTCATAATACTAGATTTACCAACATTTGATCTTCAAACAAAGATTACTTCTCCTATTTCATCTATAAAAACTTCTTTACTTCAAAGTCCGACAGATTTGTGAAATTGTACATCTGATAGTTTCATTATATATATTTGTTTATTAATTAAATTTCTGTTATAATAAGGAAGAATTTAAAAATAAAAAATAAAAATACGAAAATGCAAGAAAATGTAGAACAAAAAAGCATAAATAATGCAATATCTTCTTATCTAATGATAATTGCTTCGTGGTTTTTCCTAATAAATAAAGATAATAAACATATAAATAATGATTTCGTAAAAAAACATACAAAATCTGCATTAATAATTCATTTATTATTCATATTAACATATATTATTTTTATATATAATTGATTATTTAAGAATATTATAATCCTTTCATATTGATTAAATATAATAGTAGCAGACATATTATTTATATTTTTATTTTCTATGTTATTGTATGGTATGTACAAAGCTAGTAAATCTGAATATTTTAATATTTGATGATTTCTGAAAGCTAGTAGAAATATATCTTTAGATATAAACAATGATAATAAACTAGATGAAAAAGATAAATTAACAATAGTAGCATCTTATATACCTTTCATTTGATATATAATTTGATGAAAATATGAAAATAAACAAGTTCAAAATATTCTTACATTAAATATGTTTATTTCAGTTATCATTACATTGATCTATATATTATGATATTCTAATGTATCAACACTATTAATTCTTATATATATAGTTTATTCTGTTTTTGTATGAGTAAATCTATTTACGAGAAATGAGCTAGTTAGTATAAATCTTCCATATTATTTTTCACCTAATTGAAAAATAGAGTTACAAAAAAATTTATTAATATATATTAAAAATTATATATCTTGAAATTTCAAATGATTAAAAGAAATAATCAAAGAAGAGAAAGATAAAAAAGAAACAAAAGATAAAAGTGAATCTATAAATATAAACAAGTTAGAAAAAGTAAAAATACCTGAATTTTTAATATACATTCCAATAATAAATCTATTTTTATTGTTCATAAGAGAAAATAACAACAAGTTACATATTAGAAATGGTTTAATAATAACATTAATATCGATTCTAATGCTTATATTAATATTTTTTGGATATATTCCATCAACATTATTATTATTGTTATTATTCCCTATATGCTTCGGTTTATGAAAACTAGAAATAAAGTATTATAAAATGCCTTATATATATGAAATATTTTTATTCATTATTAAAATGAAAAACCTATTCTTAAAATCAAAACAGGATTTAAAAGAAAAACATAATGAAGTTAACGAAGTTAATTTAAAAGTAAAATAAGCTTAGATATATCTAAGCTTATTTTTTTGTGCATAAAATTAAAGAAATAAAAAAAGTCCTTATAGGACTTTTTTATTTCTTTTTATTATCATCAAGTGCAATCATTTTTTTAATTGCTTCAGTAACCTTTATAGGTAGTGCTTTTTTAAATGCATCTACATTTAGTTTTCAATCTTTATCAATAGCTCAATTAATAATTAAGCCTTTATTAAAGCTTTCATTTGGCCATGAATCATCAAAATCTATATTAATCTTATTTGCTTTCATATCAATATCATTGATATCTAAACCAAATTCAGGTGAAGTAGAAAATTCTGAGGTCCACTTAACCCATTTATTTTCATCAACTCACTTAGGTTTAATATCTGTAGCAGTTAATTTTAATTTACTAATTTCAGATTTTATTTCTTTTATATCTTCTTTTTCTTTTTTTTCTGCTGCTTCCTCACTAGCTTTTTTTTCTGCTGCTTCTTTTTTTAATTGTGCCTCTTTATCACTAGCTTTTTTTTCTGCTGCTTCTTTAGCTTCATCAGCTTTTTTTTCTTCTAATTCATCTTCAGCAACTTCAGCTGCTTTATCTTCATATTTCTTTTGTGATTCTTTTATAGCTTTATTAAGTTCAGCTTCTGTTATTTTTCTATCAGTTTTTGAAATTATTACTTCTGTATCAGAATCACTAATTCAATCTCAGAACATATCAGTTGCAACTTTAACTTTTATTTCTTTAAATTTATCATTACTATCAACGTTTTTAACAAGTTGAATTTTTCTATCTACACCCTCATTATCTTTAAAAGTTGATACAGTAGTAGAAGTATGTCCTCATACTCAATCTACACTATCGATAGCACTTTTAATTGCTGCTTTATCATACATTGCTTTTATCTCTCCTACTTTTTCTTTTGCAAATTTTTCTGCAGAAGCATTATCTTTAATTTTATCAATTCAGTCTAATGATAAAATCATTTTGTTCATTTCTTTGTCTGAAACACCATCTCAAAAACTTGTATCTATATCAAAAGATTTTGTAGCTTCATTAAATTCAATATCAACACTTTCTCAGTTTTCTCAGATAAAAGTTTTCAATTCATCATTTATTCTAAGAAAATCACTTAATATCTTTAAACCTGATTTAAGAACATCTTTAGCTGATTCATATCAAGATTCAACTGAATCAACAACATTATCAACTACAGATTCAGTTTCATAAGCCAGTTCACCTTTTTCAGAAACTGAAACACTATATTCTTTTCCTTCAATAGTAACTTTAGTTTCTTCAGGTAACATTTTTCTTAAAGTAGAAGGTCAAATTTTACCATCTTGTCCTGCTTCATCAAATTTCAATTCTTTTTGTTTTTCTACAATTTTATCATAAGTTTTTTCACCAAAGTCTCCATCAACTCATGTTCAAACTAGAGTTTGAATAATTTGTCTTTCAAGTTTAGTTTTAAATCTATTTTCATTATATTTATCAGCAGAATTAAATTTAGCTTCTTTTGCATCTTTTATAGCTTTTGCTTTTGCTTCTTTTTCTTTCTCAACCCTTACTTTTTCAACTGCTATTATTTTTGTATTAATAGTAGTAATTAATCAATCATATTTAGCTTTTAAATCTTCAGGAATATCTTTAAGTGCTTTAACTTTTTCTAAAATAGCCTCTAATTTCTCTTTTGTTTCTCATGATTTTATTTCTAAAGATAAAGCATCTAATTGTGCTCAAATTTCTTTTGAGTCTAATGCATCTAAATTATCAGTAAGTAATCATTTATCAACTGTTGATTTAGATTTAACCCTCACTTGATCTCAAGCTTCATTTGCCCAATCTCATACAGTTAATTTAACATTATCTCATTCTGGTTTGTAAGACATATTTAAAGTATTTCTTGTACCAACTTTATCATATCTAACTTTAATTTGGTCTCATTTAATAGTAATACCTCCAAAACTGCTTTCAACAAAGAAGAAATTATCCTTTCTCAATGCATTTGTTATTTGTGACCAAGTAGGTAATTTTTGATTTGATCCTCATTTTTCAATAATTTTTTGAAAACTTTCATAAGATTGTTTATCTGCTGCTGAGAATCATTCTTTAAGCATAGAATCAGCTACTTCTTTAAGTCATTCTCTAGCTTCATCATTAATTTCACTTAAATTATCTGAAATAATTTTAGCTTCATTTGAATCAATTTGATTTCAACTTTGAATATACTCTTGTAATTTTTTTAAATCTGATTTTGCATCTCAGTCAAATGGTTTAGGTTCTTCAGCTCAGGCTGGTACTTCAGTAGTAAAATCATTCTTAACAAATGAAGTAAACAATTTTTTATAATTTTCGATAATATTTAACATAAAAAGGTTATTAAAATGTATTATAAATTTTTATACTTTTTAATAATAACATATTAATCATTAAAAATACCAATTATCAAACTTGACTTTTTATCTAAATATTTTTTTTATTTTATTTTAACAAAAAATATTTTTATATATAATAAGTTTAATTATTAATAATAATCATTTATATGGATATATTTTTTTATACTGTTTTATTTATATTTTGACTACTATTTTGAAGTTTTTCCTCTGTAATTATTCATAGGTTAAAATCCTGAGAAGAATGAATAATGTGATGAAGAAGCCATTGTCCAAAATGCGATACATGACTAAAATTTTTTGATTTAATACCTATCTTCTCTTGGTTATCAACACTATGAAAATGTAGATATTGTAAATCAAAAATCTCAATCATATATCCTATATTAGAATTATCAACATGATTAATTTTTTCATTAATATGATATTTTTTAATAGATTTTAATTTAATATTAAATTGAAATAATTATGAAATAATAAAACTTATTTATTGGTTAATAATATGATTTATAACAATACTATATATATATTATGATATATTATTTTTAGAAATTCATGAATGAATTATGTTTACATGAATTATCTTTGCTTTTTTATGATTAATAAGTAATTCATTTTTTATAAACTTATTACCAACTATTCAAGTTAATAATGACTTATTCTTAATAGAGCAATGATATTCAATATTATTATGAATATTTATAATATCTCTACTATATATTATAATGCTAAAAGAATTAAAGCTAGTTTATGATATATTAATTCTATTACTAGTAGTAGCATCCTTAATTTTATTTAAATTCTTTTTTAATATAACTTCATTTGCAGATATACCAATGCTTAGTTGATTAATATGAGCAGTTTGAATATTTATATTTTTCTTTCTACAAATAGCGTTATCATGATGAAGAGCTTTATGATGATGAGACCTAAGAATATGAATTATGATATGACTTTTGTTATGAATAACCTATAGTTTTGCTTGAATGATGATTACTTACTTTGTTTGAAGTATAATATCAATATTCATAATAATATATCAAAAAATAAAGAATAAAAATAAAGAAATAAATACTCAAGTGCCCTTTTGACCTTTTCTAGGACTAGGTTTCTTAATATGTATTTTCTTTTTAAATAATATAACAAACACTATAGAAATATATTTTTAATTATTGTAAAGATAAATTAATTTACTTAATAAAAAAGATTTGATAAAATATTGTTAGTTTTAAAAATATAAAAACAAAAAATGGAAAATAAAAAAACAATTGCTGCAATCAGAGACTTTATAGAATCAGCTGAAAAATCAATAAAAAATGCAAAAAAATTATTAAAAGATGTGATGGATGATAATAATTTTAATTTAGATAGCGAAGTTAATCTAAATACTAAATGATTAAATTCATATCAAAGTGAAGACTCTAAAATAATAGAATGAGTATTTACATGAGTAGATATGTTATGATCAGATTGAAATAAATACCCTATTCCTGTAAATTATGCATCAAAATCAAAATTAGTTCAATGAGATAAAATGAAATTAACAATTCAACCAAGTGGTAAAATGTTATATAAACAAATTGAACCAATTCCAAGAGAAATGAAAACTGGTTTAGTTGTTAAAGAAAAAGATAAATATCAAGTTGTAGCTGAAGGTCAAACTTATGACTTATTAACAGCAGCTGTTACTCACTTTAAAGCAAATATATGAGATAAAGTTACCGTAATTATACCTCAATGAAAACAAGCAACTTTTGCTGCAATTGAAGCTTTAATTCCAAATGAAGACTAAAAAAAAAGAAACCTTACGGTTTCTTTTTTTTAGTCTTCTAAATTTACAAAATCATTTGAATCTAATGAAAGATCTCATTTAACTTTATATGATTTAACAGCTTCATTATGTTGTCATAAAGTTGTAAGAAAAGTTTGTTTACCATCTCAATAAGGAACAACAATTCTTGCTTCTATATTTTCAAATATTTTAGCAGATTCTTTTGATCAAGTTATAACTAATACATCAACATCTCAGAAAAAAGATAAAATTTCTTCTTTTAAATCAAAATTATCATTTGAAATTATTAAAAGATGTTTTTGATCTAATGTAAAACTATAAAATAATATATTATTATATTCTTTTACTTCTAAAAGTATTCATGCTTTTTCAAATTCTCATGGATGAGAAACAAGTAATTCATCAATAAATGCTTCTTTTGTTTCAGTATTAAATAAAATTTTATTTTTTGAACTTGAAATTACTTCAATAATTCATTTATTATTAACAATTTCCATTAACTTTAAATTTATTAAATAAAAAAAGTCTTATTTTTTCAAATAATTGCTTGAATATCAAACATAACTTTTATTTTTCTTATTTCTTCTAGTGAAAACCAATCGTATCATACAAATCTTTCTTCTTTTTGTACAACAGGTAATTTATCTCAATTATATTTTACAAGGAATAAATAAACATCCTTATCAATAACTGGATTATTTTCTAAATATCAGGCCGTGAACGTATAGTTTAGTTTCGTAATAAATTTTATAACTTCTAAATCACTTTCTTCTAATCATGCTTCTTCAGATATTTCTCTAACAGCAGTATCCTTTGCAACCTCTCAATCTTCAATATGTCATTTTGGTATAACATAAATCTCTTGGTTCTTAGAATTTAGCCATTTTAAAAGAAGAACCTCGACTTTATTTCATTTTTTACGATAAACTATTCACCCTGAACTCTTCTCATATATTTTTGCCATATTTGTGAGTTCTAATCTATCTAAACTACTATTAATATAAATAAAAAAGTAAATAATTCAAGTTCTTTTAAAAAGTAGTCTTATTTTTGCATATATTTTCAATATGTAGTAACATTTATATATAAAAATAAAAACTAAAATAAAAACTAAAAAAGATATATGACTGAAAATATAGATATATTAAAAGAAATTGAAAATTCTTTAAACTTTTCTGATGAAGTAGAAAATAAAGAAATAACAAAAACAGAAGACAAAATTAATGTTTATCATTATGAAACTTTTGTAACATGAGAAATAAAAGAAAAAAAACATAATTATGTAATTGGTTGATTTGTATTTCTTTGAAAATATATAGTTACTAGTTCTTTAATTTTTGGTCTTTTATTAGTTACAACTAACTATAGTGCCTATATAAATATCGCTAAAAGTTATGTACTAAAAGATCAAGTTGAGAGTACTACAAAATGAATACTAAATTCTGTAGAAGCATCAAACTTAAAAGAAAAAGTATCAGAAGAAGAACTAGCAGAAAATAAAAAAGAAGAATCAAACCAAAAACTAACAATAAAAAAATATAAAAAAGATTTAGATAAAGAAAATATAGATTTAAACATAGAAATAACTCCTTATGCAAACAGAGTTATAATCCCAAAAATTTGAAGAAACGTTCCTCTAGTTGATATAAAAAATAAAAATATTGGTGGTGAAAATGAACTGAATGATATCTTCATGAAAGAACTTGAAAAATGAATTATAAGATATCCTGGTAGTTCTAAGCCTGGTGAAGACGGTACAAGTTTTATATTCGGTCATTCTTCAAATTTCCCATGGATGAAATGAAATTATAATGATGTATTCTCAACTTTAGATAATGTTGTATATTGAGATGAAGTAATAGTATATTACTGACAAAAAAAATATACTTACAAAATTAGAGAGAAAAAAGTTATAACTCCTGGAGATGTATCAGTATTAGAAAGAAATAAAGATAAATCTGAAATAACATTAATGACTTGTCGGCCAATTTGAACTACAATAAATAGATTAATTGTTACTTGAGATTTAATTGAAAAAGAAGATTAAAAAATAATATAAATACAATGATTTGATTTGAATATAAATATATTTCATCATATGAAATAATTGAAAGAACTAAACTATTAACAGAGTTCTCAATTATTGATATAGCAACATTAATAATTTTATTTATTGTTACTATATCAATGATATTTTATATCATTCCCTATTTAGATTTATATTCAGTATTTTTATCAAAACAAAAAGAGAAAAAAAATAGAAAAGAATTAATTAGAAAAATAAAATTACAAAAAGATATAGAAGATTCTATAGCTAAAGAATTAAATATAAAATAAAAGACTAGTGTTATAAACTAGTCTTTTTTATTGTAACAAATAATATATTCTTCATGTGAACTATCTCTACAAGCCATTGGTTTAAATGTAGTCATTTTTTCAAATCTTTTTTTAACCTGTTGAGCTAAATCATTAAAATCTTCTCATTTAAAAACTTTTAAAATCATATTACCTCACTTCTTGAGAAACCTATCACTAAATTTACAAATTTCTATATTTAATTCAACTGAGGCATATTGATCTACATCAAATCTTCAAGTTGTATTAGGAGCAATATCTGATGTAACTAAATCAAATTGGTCTTCTCATATTATTTCTATAACTTGTTTTGAAAGTTTGTCATAATCAAAGATATCACAAACTAAAGTTGAAACATTTGGATATGAAAATGGTTTACATTCTTTTAAATCAACTCAAATTATAGTTTTTTCTCTTACTATATTCCTTATTGCTTGTAAGAAACTTCATGGAGCACAACCAATATCAATAACTGAATATTCTGGTTTAATTAAATCAAACCTTTCTTGCATTTCAAGAAGTTTATAAACACTTCTTGCTCTAAATCATGCTTTTCTTGCTTTTATTGCATATTCATCTGATACAACATATGTTCATTGTTGTACTTTCTTTTTCCTATGAAATCAAACTTTCATTGGTTTAGCTTGTCTGTTTTGAATTCTATTTCTTTTTGCCATTGTTTTTTTATTTAATTTATTGCACTACAGCATAATTAAAAAACATTTTTTTTCAATTAAAAAGTTATTTATTTAAAAAACATTTTAAATATTTGTCAATGATATTTTTTTATGTTATCATAGTATTACTTAATAAATAACTTAAATGCCTATGTTAGAGAAAAAACAAATTATTGGTGCAATTGCATTAATTTCATTAGTTTTTACAAGTGTATCTGCTGAATATTATTCTAAAGAATATAAAGAAGTAGATAATTCATATAAAGAAATGAAATTAGATAATGAATTAAAATTTGAAGCTAAAAGAGATTGAGCAAAAGTTGAGATGGAATGGGACAGTTATCAATGAGATGATTTTATGTATTATAAAATTATGAGATCAGAATCTCATAGTAACCCAGTATACCCTGAACAACCTGCTATAAAGTATATGGATAATCAAGAAAATGATAATTATGAAATTAATAATTATTCTGATCAAAATGCTATTTATAGAATCTGTGTTATAACTAAAGAAAAAAATAGATATTGTTCAAATACTGTAAAATTAGAATGATTTGAAAAAGAAGAATACAAGAAA
>Ga0193963_1000775_pt1 | contig 16402 bp, 9 predicted proteins | sample FB_6_MG_FD_140359 | JGI IMG/M metagenome (GOLD analysis project Ga0193963, IMG submission 140359) | Microbial mat bacterial communities from the Broadkill River, Lewes, Delaware, United States - FB_6_MG | ecosystem: Environmental > Aquatic > Freshwater > River > Microbial mats | place: USA...
CTAAAACGCCCAGGTATCACTCATCCCGCCTTTGTGGTTGATGATCTGTATGTGATGCGGGCGTGGCTTGTTGAGGAGGGGATAACAATTACGGAAGATATCCATCCCATTGGCCCGCGCCGTGTCGCGTTATTTATCCGTGATCCTGATGGCAATGTGCTCGAATTTAATCAGCTAACGCAATAGCTGATTAGTTTTTCATCATCAATAATAAGGACAACTCGCATGAAACTCTACGACTTAGAACTCTCGGGTAACTGTTACAAAGTTCGATTATTTGCTGCGTTGGCGAAGATCGATTTGGAGATAGTACCTGTGGACTTTCTTGATGGTGCACACAAACGTGAACCTGTCATCAGCTTAAATCCATGGGGGGAGCTTCCTGTCTTGGTGGATGGCGAGGTAATACTGCGTGACTCGCAAGCTATCTTGGTGTACTTAGCTCGCCGCTATGCAGGGCAAGCATGGTGGCCGGAGGGCGCCGCGCAGCAAGGTGAAGTCATACAATGGCTGTCGGTAGCGTCCAACGAGGTGCAGCACGGACCTAATGCTGTGCGCCTTGTGGATAAGTTTGGTTATGAAATAGATAAGCCACAAGCGATGAGGCTGACCGATCGTATTTTAGGCTTGTTGGAAAGCCATTTAAGCTCACACGATTGGTTAGCACTGGGCCGGCCAACGATTGCAGATATGGCTGTATTCCCTTATGTGGCGCTGTGTCACGAAGGTGGCGTGGATTTATCTCCCTACCAAGCACTCGATCAGTGGTTTAATCGAATTAAAGGGCTGGATCACTACATATCCATGCCGGGCCTTTGATTAGCTTCTGATATAAAACACCTTTGTAAAACGGGTGGGGCGTTTTCTCTAAGAACATCGCCCCCGTTTTTCTTAATCCCTTATCCACCCGTGCTTTTGATTTTTATCTATCTGAACCCTTTGATTGATCCATTGTCTCTATGTCCACGTAACAATGGCATAGGTTGATGCGGCGAGACGTAGGCAAAGGATAGATGCTGATTTTAATGGAGCAGGGATGCGATCAAAAAATGCTCAATTATCCTGTAAAATATTGTAGCACCTATATTTTTATAGCCTCATAATACGGCTGTTTTTTACAGCCAGTATGTCTGTTTCCCGTATGTACTACGAAACCTACCAGCATGCTGTTGTGCTGTTTCATTTAACATGTTGATGATTGGATGCCACGTTGAAAACACGTTTACTCGAGTTTGACTATATGCGTGCGGTTGCCATTATTTTGATTGTTTTAGGGCACTCGGTTTATAACTCAGGAAAAGGCTTTCCTTTGCTGCTCGAGAACCTCTTACGAGGCGGGACTGCCGTTTTTGTTTTTATTTCTGGGTTTTTCCTACACGCGATATTTGCGCAGCGTTTTGAATACCGGCGTTTTATGCTAACCAAATTTAAGAACGTCTATGTGCCTTTTTTAGTCGTGTCACTTGTAGGCTTAGTGGCGTTGGTTTCGATTTGGGTATTTAGGGATCATTTTCCTGCGGCTAAGGTCGGTATGAACGTATTTCATACCGTTAAAAATTTTTATGTGCTTTATCCGCATTGGTATATCCCGTTTATCATGGTGGTTTTTCTGCTAACCCCTGTTTTTTTAGCCTACTTAAAGCTCCCAATTGGGCGGCAACTTTTTTTATTGGCTATGCTGAGTGTGCTAGCGGTGTTTGTACACCGGCCTCATGGTAATGCGAATGTGATGCACTCGATTGCCTACTATGTGCCGTATTACTTGCTGGGTATGTTGTATTCCCAATATCAGCCTTGGTTTTTGCGGCACAAAAAGGGCATTTTAGTTGTCTCTGTGATGTCCGTTATTATCGCTCTGATAGGGCAAACTTACATTTGGGTCTGGGTGGGTAATTCGCATAAAGACTTTTTTGAATTTAGGGGTGTCGATTTACAATTTATCCAGAAGCTCGGTCTGTGTTTTATTTTGTTGGCTATTTGTCAGTACTGGGCGCGAGCCAAAACTGAAATACATCAACTGAAAGAAATTGGTAACATAAGCTTTGCGATCTTTTTTATACATCCCTTATTTACGTTACTTATTAATGTTGTGTCTCCGTTGATAGGCCTTAAGAAAATTTCCGGAGGTGTTTTTATCAGCATGGGTATGACGGCCGTTATGTTCTTGATTATGTTTTACGGCAGTATCTACGCCACTCGTATGATTCGAGCGGCGTGGCCGGGTAAGAGCCGTTGGCTAATAGGAGCGTGATGAATACCAGTATTTTGAACGCCTAACAAAGCGTGCAGGCTTTAGGCGGATTTATTAATTGATATTACGAGAGAAAATTGTAAATTTTCACGCTTTGAAAATAGGCACCAGCTGCAGTACGAATGTAACAGTAGTGAAAAGAGTGCCAACAAAGCGAACATGCTATTAACAGAGTGAATGAATTTATATGTTCAATGACAAGAAACAGTCCTCAAGTGTCTTCTCCCGTGCGTTAATTGGTGCAACGTTATGTTGCGCCGCCACGCTCCCCGTTAAGACATTAGCAGCTGATGCCGCGAAAAAAGCCGCAACAACCAATGTGGCGGCGACTCAATTTGCGGTTTCTGGCAAATTTAATCGCGATACGGTGACTGACATCGCTCGCCAGCTTGCAAAAAAGCCCTATAAAGCGCCTGAAGCTAAGTTGCCTGAATCGTTGGAAGATCTTAATTATGATCAATACCGTGATATTCGCTTCAACCCTTCATCGGCGTTGTGGACGAATGAAAATGTGCCTTTTCAATTGCAAATGTTTCATCGCGGTTTTTACTACAAAGACCCCGTAGAAATTGCTGTGATTGAAGATGGCCAGGCTAAGCATTTGAGTTACTCATCGTCGATGTTTAAAACCGGTGAAGTGATGAAGGGACCATTGCCAAAAGAAGATATCGGCTTTGCGGGCTTTAGGATTCATTCTCCTATTAACCGTGATGATTACTTTGACGAGGTTGCCGTTTTTCAGGGCGCCAGCTATTTGCGTTCATTGGGTAAAAACCAATCGTATGGTTTGTCTTCACGTGGCTTAGCGTTGAAAACTGCGGACCCTGAAGGTGAAGAGTTTCCTGTGTTTCGTGCATATTGGATTGAAAAGCCGGTAGCGGATAGCCGTTCTATTGTCGTATATGCGCTGCTGGACAGCCCGAGTACAACCGGCGCTTATCGTTTCACGATTCGTCCGGGAACAAACACAGTTATGGATGTGGAAGCCACACTTTTCCCTCGTGTTGACCTTACCAAAGTGGGTTTAGCCGCTGGGACAAGTATGTTTATGTTCTCCTCTTATGATCGCGACCAAGTCGATGATTTCCGCCCTCGTGTGCATGATTCGGATGGTTTGTTGATGTTAAACGGACGAGGTGAGCACTTGTGGCGTCCTTTGTTGAACCACGACAAGCTTAATATCAGTTCGTTTTTGGATAATGGGCCGTTAGGTTTTGGTTTAGTGCAGCGTGATCGTAACTTTGATCATTACCAAGATTTAGAAGCGCATTATGAAAAGCGCCCTAGTTTATGGGTTGAACCAGTGGGCAACTGGGGTAAAGGGATGGTCAAGTTAATCGAAATCCCAAGCGACTCCGAAATCCATGACAACATTGTGGCGTATTGGTCTCCTGCTGATGTCATCCCTGCTAAAACTGAATACAGCTTTGCGTACCGCCTTGTTTGGGGAGAGTGGCCAACACCTGCACCTTCGGAAGGTATCGTAACGGCTACGCGTAATGGCCGTGCTGATATCAGTGGCCCAACGCCTGAACGCTTATTTGTGATTGATTATGAGTTCCCTAATGCCTTAACCACCTCTGGGTTGAACAAGCCAACGGCTAAAGTCAAAAACCAAGGCGGCAAGGTAAAAAATATCGTCGTTCGAGAAAATCCTAAAACAGGTGGTTACCGTGTGAGTTTTGAGCTGGATCCTGAAGATGCGGATTTAGTTGAGTTACGCATGGACTTACAATTTGATGACAACCGAAAAGCTGAGAGCTGGATGTATCAGTGGTCAAAATAAACACACTAAATGAGAATATAGACGTGAGCCAGGAGGCGTCAGGGATGCCGCCTGTTTCTCCGGCTGACATGCCGGAGCAATCACTCAAGCATTTTCGTCGCCGCGGTGTACGGACACCGGTGAATCCAAAAGGTGTTCATTCTCCTGCATGGCGTAGGCTGTTGGTTTTAGGATCGGCGGTGGCGCTTTCGTGTTGGGGCATTTATGAGATGTACTCAGTGCTTGCATTGGGTGAGCTAATCTTTGTAGAAAACCTTGTGCTGGTGTTGTTTGCGCTTACCTTTAGTTGGATCACGGTCGCATTCGCAGGCTCCATCATTGGTTTCTTTAAAGTCATCGCTCAGCATAAGCCGTTAGATGAGGAGCCTGTCGCGCTGACTAAGCGTACGGCTGTGCTCATGCCAACCTACAATGAGCAGCCGGGGCGTATTTTTTCGGCTATTGAAACCATGGCAAAAGCGATTCAAGCGCAGGGCGAAGGCGCTGCGTTTGATTGGTTTGTACTCAGTGACACGACTGATGTCGAAGTGGCGATCGCAGAAGAAGTTGCTTTGCAAACTTTACGACACCGTTTAGGTAGCGAAGTAAACGTTTACTATCGGCGTAGGGTCAAGAATGAAGCTAAAAAGGCGGGTAATGTTGCTGACTTCTGTAAGCGCTGGGGGGGTGCATATGACCATCTTTTAGTGCTGGATGCCGACAGTTTGATGGAAGCAAAAACCATGATTACCTTGGCACGACGCATGGAAGCAGATCCCGATGCCGGGCTTATTCAGACGATTCCTCAGTTGATTAACGGCACAACACTGATGGCTCGTATTCAGCAATTTGCTACACGGGTTTATGGCCCTGTTGTGGGTTCTGGGTTGGCGTGGTGGACGGCTAAAGAAGGTAACTTTTGGGGGCATAATGCCATCATTCGTACCGAGGCCTTTATGAGTGCTGCTGGTTTACCGCACTTGCGTGGAAAGCCGCCGTTTGGTGGTCACGTACTGAGTCATGACTTTGTGGAGGCGGCTCTGATTCGTCGCGCAGGGTGGAGTGTTGTTATCGCGTCAGACTTGGATGGATCATACGAAGAGAGCCCTCCATCTATTATCGATTTAGCCGTCAGAGACCGACGCTGGTGTCAGGGCAATTTGCAGCACGCGCGCGTTATCGGCGGTTCTGGTTTGCATTGGGTTAGCCGTAGTCATTTGGCCACCGGTATTATGTCGTATCTTTCATCGCCCCTTTGGCTGTTGTTGATACTGGCCGGTATGGCGTTGGCGCTTCAGGCACAGTATATCCGCCCCGAATACTTTAGTGATGAATATTCACTGTTCCCAACGTGGCCGGTTATTGATGCCGCCCGCGCTTTAATGCTGTTTTTATTCACAATGGGGATATTGTTTGCGCCTAAGGTGCTGGGCATTATCGCCTTTCTTGTAAATGCAGAGCAGCGTGAGCGAGCGGGCGGTACTTTGCGGGTGCTTATCAGCTTCGTTGTTGAGATTATTTTATCGGCTTTGGTCGCTCCCATCATGATGTTAATTCACAGTGGCGCGGTGCTGTCTATCTTGATAGGTCGAGATGCCGGTTGGAACCCGCAACGTCGAGACGATGGTAGTTTGCCGCTCAAAGATGTGATTTATCGACACCGTTGGCACATGGTGATGGGTGTGATATTGACGGCGTTTGCCGCGTTAAACTCCATGTCATTATTGGCGTGGTTGGCTCCTGCGGTGGCGGGGTTGTTACTCGCTGTGCCTGTTTCCGTGATAACCAGTTCATGGTCTATCGGGGAAAAGGCTAAACGGTGGGGGATATTAAAGACGCCGGAAGAAGGTGTGCCGCCAGCAATATTCACGGCTTTTGAACAAACGCTTAAAGTTTATACCGATGATGCAAAGCAGTGTCCTGATTTTGTAGGTTTTGTTGCGTCTGCACATTGGGCTAGTATTCATAAGCGTATGCTTGACGAGCAGCCGCCAAGAGCACGTGGTGATATAGATTCAGTAGAAGCCTTAACCGCGATGAAAGTTGCTGAGGCTGAGTCGGTTTCGGAAGCTATTGGATTTATGACACCGAAAGAACGACTAATGATGCTTAATAACCCGCATTTATTTGAAAAAGCATGTCGCTTGGCGGTAACCGAGCGCGAGCATTCTTATTCGCTTGCGGGCAAAGAATAACAATCTTCTTAACCTGATCTTCACCTCTTGATGTTTATGATGATAAAGATCAGGTTTCTGTTTGGCTTAACCCTAACCATTACTTATCTATTAAGAGGAAAGGGTTAAGCTAACCTCCATTTATGTTTACATACGTACATACATGTATGTAAAATTGCGATATTAAATATTCGTATGGTTTGTATAGAAATCATTCAGCGAATGCAGATTAATTAAGAGTCAGTAAACTGAGGTTGTTATGGTTACAAATACCCAACTCAAACGTAGTGTCGCTTTTGCAACGATATGTTCTGTCCTGTTCTTGGCGGGTTGCCAAGAGGAGCAGCAAGCACAACAAGCCCAACCAAAAGCACCTACTAAAGTGGATGTGGTAACTATAAAGACTGAGTCTGTTGAGATTACAGAGAGCGGAGCGGGCCGAGTGACGGCGTACCGTACCGCGGAGATTCGTCCTCAAGTTAGCGGAATTATACAAAAGCGTCTTTTCGTTGAAGGCAGTACCGTCAACGAAGGTGATGTTCTGTATCAGATTGACCCTGCGGTTTATCAGGCAGCATTAGCCAGTGCGAAAGCGGACCTAGCAGTGGCTAATGCAAATGCGGCAAGCGTGAAAGAGCAGGCTGATCGCTACTCGCGCTTAGTTAAGCAATCAGCTGTTAGTAAGCAAGAAGCGGCGGATGCTGTGTCGGCGTGGAAGCAAGCGCAAGCACAAATTTTAGCAGCAGAAGCAGCCGTTAAAACGGCGCAAATTGATCTGAACTACACAAAAATAACGGCACCTATTTCAGGTATTGTGGGCCGCTCGGCGGTCACAGAAGGGGCGCTAGTTTCGGCGGCTCAGTCGACAGCGTTAGCGACTATCCGTCAAATTTCCCCTGTTTATGTCGATATGCAACGCCCAGCTACCGCTGTGCTGAAGATGAAGCGCAGTGATGCGGGTCAAGAGATGCCCGTTAGTTTGGTGCTAGAAGATGGGGCCGCTTATGACGAGCAAGGTAAGTTGGAATTTTCTGAAGTGAGTGTGGATGAAACAACGGGAACGGTTAATGCGCGCGCACGGTTTGAGAACTCGCAAGCTATGTTATTACCAGGTATGTATGTGCGCGCAACAATCGTCACGCAAACGATAGAAGACGCCATTCTTGCTCCGCAAAAAGGTATTACACGTCAGCCAGACGGTTCTACTGTCGCTTTGATTGTAAATGCCGATGGCGTAGTCGCCACTCAAAAAGTTGAAGTAGGTGATGCTATTCGTGATCAGTGGTTTATCAATTCAGGCTTGAAGCCGGGTGATAAGGTGATTGTTGGCGGCCTGCAAAAAGTTAAAGCAGGTGACAAAGTCGAAATGGTTGAGTCCGGTGCAGCAGACTCTTCTAATACTCAGACGCAAGGCTAAGGGGTATTTAATTAATGGCTAGATTTTTCATAGATAGGCCTGTCTTTGCGTGGGTTATCGCCATCGTTGTTATGTTGGCCGGCACGTTATCGATTATTAGCTTACCGATAGAGCAATACCCAACGATAGCGCCTCCTTCTATTAGTGTGAGTGCATCCTATGCGGGGGCGTCAGCAGAAACGGTAGAAAATAGCGTTACCAAGGTTATCGAGCAAAATATGACAGGCCTAGATGGCCTATTGTACATGTCATCGCAGAGTGACAACTCAGGTAACTCAAGCATAACGTTAACTTTTGCATCCGGTACTGATCCTGATACGGCCCAAATACAGGTGCAGAATAAACTGTCATTGGCTGAAGCGTCCTTGCCTACTACAGTTCAGCAGCAAGGCATTACCGTTACAAAATCCAGCTCATCATTTTTAATGGTGGTAGGGCTTGTGTCCGATGATGGGAGTCTAACCAAAACGGACTTGTCCGACTATGCGTACAGCACACTGCGTGACCCGCTTTCAAGGGTTGATGGTGTGGGCAGCATCAGGGTTTTCGGTGCACAATACGCTATGCGGATTTGGATGAATCCTGAAAAACTGACGGCGGTAGGTTTAACGCCGGTTGATGTGACCAATGCCATTACCAGCCAGAATACGCAGTTGGCCGTAGGGCAGTTAGGCGGCTTACCGTCAGTGCCTAATCAGCAGTTAAATGCCACGATTACGGCACAATCACGTTTTACGGATATTAGTCAGTTTGAGAATATCTTACTGACTGTTAATACCGATGGCTCTCAGGTTCGATTAAAAGATGTGGCTCGTATCGAGCTAGGCGCAGAAAGTTATTCTGCAGAAAGCCGCTATAAAGGAAACCCAGCCACTGGTTTGGCTATTCAACTTGCCACAGGAGCTAACGCTCTGGATACGGCGGAAGCTGTCCGTGCAAAAGTGGCTGAATTACAGCAGTTTTTCCCAGATAGCGTTACGGTTGTTTATCCATATGACACCACACCCTTCGTCAGTATTTCGATTACGGAAGTAGTCCACACACTCATAGAAGCCGTTGTATTGGTGTTCTTGGTGATGTTCCTTTTCTTAGGGAATTTGCGAGCCACTATTATCCCTACCATTATTGTTCCCGTAGTTTTGCTGGGTACATTCGGCATTATGGCTGCCTTTGGCTTTAGTATTAATACACTCACTATGTTTGGTTTGGTGTTGGCTATTGGTTTGCTGGTTGATGATGCGATTGTCGTTGTGGAAAACGTTGAGCGTGTTATGGAAGAAGAAGGCTTGCCTCCTTTGGAAGCGACGCGCAAATCAATGGAAGAAATTACCGGGGCATTAATTGGTATCGCGTTAGTACTGTCAGCTGTATTTGTGCCAATGGCGTTCTTTAGTGGGTCTACAGGAGCTATTTATCGCCAGTTCTCGATCACCATTGTTTCAGCGATGGCGCTGTCGGTGTTGATGGCATTAATCCTGACGCCTGCTTTGTGTGCCACGATCCTCAAACCAGCAAACACTCACAGCCATGAGCGGAAAGGCTTTTTTGGTTGGTTTAACCGTATGTTTAGCAACATGACGGGTAAATATGAGAGAAGTGTTGGCTATGTAGTGAAGCGCCCTGTCCGTCTGTTGTTTATTTATGCCTTAATGATTGGCGGTGTAGTCTTTATGTATCAAAAACTGCCTACATCGTTTTTGCCGGATGAAGACCAAGGTGTGTTCTTAACACTAGTGCAGTTGCCGTCGGGCTCGACTCAAGAGCGCACGATGGAAGTGATTAAGCAGATGGAGGGGTACTTTGCCTCTGTCCCCGAAGTCGACTCGTATTTCACCGTAGCGGGCTTTAGTTTTGCAGGTTCCGGTCAAAACATGGGCTTGGCGTTTGTTAAGCTAAAACCGTGGGATGAGCGTCAAGGGCCAGGCCAGTCGGCTCAAGAGTTGATCGGCAAGGCGTTTGGAGCATTGAGCCAGATCCGTGATGCGACGATATTTCCTATTAACTTACCTCCAATCCAATCGTTGGGTACAGCCTCAGGCTTTAGCGCTATGTTGTTGGACCGTAACAACCTTGGGCATGAGGCACTGGTAGCTGCGCGTAATCAGTTGCTGGGCATGGCTGCTCAAGACTCACGGCTAACAGGTGTTCGCCCTAACGGTATGGAAGATGTCGCTGTGTTCCACGTGGACATCGATTACGAGAAAGTCTCTGCGCTGGGGCTATCAATCAGTGATGTGAACTCAACGATGAGTACCGCGTGGGGTTCTAGTTATGTGAATGACTTCATTGATAATGGCCGAGTGAAGAAGGTATATGTTCAGGCCGATGCCGAATATCGTATGCTGCCAAGTGATATTGATCGTTGGTATGTACGCAATTCCGATGGGGAAATGGTGCCATTTAGTGCTTTCGCCACAGCTAGCTGGGAGTACGATTCACCACGCTTAGAGCGTTATAACGGTGTGTCGTCAGTGAACGTGCAAGGTCAGGCCTCGGCGGGCTTAAGCTCCGGTGTTGCCATGGAAGCTATCGAAGAAATTGTTGCTCAGCTACCTAACGGTATCGGCCTTGAGTGGACAGGCTTGTCTTTCCAAGAGAAGGCGAGTGGGTCACAAGCGCCTATGCTGTATGGCTTGTCGCTACTGATCGTATTCTTGTGTCTGGCGGCGTTATACGAAAGCTGGTCTGTTCCTTTTGCCGTGATGCTCGTCGTTCCGCTGGGTATTTTAGGCGCACTGTTGGCAGCAACAGGCCGAGAGCTCAGTAATGATGTGTACTTCCAAGTAGGCTTACTTACCACAATAGGTTTGTCCGCCAAGAACGCTATCTTGATTGTCGAGTTTGCTAAGGCCGAAGTTGATAGTGGCAAAGCGTTGATTACAGCAACCATTAATGCGTGTCGTATGCGTTTGCGTCCTATTATTATGACATCAATGGCCTTTATTCTTGGGGTTACCCCTTTGGCTATTAGTACGGGTGCTGGTGCTGCCAGCCGCCAAGCCATCGGTACAGGAGTAATGGGCGGTATGTTTGCCGCAACCTTCTTGGCTATCTTCTTTGTTCCATTGTTCTATGTGTTAGTGATGAAGCTAAGTTACAAAATTACAGGCAAGGCGCCGAATGATAATTCAGCAAAAGATGAGGGTACACGCCATGCATAAGCCGTTTTTGGCCGTGGTGGTCGCCGCTGCGCTAGGAGGGTGTTCGCTGGCCCCTGATTACCAGCGCCCTGAAGTAGAGTTGATTAATACCTGGACTCCGGCAGAGCAGCAAGCGGCTGTCATGCCGTTAGGTTGGGAGTCTGTGTTTAATGATGAGGCGCTGCAGCAGCTTATTAAACTAGGTTTAGACAGCAATAAAGATCTGCAAATAGCGTTATTAAATGTTGAGCTTTATCGTAAGCAGTACCAAATCCAACGGGCTGATTTGTTACCGAGCCTAACCTTGGATGGCAGTGGAACCCGAGCGGCTACCTCGGCTTTTTCTGACGACTCAACCATTTCCAGCACTTATAGTGTTACGGCTGGGTTAACCGCTTACGAACTGGACTTGTTTGGTAAAGTTAGAAACCTAAAAGATCAGGCGTTAGAAACGTACCTATCGCAAGAGCAGGTGCGCCGATCAACTCAGTTAACGATTGTTGCGAACATAGCCACTGCGTATTTGACTTGGGTGGCGGATATGGAGCAACTGGCGCTCGCGCAAGAAAACCTCAAGATCGAGGAAGATAACTATCGTTTAGTGAGCTTGCGGTACGATCAGGGGATCGACTCGTCAATCGAGCAAGCTCAAGCGCAAGCATCTTATGAAGATATGCTAGTTACCTTGTCCCAATATCAGCGGTTGGTCGATCAGGACCATTATGCGTTGGTATTGCTGTTGGGTACGGAGCTTCCCGAAGGCTTCACGCCTGCGAAAAGGTTAGCGGATGTTAAAATAGCAACGGTCGGAGCGGGATTGCCTTCTACGCTATTGAATCAGCGTCCTGATATTTTAGCCGCTGAGCACACCTTGCGCGCAGCCAATGCAAATATCGGTGTGGCTAGAGCTGCGCTGTTTCCCTCTATTAGTTTAACCGCTAACGCTGGTAGCCAGAGCAGCGAGTTGAGTGGCTTATTTGATTCAGGCTCAGGAGCGTGGACGTTTGCTCCTTCTATTTCGTTGCCTATCTTCAATAGTGGTGCTCTTCGGCGTGATGTTGAAGTAGCCGAAATTGAGAATCAAATAGCCGTGAAGCAATACGAGCAAGCCGTTCAATCAGCGTTCACGGATGTTTCGGACGCCTTAACTGCATTGTCAGGCTATTCGTTAGAGTTAGAAAATCAGAATAAGGCGTTACAGTCTTATCAGCGTTATTTTGAGCTGGCTGATCTGCGATACCAGTCCGGTGTAGATAGCATGCTAACGCGCTTAGATGCTCAGAGTAGTTTGGTCAGTAGTCAGCAAGCCAGTATTACAGCGCGTTTAGCTTTGTATCAAGCGCAGATTGACTTATACCAAGCACTTGGCGGGGGTTGGGGGCAAGGTCTCAACCAAACCGGTGCCGGTAACTTGACTCAGGGATATTATACTCAGCCAAATGATGGTGCGACTATTAGTAATAGTCAGGACACGTCAGCGCCGTAGCCCCCGTTGTGAATAACTGACAAGCGCTTTATTGCTCGCCTAGTGCGTTAAAGCATTAACCAAAAGCCCCGAAAGGGGCTTTTTGCGTTATGGATGGATCGCTTTCTGGTTATTTATTCGGTGGATGTCTGATGGTAGCCGTAGTCACTTTGTCCATAGTAGTGCGCAATTTGGCCATGCAAATCGATTAGAGTCCAAAATCTTATATCTGTAATTATTCATTATGCTAAATATATTTTTGCTGTCTAATGATTCATCATCGCGACAAATACTGTCTTTTTTACGTCAAAATCTAATCTAGATAAGTCGCAACTAAGCTATAACGACATTTGCTTAAATAATTTGTTTAGAACATTGACATAAAATCTCAGTGGTTTATTTTTATTAAACGTTCAATCAATAAAAGGATGCGGGTTCTATGCCAAAAGTGGGTATGGCAGAAATTCGTCGGCCTCAACTAATTAATGCGACTATGCAGGTTATTGATCAAGTGGGCTTGCAAGGGGCTAGTGTTGCTTTAATTGGTCGGGCGGCCAGTGTGTCTCCTGGCATAATTAACCATTATTTTGGTGGTAAAGATGGGTTGTTAGAAGCCACGATGAGGTCTGTATTGTTCGACCTGTCCAGTGGCGTACGCAAACAATTGGCGGCAGCACCAGAGGATGATGTGGTTGCCCGGCTGACGGCAATTATCCGCGCTAATTTCGACCCTAGCCAAACCAGCCCTCAGACCGCAAAAACATGGCTCGCGTTTTGGGCGCAAGCAATGCACCACCCAGAACTCTTTCGTTTGCAGCGGGTAAATGAAAAACGGTTACTTTCCTACTTACGTTTTGAACTAAAAAAAGTACTGCCTAAGGATCAGGCGATCGCTGTGTCATTATCGTTAGCCGCCTTGATAGATGGTTTTTGGTTGCGCGGGGCTCTCAGTCCGGGAGGTGTCAATGAAGCATTGGCAACCGAGCTTATTTTAGATTATTTACGACAACAGCTTCCGTCCAATTGTTTTGTTAAGCCTTAACAAAACAACGATATAAAGAGCGAGCTCAAAGAGGCGAGTTCTTATTTATTAACAGAATAGAGATTGTGTTTTATGCAGCAGCAAACCTTATTTATCAATGGCCAATCTTTCGCCGCAACCTCGGGTGAAGTGTTCGATACAACCAACCCAGCTACCGGCGAGGTGATTACTCAGGTGCAGCAGGCGTCGCAGGCGGATGTCGATGCGGCGGTGGCTGCGGCGCAGGCCGCGCAAGCAAGCTGGGGAGCCATGAGCGGAGCTGAACGTGGGCGCATTCTCAATCGGGCGGCGCAATTGATCCGTGATCACAATGATGAATTAGCGCGCCTAGAAGTGCTTGATACCGGTAAGCCATGGCAAGAAGCAGAGGTGGTAGACATTCAGACCGGTGCGGATGTTATCGAATATTTTGCAGGCTTGGCGGCATCGTTACAGGGTGAGTACCAAGACTTGGGTAACGGCAGCTTTTTCTATACGCGCCCTGAGCCATTGGGTGTGTGTGCAGGGATTGGCGCTTGGAATTATCCAGTACAAATTGCTATGTGGAAGGCGGGCCCCTGTTTGGCGGCCGGTAACACGATGGTATTCAAGCCGTCAGAAGAAACACCACTGTCAGTGATGCGTTTGGCCGAACTGTTCACGCAAGCTGGTTTGCCAGACGGTGTCTTTAATGTGGTGCAGGGTGATGCACGTGTAGGGCAGATGTTGACGGCCCATCCCGGTATCGCAAAAGTCTCTTTTACAGGGGAATGTGGTACAGGCCGCAAGGTGATGGGGGCTTCTTCAGCTACACTGAAGGAAGTCACCATGGAGCTTGGCGGAAAATCTCCACTTATTGTGTTTGATGATGCCGATCTTAAAAACGCTGTTGCGGGTGCCATGATCGCTAATTTTTATACACAAGGGGAAGTGTGCACAAATGGCACGCGTGTTTTTGTGCACGAATCCATCTATGACACTTTTTTAGAGCAGCTAAAAGCGCGCACAGAGCAGTTGGTGATGGGAGACCCTATGGATCCGAACACACAGATTGGCTCGCTGATTTCGATCCAGCATTTAGAAAAAGTAATGGGTTATATCGATTCCGCTAAAGCGGCTGGTGCCCGTTTGCTGTGTGGTGGAGAGCGAGCAACGGAAGGGGCGCTCGCTAAAGGTGCTTTTGTTAAGCCAACTGTTTTTGCGGACTGCACTGATGATATGCCGCAGGTCAAAGACGAAATATTTGGGCCTGTCATGTCTGTGCTTAAGTTTAGTGATGAGTCTGAAGTTATTCGTCGTGCAAACGATACGGAGTTTGGTTTGGCGGCGGGCTTATTTACCCGTGATATTAGCCGCGCGCATCGTGTTATTGCCCAGCTGGAAGCAGGTATCTGCTGGATTAATACGTGGGGCGGATCGCCTGCGGAAATGCCAGTGGGTGGTTACAAGCAATCGGGCATCGGTCGAGAAAACGGCGTTGATACGCTTAAACATTACACCCAAGCCAAGAGTGTTCTGGTTGAGTTGGGTGATATCGATAGCCCTTACGCGTAAGGAAAAACCATGCAGCAATATGATTATATTATCGTCGGTGCGGGCTCTGCAGGTTGCGTGCTAGCGGATCGTTTAAGCGAGAGTGGCGAGCATACTGTGCTGCTGCTTGAGGCCGGCGGAAGCGATAACAACATCTTAATTAAGATGCCAACAGCATTATCGTACCCAATGAGTATGCCTAAGTTTGCATGGCAATTTGAGTCCGAACGAGAAGAAGGCCTAGATGGGCGTCGGCTGCACTGTCCACGAGGTAAGGTGCTTGGCGGTGGCTCTTCAATCAACGGTATGGTTTATGTGCGTGGCCATGCCTGCGATTTTGATGAGTGGGCACAATTAGGCGCTCACGATTGGAATTATGCGTCTTGCTTGCCGTATTTCAAAAAAGCAGAGTCTTGGCAAGATGGCGAAGATTTGTATCGCGGTGGCCGTGGGCCGGTTAAAACCTGCGATGGCAATCACATGTCATTAAATCCGCTTTATCAAGCATTTATTGATGCCGGTGTTGAAGCGGGTTACCCCGCCACAAGCGACTACAACGGCTATCAACAAGAAGGCTTTGGCGCAATGCATATGACGGTTGATAATGGCGTGCGAGCTTCAACTAGCCGTGCTTACCTTCGCCGAGCCAAAAAGCGCAATAATTTGACAGTCCTTACTGCGGTGCTAACGCGTAAAGTGTTGTTGGATGGGAAGACGGCCACAGGTGTAGAGATCGAGCACCACAATAAGCGTGAGCGAGTACTGGCGGCTAAAGAAGTCATTTTGTCAGCGGGTTCTATTGGCTCTCCGCATTTATTGCAGCTTTCAGGCATCGGTGCGCCTGATGTGCTTTCGGCTGCAGGTATCGAGGTAACGCACGAGCTTCCGGGTGTCGGCGAGAACTTGCAAGACCATTTAGAAGTGTATTTTCAATACCGCTGTCACGAACCTATTACGCTAAATGGCAAGCTCGATTTGTTCAGTAAAGGCATGATTGGTGCGCAGTGGATTTTCAACCGCACTGGCTTAGGCGCTACCAACCATTTTGAGTCGTGCGGTTTTATTCGCTCACGTGCCGGTGTCGAGTGGCCTAATATTCAATATCACTTTTTACCGGCGGCTATGCGCTACGATGGCAAAGCGGCATTTGAGGGGCACGGGTTTCAAGTTCACGTGGGCCCGAATAAGCCTCAAAGTCGAGGCTTTGTACATGTTAAAAGTTCAGACCCAACCGCGCCGCCAACTATCAAGTTTAACTACATCAGTACTGAGCAAGACAAGCAGGACTGGCGCGATACTATCCGGCTAACTCGTGAGCTGCTTAATCAACCTGCCTTGGATAAATACCGTGAAGACGAAATCCAGCCGGGCGCTTCAGTTCAAACGGATGAAGAGATTGATGCTTGGGTTCGTCAGAACGTCGAAAGTGCTTACCACCCGTCATGCAGTTGCAAAATGGGAGCTGATGATGACGCTATGGCCGTTGTCGATAATCAGTGCCGTGTTCGGGGCTTGCAACAATTGCGAGTGGTTGATTCCTCCATTTTCCCAACAGTTACTAACGGGAACCTTAATGGGCCGACCATTATGGTCGCCGAAAAAGCAGCCGATCTTATTTTAGGTAAAGAACCCTTGC
>Ga0193963_1000776_pt1 | contig 16392 bp, 15 predicted proteins | sample FB_6_MG_FD_140359 | JGI IMG/M metagenome (GOLD analysis project Ga0193963, IMG submission 140359) | Microbial mat bacterial communities from the Broadkill River, Lewes, Delaware, United States - FB_6_MG | ecosystem: Environmental > Aquatic > Freshwater > River > Microbial mats | place: USA...
ATAATCGTCCAAGGGCCAGAACCGGGATGAATCCGGGGTCAGGATTTCATCAATAAGTATAATTTCACCATCAAGCAGGCCAAACTCAAATTTTGTGTCCGCAATAATAATGCCTTTTTCCAGGGCAAAGGCGGCTCCCCGATTGTAAATTTCAAGGCTGAGGTCACGCAGTTTTTCGGCAGTCTCTTTGCCAAGAATGTTTGTCGCCTCATCAAAGCCGATATTAATGTCATGGTCACCGATTTCAGCCTTAGTGGACGGGGTGAATAAAGGTGTTTCAAGTTTATCGGACTCCTTGAGCCCCTGGGGCAGCCTGATATTGCACACATGGCCTTCGGATTGATAGGATTTCCACCCTGAACCCGAAATATAACCCCTGACAATACACTCCACAGCCATGGGTTCGGCTTTTTTAACCAGCATGCTGCGGCCGTCAAGCTTGTCTCTATATTTATGAAACTGCACCGGATAATCATCTACATCCGTACTGATGATATGGTTTTTAACAATGCTTTCCATCTGTTTGAACCAGAACACTGAAATCTGGTTCAATACCTTGCCCTTGTCCGGAATGACATCGGGCAACACCACGTCAAACGCGGAAAGCCGATCGGTTGTTACCATGAGCAGGGCATCGCCCGTATCAAAAATGTCCCTGACCTTTCCTTGTCTGATCAGCGGCAGGCCTTCATATTCTGTTCCGGGTATAATGCTCAAGCTTTCCTCCTGTCCTTGCAATTTAATTTAAAAATGTTGCTGATAAATTTATCACACAATGATTCATTTTACTATCAGACCGATTAAAATAACCTTGAAAACTATTTTTTCAAGGGGTGTACAGACAGGGAAATCACATGAAACCAAACTATTAAGATAACCAAGTGGTAATATACAACTATATCGTTTTCACATGAAGTGTGATAATAATAAGGTTTAATTCAATTCAATTTAAAGGTTCCTAAATGGAAAATATTGTTGATCCCAAAAAACCCGCGGTTACCAAAAAACTGACCAAGAAGGATTTTTGGGTACCTGCAGGAAAAACCAGGGTCAGTTCCTCAAAAGCCCTGGTCAAATCAGATCCCATTCAAAGCTACCTTAATGAAATCAATCGATATAAACTTTTAACCCGGGAGCAGGAAATAGAGTTGGGCCAGCGGATTCAGGAAGATAACGACCAGGAAGCCGCTTACATAATGACCACTTCAAACCTGCGCCTGGTGGTGAAAATTGCTTTGGAATTTCAACGCATTTGGATGCAGAACCTTCTTGATCTCATCCAGGAGGGTAATATCGGCCTTGTCCGGGCCGTAAAAAAATTTGACCCGTATAAAAATGTCAAATTTTCCTATTATGCATCGTTCTGGATCAAGGCATATATCCTCAAATTCATAATGGACAACTGGCGAATGGTCAAAATTGGAACCACCCAGGGACAGCGCAAGCTTTTTTTCAGATTAAAAAAAGAGAAACAGCTGCTCATTGAGCAGGGCTTTGATCCCAAACCCAAATTATTATCCGAACGTCTGGGCGTATCTGAAAAAGAGGTGGTGGATATGGACCAGCGGCTGGCAAACTGGGATCTTTCCCTGGATGAACCGGTTAAAGATGATTCCAATACCGAGCGCATTGAATTCATTAATGTTGAGTCGGATTCCTCCGAAGACAAACTTGCAAAAAAAGAAATTGAAGATATTCTGTACACCAAGGTACGTAAGTTTAAAAAAAATCTGAACGCGCGTGAACTGGATATATTTGATCGCAGAATTTTTTCCGATTCCCCCGAAACCCTGCAGCAAATAGGTGAAGTCTACAACATCTCAAGGGAACGGGTCCGGCAGATTGAAAACAACATCATAAAAAAAATGAAAGCATATTTTAAAAAGGATATGCCGGATTTTGACATGTATGACCATGACCAGTAATGGTCGTCTCCCAAGAGCTTAAAAAGGCATTCCGTTCATGAAACACCTTACAATGTGTACCCTGGCCCTGGCTTCAGTCCTAAGCTTTTTTCCCATTTCAGGCTGTATCAAGGAACCGGGGGCTCCCGGTCTAGAACAATCCGGCAACAAAAAGATTGCCGTTCAGGACCTTACTTTAAGCCAGGACAGTGATCTCCAGGCTTCGTACTACTATCTTATGGCGCGGCGCCACGAGAGTAAAGATGAAACCGATCAGGCACAAAAAGCGCTGGAAAAGGCCATTGCAAAGGATCCAGGATCCAGTTTTCTGCAGCGAGAATACATCATCTCTCTGCAGAAACAAAAAAAATCAGATCAGGCCCTGGCACTTGCCCAGGATCTAGCGGAACAATATCCGGATGATGTGGAAAATCTGATCCTGCTGGCCCGGCTGAAAAAAGGGGATCAAAAGGACATGACCATCCTGCTGGAACGGATACTGCAGCTGGCCCCCGAGGATAAAGAGACCTTTTTACGGCTGGGCAAAGTGTATATGGATGAGGGTATGAACCTGAAAGCCATGAATCTATTCTCCCGTATGGCAACCATATTTCCCGACTATTATGTTGCCCATTTCTACCTGGGAGAGACCCAGCGGATGGCTGACCAGCCTGCAGCGGCAAGGGACTCTTACCTTAAGACCCTTGAACTTGAACCCGATCTTTTAGAACCCAGGTTCCAACTGGTAGACGTATATAAAGCCATGGGTGAAAAAAAAAATAAGACAGAAATCATAACGGTTCTCAAAGAGATTCTTGATTTCGACCCCGGAGATGAAAGAGCCTTGATAGAGCTTAGTTTGTTCTATTATAACACCAAGGATCATCACAACGCGGATGAGATGTTTGCCGCACTTGGCCGGGAAATTCGAAAAAATCCGGACCTGGTGGTAAATATTGTCCAGCTCCTGATACCCGAGCATCGGTACCAGGACGCTGCAACGATATTGTCCCAGGTCAGGAAAGCCCTGCCCGGGAATGCCAACATCATTTTTTTTCTGGGGATGGCTTATGAAGGATTAGAAAAACCGAATAAAGCAATTGAGTATTATCTTAAAGTCACGCCCGATCACCCCCAGTATAAAAAAACAATTCTAAGTATTGCTTTTCTCTACAGGGACATGAACCGTATGGAAGAGGCAATTCGATTTCTTGAACAGCACCACAGGCAAAGCCCGGCAGACATTGATATCACATCTTACCTGGCCTCGTTTTACCAGGAGAACAACCGCCACGACATTGCCGTCACCATGCTCCAGCGTGCATTAAAAGAAGCCCCAAAAAATACGACGTTGCTGTTCAAACTTGGTGCTGTCCTGGATACGGCAGGACAGCGGCAGCAAAGCATTGAAACCATGAAAACAGTTATCAGGCTGGATCCCAAACATGCATCTGCCCTCAATTACCTGGGATATACCTATGCGGAAATGGGCATTCACCTTGACCAGGCCCTGGAACTGGTACAACGAGCCCTTGAGATCCGACCTGAAGACGGCTATATCACAGACAGTCTGGGGTGGATTTATTTTAAGAAACAGGCGTATGACAAGGCTGTTTTCTACCTTGAAAAAGCCGTTGAACTATCTGATTATGAAACCGTTATTGCCGCCCATCTGGCAGAGGCCTACCTGAAAACAGGACAGCAGAAAAAGGCGGTTGCCATGTATAAAAAAGCCCTTGAGAATGCCAGGCAGGATCAGAAAAAAGAGATCCAAAAAATTAAAAAAACACTTAAAAGTTTAAACAATACCGTGCAATGACAAAGGTTTCTTCAAACGTCCGGTATGCAGCCCCCCCCTGTTTTTGGCGTTCAGGCGTTGGTATTATTACCCTGCTCCTTTTTGCTGTCATAGTGACAGGGCCGGGCTGCGCCCTGCTTGGTCCTCAATTTGGAAAACAGACAGACCCCCATGCCGAAGATATCATAAACCGCGTCCAGAAACGCAATGCACAAATTACCACATCCAAAGGCACAGGTGAATTGACCCTAACCCAGGGGTTCCATACGGAAACGTATAAAATCGTTTGGGCTGCCCAGTCACCCAACCGCCTGCGCATGACCCTGCTCATGTTCGGTCATCCTGTTGAAACCATTGCCTCCACCGGCCAGTGGGTTACCTTTGTCTCCCATACCGGTGCTCACAAACCCCATTCAGCCGTATCTACAGATCCGGACCTTGATCCTTACATCAATATTCCGTTACGTCTATCTGAACTGGTCAGCCTTCTTCTTGGAAGGGTGCCGGAACGCCCTTTTGACCGGGCCTGGATTCTTCCTGAAAAGCCGGATACTGTTTTTGCCTCCCAATCATTTTCTTCACAAATTCAGGAATGGTTAACAAACAAAACCGGAATAACTACCAGATATCGGGTGCTGGATAAAGATATGAATGTCATTTTCGGAATATGGTATTCCCGGTTTTTCGAACGCGATAATTTCATTCTTCCCGGGATGATAACCATAAAAGACGGGGGCCAGGGGGTCATGGCGATCTCCTTGAAAAATCTTATGCCCAATATTCCTGTAAAAGAATCCGTATTCAGGTTGACAGGATCATGAAAATGAACATAATTTAGACGGTGTTATTATTACCAAACCTCATAAGGAGATAAATATAAGTCATGATTCATGAAAATGTTGACCAGGCCAAAAAAGCAAGCAGCTGTTCCCAGCCCCAGAATGACGCTGGAAAACAGCAGATGGAAATGGATGCAATGATCAAAAACAATCTATCCAAAATTAAAAATAAAATATTTGTTCTGTCCGGCAAAGGTGGTGTAGGCAAAAGCTCCGTATCGGCAAACCTTGCAGCAACCCTTGCAAAAAAAGGATATAAAACAGGGCTTATGGATGTGGATGTCCATGGACCGTCCATTGCCCAGATGTTCGACATGAAAGATCTTTTGGATATTGCGCCCGACACCAAGCAACTGTTGCCCAAAGAGGTCTGCAAAAACCTCACGGTGGTCAGTGTCCAGGCGTTGATGCAGGACAAGGACCAGGCCGTTATATGGAGAGGCCCTGCCAAAACCGGTATTATCAAACAGTTTGTAGGTTCCGTTGCCTGGGGAGATCTGGATTATCTGGTCATCGACGCCCCTCCGGGCACAGGCGATGAACCGCTCACCGTTGTACAGACCATTCCGGATGCCAAGGGCATCATCGTGACCACGCCCCAGGAAGTGGCCCTTGCAGACATCCGCAAATCCATTTCATTTTGTAAAACCGTAAAAATGGAAACCCTTGGTATACTGGAAAATATGGCCGGATATACCTGTCCCCATTGCAATAAGAATATTGATCTGTTTAAAAGCGGCGGCGGAGAAAAAACCGCCAAGGCACAGGGCTTAAATTTCTTGGGTTCCCTCCCCTTTGACTCCCGCGTCGTGGAATCCGGAGATGACGGTGTGCCTATAATGATGTATGAGGCGGACGGTCCCTTTAAACTGGCATTTGAAAAGGTAGTGGAAAATATCCTCAAGCAACTTGAAGGCTAATTAAGTGAATCCGGAAAAAACACCCCGGGCACTGAAAGCCCGCCTTGAACAAAGGGAAACCCAAATCCTTGGCATCCGGGCCTGTTTTTCCAAAAATGCTGTCCGGCGGTATTCGGAAAAAACATTTGACACCGAATACCGCCTTGCTTTTTCTACAGATGCCGACCGTATCCTCAACTCCCTGGCCTACACCCGTTACAGTGACAAAACCCAAGTTTTTTCCCTGATCAACAATGACCATCTCACCCATCGGGTCCTGCATGTACAGATGGTTTCCCGGGTGGCAAGAACCATTGGCCGGTATCTTGGACTGAACACCGATCTTATTGAAGCGGCGGCCATGGGGCATGATATCGGGCATACACCCTTTGGCCATGACGGCGAGCGGTTTCTCTCCCGCCTTACCCAGTCCGCAGGGGCAGGACACTTTCACCATAATATTCAAAGCATGCAGTTTTTAGATGTCATTGAAAAAAACGGAAAAGGCTGGAACCTGACCCTTCAGACCTTGGACGCCATTGTCTGCCACAACGGAGAAGCCCATGCACGGACACTTACCCCGGCACCGGCAAGGACGTTTGAAGACCTTGATACAATTGTCGGGCACATTCAGTCCGGCACCATGGATGATGTGCTTCCCATGACCATGGAAGGGTGCGTGGTCCGCATCGCCGACACCGTCTCATATATCGGAAGGGATTTTGAAGACGCTGTCCGCCTGAAGATTTTGACCCGAGAACAGCTCCCCAGCACCTGCCGTGACCGTTTAGGAGTCACCCAGGGCACCATTGTCTTTAACCTGGTGACGGATCTGATCAACACAAGCATTGACCAGGACTTCATCGGATTTTCACCTGGGGTGGCGGATGCCCTGAAAGAATTAAAGCAGTTCAATTACCAATTTATTTACAAAAACCCTTTAATAAAAAAACACCTGACAGGCATTGAAGATATTTTCAAGTGTGTGTTTGACAAATACATGAACGATCAGGCCAAAGAAAACAGGGCGTCGGTCATTTATTCCCAGTTTCTCAACGGCATGGATGATACCTACCGTTTAAATCACAGCCCTGCGGAAATTACCCGGGATTTTATTGCCGGAATGACCGACTCCTTTTTTATCCGCCAGGCACCGGACCATTTACGCCCTACCCCCATTGACTGGGTGTAACGGCAGAGCCCCCTGAAATGCCAATGTTTGATAACCGCAAAATTTATCGTGTGTGCCACCAAAAACAGGGACTGGTCACCTTTAATGTAACCGTAAAGGAGACCAACCTTAATATCCAGGCAGATTCGGATCTCAGTGAACAGGCCGTACGATCCATTCTGGACCACCGCCAATACATTGAGAATCACATCGCCCGATTCCCCAAATTTTCCGACAGCATGACACCGTTGTCCGGTCCAGGGATCGCGCCTAAAATTATTTCTGAAATGACGAAGGCGGCAAAAACTGCCGGTGTCGGCCCCATGGCAGCCGTGGCAGGCGCTGTGGCCCAGAGTGTGGGCAGAAATTTGCTTCAATGGTCTAAAAATGTTCTGGTGGAAAACGGCGGCGATATTTTCATAAAATCAGATACCCAGACCATATTTACCATTTATGCCGGATCATCGCCCTTGAGCATGAAGACCGGTATTAAAGTGGCCCGCCGCCCCGCTTCATTTGCCATGTGCACCTCCTCGGGCACCGTGGGGCATTCCAAAAGTTTCGGCAAAGCTGATGCCGTATCCGTGCTGGCAGATTGCTGTGCCCTGGCCGATGCTGCGGCCACATCCCTTGGCAATGAAATCCAGACCCCCAAAGACATTGAAAGGGCCATTGCCGTCGGCAAAAATATGGCAGGAATCCAGGGCATTGTCATTATTTCAGGAAAACAGATTGGGCTATGGGGCGCCCTGGAACTGGTTAAACTATAAAACAGGAATACATCATGAAACTACAATTGGATATCAAACTTACACTGTCCCTATCTGCGTTCGTCATTTTTTGCCTAATTTCAGGATGCCTGAGCGCGTCCGGAAAGCAGTCCGGACTACCTGAGAATGCAGTTGTCTGCACAGAACCCCGGCCCACCATATGCACCAGAGAATATCGGCCTGTGTGCGGTCATTTTGCAGACGGCACCGTCAAAACATTCGGCAATCCCTGTACCGCCTGCGGTGATAAAAACGTGGTCGGTTTCACCCACGGCCCCTGCAGCAAATAACGTCGCTCAAAGCTTTCTTTTACGATCCGGGAATTCGCCTTTTTAGCCGGTCTCTGGGGTCTTTGTGTCACCAGCAGCGCCTGCCGCCAGACCATCCTGGTAACACTTATCGCCATACCGCGCCACCTGACGACATAGTCCCCGAATTAGACTGACTTCCCGGGATCTGAGCCGGTAACGACTTAAGAAACTGCGGGTCTTATCCAGCCGGTGTTCCGGATTTTCATGATTGATGTAATGGATTCGGTCAAAGGTATCTTTTAGCTCTTCATACATGTTCTCCAACTCATACCGACATGCCAGCCGGGGGATATGAAATTCCGGTGCCCGGGTGCGCGCCTTGAACAGTTCATAGCACATAACCATAACGGCCTGGCCCAGATTCAGGGAAGAAAATCCGGCAGTGGGGATATTCACAAGATCGTGGCATAGCTGCAGATCTCCATTGGTCAATCCCCGGTCCTCGGGGCCGAACAGAACGGCCACCCGGTTTTCTGAAGAGATGGGAATCAGCGTTTCGGCAATATCAGCCGGAGAAGAGTTCACCCGACGCGTACCGCCAAGCCTGGCCGTGGTTCCGACAATCCAGTTGAATTCCCCAAGGGCCTCGGGAAGCGTATTGCAGATCTTCATGGCCGCCACCAGCCCGGAGGCTGAATGGGTCGCCACCTTCAGAACACGTTCCATGTCATGATTCCTTGGCGCGGACAAAATCAGCTGTCCCACCCCCATGTTGGCCGCAGCCCGGGCAGCAGCACCAATATTTTCCGGAATCCGGGTATCATGAAGCACAATGGCAACATTTTCCATGCAGACCTTCTGAGACATCCCTTTCCTCCCTTTTCCTTCACACCCAAAATATTTCCGACCGGCAGCACAGTATCACCGCGATCGGGTTACAGCAAGGCGCTGCCACACTATTTGCGTGATGAGAGATAATCACGCTTCATGATTTGTTGTCAACAGAGAATACCGGTCCGCTCTATATAACAGCCACGGGCTGATCTGGTCTATCTGCACCCAGACTCAACCCACAACGAAAATTGAAAGATCTGTGTTAGTTACACAGACTTTCTTATAAACCCTCATTGAAGAAATTTTATTTTTAGGATAGTCTGGAATGAAAAAGGTTTGGGTATTACAGTGGCGATGATGTCATACCCTTTCAACCGACCTCAAAAATAACCCAGAGCCAATAGCAAAGAACACTGTTTGTGAAATGAAAATCGTACTTGGGACTTCAGGAACCCGGGGGGATGTTCAGCCCATGGTCGCCCTGGCACTTGGATTGAAAAAAAAAGGGCACGAGGTTTTACTTGTCGGCCCTCCGGAAAAAATGGCGTGGGCAAAGCGACTGGGTTGCCCTTACCAGGGACTTGGTTGCGATGTCACCCAATTTCTGGATGCCATTGACAATCCGATCAGTATCCCCAGCGCAATAAAATTTATGAATTATGTGCGCAATGAAATCCGCACCCAGTTTGAAATGCTGCCGGGTATAATAAAAGGGGCAGACCTGGTAATTGCCTCCTCTTTGATGTTTGCGCTTTCCTCAATTGCAGAAGCCTTAAATATTAAATATCTGTACGTTGCATTTACACCGCAATTGTTTCCTTCTTCCTTTCATCCGTTTCCCGTTGTCAAAACCCAGACTCTGCCTGGGTGGTGCAACCGTCTATCATGGCAACTGGCCTCCTTTGGCGACCGTTTTAATACCGGACGCCTGGTAAATGGGTACCGGAAACAATTTAAATTAAAACCGTTAAGTAACTTGTGGATTCATGTGCTGGGACACAATCCCATTGTTGCCTGTGACCCCCAGATTGCTCAAATCCCGCCGGATGTGACCCAGGGCCCTATCCAGACCGGGTATATGCATCTTCATATGCCAAAACCGGATTATCCGGAACTTGAAGATTTTCTTATTTCGGATTCCCCTCCCATTTATGCCGGATTCGGCAGTATGCCGCCAAAGGATCAGGCCGGGCATATCCCCCTTTTTGTCAAAGCAGCCCGACACTTGGATAGAAGAATCATCATTTCAAAGGTTTGGCCGAAATCAAATGATTTATCATATTCAAAAGATGTATTTTTCATCAAAAATTATCCCCATGAATACCTGTTTCCCCGGACAGCGGCAATCATTCATCATGGGGGTGCCGGAACAACGGCGACTGCAACACGGTCCGGAAGGCCCCAGATTATAGTCCCACATATCTTGGACCAGTATTATCACGGCCATAGAGTTTTTATGTCCGGATTGGGAGCAAAGCCTGTTTGGCGATCCGGAATAAGTCTCAAAACCTTAATTCAAGCGCTAACTTTTTGTTTCTCCAACCCTGACATACAAATAAGGACTAAAGCAGTTGCACGGTCCATTCAAGCCGAACAATCGCTGGCAAATACAATTGAGATCATTGAGCAGATCAAATCAAAGCCTTTGAGACAAGGCCTTCCTCAAATATAAGTTAATAGCCTAAATCCAAATAATACAATTGTGGCAGGTTCTGGGTGATTCATCGAGATTAGACTCAGTTAAAAAACCATGACCAAAAAATCAAATCATGAGGGCATATCGAATTTTACCATTTGGTTGACTTTTTTAACAATAATTATTAATTTGCTCAGTTCGGTAACTGGTAATAATGACTAAATATATTAATAATAAAATAAAGAGAAAAAAATGGGTGGTTTTTTTGGTTGTGCCTCACAGGAAAATTGTAATAAAGAACTTTTTTACGGAACTGACTATCTGTCTCATCTGGGTACCAAACGCGGTGGTATTGCTACAGTAGATAAACAGAATTTCCGCAGGAGAATCCACAATCTTGAAAATGCATATTTTCGATCAAAATTTGAATCTGACGTTGATAAATTGATAGGAAACATGGGTATTGGTGTCATCAGCGATACAGATTCCCAACCCATTCTCATTCATTCTCATCTTGGCAAATTTGCGGTTGTTACTGTTGGGAAAATTGCTAATATTGATGAGTTGACCCAAAAAGCCTTTTCAAACAATATTCATTTTGCAGAATCCAGCCAAGGGGAAATTAACCCTTCTGAGCTTGTGGCCATTTTAATCAGCCAAAAAGGATCGTTTATAGAAGGCATATCAAATGCACAGGCTCAAATAAAAGGTTCATGTTCTATGCTGGTATTGACGGCAACAGGTATATTTGCTGCACGGGACAGATTAGGAAGGACTCCTATCGTTATCGGTAAAAGACACAATGCTTTTGCTGCCTGTTCTGAATCAGTTGCTTTCTCCAACCTTGGGTTTGAAACGGACTATTTTGTTGGTCCTGATGAAATTGTTAAAATAACACCAGATGGATATGAACAACTTAAAGCACCTGGTGATAAAATGCAGATTTGTTCATTCCTATGGGTATATTACGGGTATCCAGTCTCAAACTATGAAGGTATTAATACAGAACAAGTTCGATACAATTGCGGAGCAGCCTTGGCCAAAAGAGAGACATTCGCTGCGGACCTCGTTGCTGGTATTCCGGATTCCGGAATTGGTCATGCCATAGGATTCTCTAATGAAAGCAAGATTCCCTATATGAGACCCTATGTTAAATATACACCGACCTGGCCTAGAAGCTTTATGCCTCAAAATCAGGAAATGCGCGATCTTGTGGCACGAATGAAATTAATCCCTAACAAGGAAATTATCCAGGACAAGCGCATTATATTCTGCGATGATTCTGTTGTACGTGGTACTCAGCTTAGAGACAATACAAAAGTATTGTATGAATACGGTGCCAAAAATATTCACATGAGAATCGCCTGTCCATGTCTGATTCACCCATGTGAATTCCTCAATTTTTCAACATCCAGATCTACCCTTGATTTGGCAGGTAGAAAAGCCATTTATCAAATTGAGGGAACGGAGGATACAGACTTAACTGATTATGCCATTGATGGCTCAGATAGACATAGTGCCATGATTGCAAAAATAATTGATGAACTCACCCTGAACAGTCTTCGGTATCAGAAGTTAGATGATCTTATTGCTGCCATCGGCATGCCCAAAGAAAAATTGTGTACACATTGCTGGGATGGCTCCAGTTATTTTTAGAAAACAAAAATTCCACAATATGTCTATTATTTAACCCCTATAACCTTTCCAGGCAAGGCGTTAACTACTTTAGCATTATGCCACCGGCCCATTAAGTGAGGGGTGAGCACTTCTGCAGCCAGTCCCATCAAAATGTTTTTTACTGTTTTATTTTGAACTTGGGCCTAACACAGCCTGTTAAAATATTAAAATCAGTCAAACCTCTTGCAGAAATATTTTTATCTGCAAGAGGCCCCCCGCTTTAAAGAATTTTTTCTATAGCCTGAAATTTTTTCATGAATTTTTTGTCGATATAGTTTTTAATCCAGAATGCCGTTCGCCCGCTGAACACGAGCCCCCTTTTTTTCAAAACACCATGGTTTCCGCCAAGGTTAAAAATCAACAGGTACTCCGGTCCCGGATCAAACACCTGCAGCGGCCTTCCTTCAAGCCGGGCAAACAGGTTGTTCAGCAGTATCGAATTTTGCCGGACCGCATACACACCCACCTTGTCCAACGGTTGATCCTCAAAACAGATACAGTCCCCGCCACCGAAGATATCCGGATGCTTCACGCTTTGCAGATATCTGTTTACCAGCAGGCCCTTATCCGGACCAACCGGCAGGCCGGATGTTTCAAAAATTTTTGACGGTTTCACGCCGGAAGCAAGAAAAGTAAAGTCAGTGGAGAACAATTCGCCTGACGCCATTAGAATGGATTCGGCCGTGACTTTTTTTACATACCCGTTTTCAAAAATCCGAATCCCCCTTTTTTTAAGGACACGGGTCACACGGCCCCGGATGCGTTCAGGAAACCGGGCCATAAACCGGCTGCCGGCAAGGATATTTATTTGAGGCATATGCTGCTTTGTCCGTTTCGCCAGTTGCCAAATGTTGCCTGCCACTTCTGCCGAGGACGGGCCGCCGCCGACTATTGTGACCACCGCTTTTTTATGTTCAAAAAGAAGCTTGAGCTTTTCTGCCGCGTCCATAAGCTTATCTATGGGCTTGACCGGGTAAATATTTTCTGCATTTTCAGGCATATCCTGCACAGAGACATAGGACCCTGCATTCACGGAAAGCACATCATAGGCCAAACTTTGGCCGCCGGCGGTATGCACCGTTTTTGCCGCCGGATCAATCCGGGTCGCATAATCCTTTATGAAAAGACCGCCCTGTTTACAGACAACATCACAGGTGGCGAAACGAATGTCCGAGGGTGTGTATGTCCCGCCCAGCATACCCGGTCCCATGCCGGAATAATAGTGATGGAAGGACGGACCGATCACGGAAACCGTATATCCCTTTTCAACAAATCCGGCAATATTTTCAAGTGCCGTCATGTGGGCATGTCCGCCGCCGATTAGAACCAGGTTTTTTTTCATTAATCCGTTCCCTTTAGGAATGGGTCCTAAATAACCTGCCCATTTTGCTCTATCCGGGAGCGCGGGCGTCTCGCCTGCATCTCTACTGCGGGCGGGACGCCCGCGCTCCCAGGTAAAGTTATTTCGGACTCATTCCTTAACTTATCCAATAGTTTACCCAGGCTTTCCAGGTGGGCTTTTCTTTATTGGAGATTTTTTGAACAATCTGTCTTGAATCAAGGTTGTATATTCTCAATTATTACATATCCGGTTCACCATAGTAAGTCCCCTTTGTCTGAACAGGTTAATTTGTGAATTTCAAGATGTCGCAATTTACCCATACAACAGGCAAGATCACCCAGGCCAATGATGCTTGCACTGGGACGCAAAATCCGTTAACCTTCATGAATACTTGTGGTAAGGCGTAAAGCCGTCAGACAACAACCATCTTAATGCAAGAATGTCATGCAAGGATGTCACCATGAAGATAGGTGTAATGAACAACCCGATAAAATCGGTTTACGAAGAAGCCGAGCAATGCGGCAAAGCCGGTTTTGAGTTCCTGGATCTAACCCTCGAAGGCCCCAATGCCGCAGATGTGGATACCCAACGACTTAAAGCCGTTCTGGATACCCACGCACTTGGTATCACCGGGCATACTGACCCCTGCCTTCCCTATGCATACCCGGTGCAGGGGATCAGGGATGCCTGTTTAAAGGAACTTGAGCGGTGCGCACGGATATTTTCCCGTTTAGGTGCAAGGGTGATGAACATCCACCCCTGCTATTTTTGCCCACCTGCCATGAAAGATCAATTGGTCTCATTCCAGATAGAGGCGTTGCAGCCCATTGTTGAAATGGCCGCATCCTATGGGCTTACCCTGGTGCTTGAAAACTATAGAACGCCCTTTGACCGAGTGTCGGTTTTTAAAGAACTGATTGCCCGGGTGCCCGGCCTGAAGCTGCATTTGGACTTTGGACACACCAACTTCGGCAAGGATGGCCATGAGATCTTCTGCAAAGAGCTTGGGGAGCACCTTGTGCATGTCCACTTTTCCGACAACCGGTCAAGAAACGACGACCACATGCCGTTAGGCGTAGGCACCGTAGACTGGCAACAGGCGGTGGATTCGTTAAAATCAATCTCATACGACAACACCATCACCCTGGAAATTTTCTGCAATGATCCACAGATGCAGGTCGCCTATCTGGACCTGAACCGGAATATGATACGCAGATTGTGGGATTAATCTTCCAACCGCCAGCCACGAAGAATTTATTCTGACCCCAAATTAACTGATTTTATAACCTTCGGGCCGTCAAGTCATGATATTTTCTCAATCAATTTAACATGACCATCGACACGAAGCTATGACAAACAATTAAGCCCCAGTTGAAAAAAAAGGAGTAGATGATATGTCCAATAAAGAAGGCAACCTTGTCCAAAAAGTGTTGAAAGAGCAACAATCCCGCCAGGGCGGCTACCGGGAGCGCGCGCTTAAGATGTTTCCTTGGGTCTGTGGCCATTGTGGCCGTGAATTTGAAGGCAAACGAGTTAAAGAACTCACGGTTCACCATAAAGACCATAACCACGACAACAACCCGCCCGATGGCAGCAACTGGGAATTACTCTGTATCTATTGCCACGACAACGAACATTCCCGGGACCAGGTTGCCGATGCCTATTCCGATGAAGTGGCCGGGAGCACCGCAGACACCGGCGGCACCACCAATCCATTTGCCGGGCTTGGCGATATGCTAAAAGGAAAATTGTAACTGAACTGTGCGCCTGAAACGTGGGACGGTTGTATATATTACAGCACCGTGTTGATCATGCAAGTCAGCGCACAAAATTGACGCCGATGCCGGTGTGGTTGATCCGGGCGATTCGGCCGTTCTGCCGCTGGGGACCTGTCTCCTCGGTTTGAAAGGTCATAACAATTAAATCGTCTATTTTATATTTTTCCGGTGTCCTGGACTGGATGAAAATGCCGGAGTAACTCAGATCCCGGGCCTGTTCTTTATACAGGGTGCCTTCGTTTATAAAATCTACAAAACCCTGGTATTCAATTCTGGGGTGTTTGCGGCGTTCCGGCCCGTCCGAAACTTCGGGCCGAGCCCCCCCTGGTTTAACGGCTGTCCGGGCTTCTGGGAAAATATCTTCATCTACACTGTCATTGTACTTGATGACATAAATATTTTTTGCGGTGGTATTGTCCGAAGCTCGTCTAAACCGTCTGTAAAACTTTATGATCTGGACGCATAAAAAAATCGAGATCAAAAACAATATGAGAGCGAATATAATGTTCAATGGCGTCATCTGTTATTCCTGAAACGAACATGTAAGATTGATATAACGGCCACGGGCTCTCCCTGGTCTATCAATGCCCAGACTTAACCCACAACAAAACATGAAAGTCATCCAACAAATTTTTGAGACTTTCTTATAAAAATGAACCGCGATACAGAACTTATTCTCCTGATAGAAAATCATTTCCAGGGAGAAATTACAAGAACAAAGTCTAAATGATATCCGTCACCCCGAGAAGAAGCAACACGACCACCAGAAAAACACCTTTTTTTTGCACCCCCAATATATAATCCTTCCTTGTTCGCATGCTCTGGTTTATAGCAAAAGCACGGAGTGGATCAAAGGGAAAAATCGGTCAGATCTCAACGGTGAAATCGGTTCTTGCGATTACTTGTCCGCTGCTATTAACAACGTCCACACGCCATGACCCGGCATGCGCTAATCTGTTCAATCTCACTTTGCTCCAGGTTCGGGTCCTGGGGTAAAGGGCCGGGAGAATTACCCGGCAGTACCTCTTTCCATTGAGATAATAGATGTGGCTTAGATCTTGGGGTGGTTTGTCGGTCAGAACGTTCATCCATGTCCAGACCACGGGTTTTGCACCGTTTCCCATGGAAAAATGGTTTACTGGCGACACATATTGTCTGTGTTTGATACCACGGCAGACAATCAGTTCGTGGATGGTCACATCGGTGGAACTGACGATTTCTGGAAGTGCCTCCATAGGTGCTGCCTTTTTCGGGGTCTGTACAACGTCGGAATGCGGCGGCATCTCTTCTGACGGCATAACAGGAATCGGTTCAGACGGGAGTGCTTGGGCCGACTTTTCATTGGGGGGATCCGGTCTTTCAACATCAGTGAGTATGTATGGATCCAAGGACGCAGAATTTTCCGGGGTGTTGGTCTCAAATTTTTCCGGGGTGGATGAGGGATCAGTCAGCACACGTTCGGGAATCATGTGGCAGATCATGAATGTGATGCC
>Ga0193963_1000779_pt1 | contig 16340 bp, 11 predicted proteins | sample FB_6_MG_FD_140359 | JGI IMG/M metagenome (GOLD analysis project Ga0193963, IMG submission 140359) | Microbial mat bacterial communities from the Broadkill River, Lewes, Delaware, United States - FB_6_MG | ecosystem: Environmental > Aquatic > Freshwater > River > Microbial mats | place: USA...
CCCGGCAGTTGCTTGAATAGTTCCACCAGCGGCACAGTTATCGGTCCATGTAGTTTCCACTACAGCAGGCCATTCTTCATTACAAGTATCTAATTTATAATCATCGATATCAGCAATTACAGGTGGTGTTTCATCTGCAATAACAGTAAACGTACTTTCACACATTTCCATTTGTTCACATTCATCGGTCACAGTTAATTTTACTGTTATTATACCACCATCACAGGCATTGGGAGCCAAAAGGTTATTGAAATCAATTGGTTGTCCATTTATTGAATAAGTGACCGTCATTATACCATTTCCTCCGTTAAATGAAAAACCATTTTTCCAATCTGTAAAGGCTGTATCTATATCGTTTTGTGAGGTACATTCTGCTATTGGTTGATCAGGAGGGCAGATAACTTCTAACGGAATTAAAGGTGTAGCATTTATAATTAAATCTTCACTTACGGCTGTACAGCCAAATATTCCTGGGGATAATTCTAAAGTTGCTTCAACAGAATAAGTTCCGGCATCTGTTATTTCTATAGTATTTCCTGTTTCATTAGGAATTTCTACATTATCCTTAAACCATTTATAGACATATGTATTATTAGCATTTGGGTTTACAGTTGCAGTAAGTGTTTCACTTTCTTCGGTACATTCTATGTCATCTCCAGATATAGCAACCATAACTTCAGGTGTATCAGCTAAATCGATTGGGCCTGCTAAATCTTTTAATTCAGCAGTAAAGGAATCTGAGGATCTCGTTTTTACAAGTACACTTCCTAAAGGACTTATACAATCAATTCCTGGTGTACTACTTGTATCAAAACCTAAGGCAGTAGAGTTTATTGCAAGTTCGGCAAATGTAGTTTGGTCATAATCATCTACAATATCCCCACCACTGGAAATTGTTTTCCATGGTCCAGCAGGAACGATACCACCATCATTTACTTGGGAGAATATGGCAGCTGGAAATCCAGCTCTTAATTGAATCTGTGCATAACCATAATTTCCTGCACTATCTCCACCACTATGTTGAATATAACCGTTATTATCTTGTGCAAAATCAAAAGGTCTAAAAGGTAACGTATTGTAGTTATCAAAAAATGAATCTGGGACCCCAATTAATTCTACCCAAACAAAAAGTTTTATTATTGCATTTGAGCCTCCATTAGCATAATCAACTGATAATATAATATCACCATGTTGGAGTACTGACCCATCAGGATTGAATAAATAGGTAGTGTGTCCACCTGTTGATGATAAATCTACATCTGATACTATTGTGTTATTAATAAGGTTAATTTTTTTTCTATAATATTCGAAATCAATATGACTATCTCCACTGGCATTTCTTGTTGAAGCTCCGAGAAGCGCCCATTGATTTGTATTTAAAGTAGCACCTTCTCGTCTTAAATGACCGAAAACATCAATAATATCGTTTTTTTGTGGAACACTTGCATTAGTAATTGTCCATGTACTCGGATTATCGTTGTTTTTATCTGATCCACCAGTAAATACATTCGAATCTTTATTACTGGCATTTGAGTTTTGATCTCTTAAAAAAACGGCATCAATCCAAAGTCGTCCATTATTAACTGTGTAAATGGGAGCAGACATTCTAACTTCTGCTGTAACGTTATTGTCAGTTAATATATCAGTAGGAATTGTTGTTTCATCAATGACTCCAAGACCAGAATTACCTAAAAACCAATCATCGGTCCCAAATGGAGTTGGCCATATAGGTGTAAAAGAAACAACTCCAGAATATACATCGGCATCTACTCCAAAGTTTGCTTTAACTGTTGTTTCGGTATTTACTATTTGAGAAAATAAAGGGCTTCCGTAAAACAAAAAAAGTATTGCAATAAAATATGTTGCTATACTTTTTAATATGGTATGTTTTTTACATTGAATTTTACAAAAGGGTTTACAGGTTTTTTTTAGGAAAGTAAAGATTGCCATAGCTAAATAGTATTAATTGATTAGTTAGTAAAAAACTTTTTATAGCATTTTGTATATAGCAATTAGTTACACTTAACTTATTGTTAAGAGTGAAATGGTTCAATAAGATTAATTAAAAATTAATTTAATTAGTTTATTTCTTTAAATCTTAATGAGGTTGATAACAGGAACTATATCATCCTAATATTAATTAGGATTAAAAAATAAATAGCAATTGTTTTTTGAAAAATAATATTGGGATTGGTTAAAAAAAATAATCTTATAGAATGACCATTTTGAGTTATAGAATAATAACGAGCTCTAAATTAAAAAATATTTTAAACAAAACAAAATATATCTTACGTAAAATATTGAAGTAGAGTTGGTTGAAGTTTGTTGAAGTGTTGTATTCACAAGAGACAGAAGCTTTTTAATTTTTTTTTGTATTTATAATTAAAAATCGATTTTAGGTCAATAAAAATCTTCTTTGTGTATTAGGTATATCTTTAATACTATACAATTATCTAAATAAACTGTTAAAATGTAAACCTATTTATTTTATTAAGGAATAAACTTTATCTTTGAGAAATTAGAAATTAATCAACTATCAAATATGAAAAAAATATGTTTATTAATTGCTGCAATTGCAGTGATTTCTTGTAAAAATGAAGCCCCTATTGATTACGCAGTGGTATCGGGTAAAATAGTAAATAAAGAAGCTGGTGAATTTACTATTAATAGTAAAGATAGATCTATTAAGGAGGTTTTAACTGTTAAGGAAGATGGAAGTTTTGTTGACACGTTGAAACTGAAAACAGGAAGTTATATGTTGTTTGATGGAAAAAATGTGACTGAGCTTTATCTTGATGCTGGTACAAATATTATTGTAAATTATGATGCTACAGATTTTTCTTCAACGCTGAATATCTCTGGAGAAGGATCAGAAATTAGTAATTATTTAGCTCTAAAAGGTAAAAAGGAAAGAGAACTTAAGGGTGAAGGAATGACAGTCTATGAATTAGAAGAAGGTGATTTTAAATCTAAATTTGGAGAGATCAAAACTGTTTTAGAAGAATTGATTAATTCAACTGAAGGAATTTCTGAAGTGTACAAAGAGAAAGAAAAAAGAGCTCTTAATTATGCCTATTTAGGTCAATTAAATATTTATGAGAGATATCATGCTCATTTTGCAAAAAAGCCTGATTTTAAAATTTCTGAAGGTTTTTTAAATGATTTGGATGGTTTAGTTTTTGATAATGAAGAGGACTTTAACTTTTCATCAGATTATAAGAATTTGGTAACTTCTCATTATAGAGAAAAAGCAGGAGAGATGGTAAAGAAAGACTCAATTGGTGAGGATCTTGCTTTTTTGAAAACTGTTGCAGCAATTTCTAATGAGACAATTAAAAATAGTTTATTGTTTGATAGTGCAAAATATGGTGTAACATATGCTGAAAATTTAGAAGAATATTATAATATTTTTATAAATGCTTCTACTAGCGAAGAAAATAATAAAACAATTACCGAGAGTTATAATAAATTGAAGAAGGTTGCAAAAGGACAACCATCACCTAAATTTGTTGGTTACGAGAATTATTTGGGAGGAACAACTTCTCTAGATGATTTAAAAGGTAAATATGTTTATGTAGATGTATGGGCAACTTGGTGTGGACCTTGTAAAAGAGAAATCCCTTCATTAAAAGAGGTTGAAAAAAAATATCATGGAAAGAACATTGAATTCGTAAGTATTTCGGTTGATAAAGCGAAAGATCATGATAAATGGAAAAAAATGGTTGAAGAAAAAGAATTGAAAGGAATTCAATTATTTTCAGACAAAGATTGGGAATCAGATTTTGTTCAAGGATATTCAATAAAAGGAATTCCTCGTTTTATTTTAATTGATCCAAATGGAAACATCGTGAATTCCAATGCCCCAAGACCATCTGAAAGTCGATTGATAGATATGTTTAACGAATTAAAAATATAATACATTTAATATAGTATGAGAAAAATAATATGGATTTTATTGGCAGTAGTAATTGTTTCATGTAACAATGAACCTAAAGATTATGTTACTTTGAATGGTTCTTTAAAAACAAGCAATACTGATAAAATTATAGTTCAAGGAAGAGGTTTTTCAAAAGAAATAAGTGTTGATGATAAAGGGAATTTTTCTGATACATTAAAAATTACAGATGGAGTTCATGCAATTGCAAATGGTAATGATAGAATTACATTGTATTTAAAGAATGGATATGATTTAAATTTAGAGTTTAAAGGAGAAAAATTTTCTGAAGGTATTTCTTTTAGCGGTTTAGGAGCTGAAACAAATAATTTTATGGAGAAAAAAAGATCTTTTTATATGAGTGATTTAGCGAATCCTAAAACCTACTTTAAACTGGATAAAGAAGCGTATGAAGCAAAGGTTAGTGAAGCTAAATCTTTGTTAAAGGGTTATAAAGATGACGCATCAGGTTTAGACTCTATAATTGAAAAAATGGATACTAGAAACGACGAAATGTTTTTTGGTTATATTGAATCTAATTATGAAAAAATGCATGCTAATGTAGTGCGTTTTGCTAAAGGAAAAGCTTCTCCAAAATTTGTTAATTATGAAAATATTAAAGGAGGAACAACATCTTTAGATGATTTAAAAGGAAAGTATGTTTATTTAGATATTTGGGCAACGTGGTGCGCACCTTGTAAAGCAGAAATTCCACATTTAAAGGCTTTAGAAAAGGAATTTCATGGAAAGAATATTGAATTTGTGAGTATTTCTGTTGATAAACCTGAAGCACATAAAACTTGGGTGAAAATGGTGAAGGATGAAGCTTTAAGTGGAATCCAATTATTTGCTGATAAAGATTTTGAATCGGATTTTATTGCGGAATATGGGATTAATGCGATACCAAGATTTATTTTACTAGACCCTAATGGAAACATTGTAGATTCTGATGCTGACAGACCTTCAAATCCTAAATTGAAAGAATTGTTATTAGAACTAGGAATATAATTCCTTATTAAATGATAAAAAAAAGCGCTGATTTTCAGCGCTTTTTTTTATGGAATAAATTGAATTTATTCTTTAGGTTCATCATTTTCTTCTATTTCATCTTCTTGTTTAAAAAGATCTAAAATAGCAGCAGGTAAATATTCTAAAATTGATGTTGCAGTAAAGGCTTCATAACCCATTTCTTGACTTCCAATATTTGCAGTTTTACCATGTAAATAAACACCAAGTAGCGCAGAACTGAGGGCTTCATATCCTTGAGCAATTAATCCAGTTATGATACCTGTTAATACATCTCCACTACCAGCAGTTGCCAATGCAGGATTTCCGGTACTATTAAAATACATTGATTCTCCATCAATTATCGCGGTATGTGCACCCTTTAGTACTAAAATTACGCTATGCTCTTTTGAGAATAAAGAAGCCATATTAAGCTTGTCATAGTCATTTTTCCAACTACCAATAAGTCTTTCTAATTCTTTTGGATGTGGCGTTAATATTGTCTTATTTGGTAGGGAAGGAAGTAGTTTTTTGTTTTGAGATAATAAATTTATAGCATCGGCATCTAACACTAATGGTAATTTATTTGTATTAATAAATTTTTCAAAACCAATTGCTGTTTTTTCATGTGTACCCATACCTGGACCAATACCAATAACTGAGGGAATTGTTTTAAAGTTGAAATAAGTCAATGTTTTTTCATCATCTACTTCAGTCATGGCTTCCGGAACCGAAATTTGAAGAATATTATAACCACATTTGGGAACATAGGAAGAAACTAAACCACTTCCAATTTTTAATGCAGCTTTTGTAGCTAAAGTAACTGCACCTATTTTGCCAAAACTACCTCCAATTATTAAGGTATGTCCGTAATGACCTTTATGACTCCATTTATTTCTATTTTTATATAATGGCTGTATTTCCTTTTTTGAAATAAAATGTAATTTAGGGTTTAAACCTTGAATATAATTTTCATCTAAACCAATGTTTATAACTTCCCAGGTATTTATAAAATCACCATTCTCGGGAAGGAAGAAAGCTAATTTTGGAGATTGGAAGGTTAAAGTATGACCAGCTTTTAACACTGAATCCTTATCAGTTACCGATTTATCTCCAAATATTCCCGAGGGCATATCAATTGCAATTGTAAAAACTTTTGTTGAATTTATATATTGAATTAGGTTTTTTGTAAATCCAACAGGTTCTCTGGTTAGCCCTATTCCAAAAATGGCATCAATAACAATATCTTCAAAAGAAATTTTAGGAAAATCTTTTTCACTATTAATAATTGTAGGCCATTCTCCAAATTCTTTTAATTCATTGTAGTTGAACAAAAATTCATCAGTTCTTTTTTCGCTAAAGTTTACAACATAGCAATCTACATTGTATCCATGCTGAAATAAATGCCTTGCAATAACCAATCCATCACCACCATTATTCCCAATGCCACAGAAAATATGAATTTTAATGTTTTGACCTTGCAAACGACTATGAAGCCATTGAAAACATTGTGTTGCAGCATGTTCCATTAAGTCAATTGATGAAATGTTATTATTAGTAATTGTAGCCTTGTCAGCTTTTGAAATTTGTTCAGGAGTTAGTATATACATAGAAGTAAATTTAATAAAAAAACCTCTCGAATGAGAGGTTTTAATTAATTGTTATCCTTTAAATACACCCATATTGGAGTATTTTTCCATGCGTTGTTTTATCAATTCTTTGGTTGTTAACTCATTTAGCTCCTTAAAGGATTTTAAAATGGTTTTTTGAACTTCTTTAAAAGCACTTTCACGGTCGTAATGAGCACCACCTAGAGGTTCTTTAATAATACCGTCAATTAATTTTTGCTTTTTCATGTCTGAAGCAGTCAATTTTAATGCTTCAGCAGCTTTTTCTTTATGTTCCCAACTTCTCCATAAGATTGAAGAACATGATTCTGGAGAAATTACAGAATACCAAGTATTCTCCATCATAAATACACGATCTCCCACACCAATACCAACCGCTCCACCAGAGGCGCCTTCACCAATTACAATAGTAATAATTGGAGTTTTTAACTTAGTCATTTCAAAAATATTACGAGCAATTGCTTCACCTTGTCCGCGTTCTTCAGCCTCTAAGCCAGGATAAGCCCCCGGAGTATCTAATAAAGTAACTACAGGGATACCAAATTTTTCAGCCATTTTCATTAAACGTAGTGCTTTTCGATATCCTTCAGGATTAGACATCCCAAAATTTCTATATTGACGTGTTTTGGTATTGTATCCTTTTTGTTGACCGATAAACATGAATGATTGATCTCCAATTTTACCAAGTCCACCAACCATAGCTTTATCATCCTTTACAGTTCGATCACCATGCAATTCCATAAAAGTATCTCCACATAGTGCATTAATATGATCTAAGGTGTAAGGGCGATTAGGATGGCGAGATAATTGTACTCTTTGCCATGCACTTAGATTTATATAGATGTCTTTTTTTGTTTTTAGTAATTTTGTTTCAATGTTTTTGCAACTTTCTGTTACATCAACACCACTTTCTTCACCAATTAACACACACTTATTAAGCTGTTCTTCTAATTCTTTAATCGGTAATTCAAAATCTAGATATTCCATATTTTTAAGTTAGATGTAGTTACAAATATAATAACTTAAAAATTTTGAGTGTTATTTTATGCTTTTTTTTTATTTTTCACAATTCCATTGAGAATAACGGTAATCAGAATTATCATTGCACCAATATAAAATTGTGTACTCATTTTTTCTTTCTCTCCAAAAACTAAAACTGCTAAAATTATTCCATAAACAGGTTCTAAGTTAATGGTTAGCATTACGGTATATGGAGTTAAATATTTCATGATATCAACCGATACAACAAAAGCATAGGCTGTACATATACTACTCAATATTAACAGGTAAAATATATCTGAAGAAGTAACGGAAAAATCAGCAAGTGTGAAATTTGAACTAGCTAATATATAGATGCTTATAAAACCTACCCCGAATAGTAATTGATAAAACGAAATAACGTCAGCCTCATATTTTTTAATAAATAGTCCGTTTAAAACAGTAAATAAAGCTGACAAAAATGAAGCAATTAGAGCGTAAATTATTCCAATAGTATATTCACTTTCAACATTAAAAATTAAGTACAATCCAGCAATCACTATCAAACCAAAAAGTAATTCCAACATTATCAACCGTCTTTTAAAAAATAAAGGTTCAATAAGAGACGTAAATAAGGCACCAGTACTCATGGCAATAAGAGCAATAGAGACATTGGCAATTTTTATGGCTGAAAAAAAGGCAACCCAATGCAATGCTATAATTATTCCACTTAATAAGAATTTAAGTAATCCTTTTTTAGTAGTTTTAAGTGATTTTTTTTTGAATAAAAAATAAAGTAATAAAAAAAGTACAGCAAAAAACATTCTATACCACACAAGAGGTATGGCATCGATACTAATTAATGCTCCTAAAATAGCAGTAAAACCCCAAATAAAAACTAATAAATGGAGGTGAAAATAATGGTTAATTCTAATTTTTGGCATTTTTAAAATATAGATAAACTGCTAATGCCCCAAAAACAATATTAGGGGACCATACCATTAAAAATGAATTTGTGTCGGCTCCTGCACCTAAAACTTCTGCTATTTTTAAGAAGAATACATATATAAACATCAAGGTAATTCCAATAGCTAGATTAACACCCATACCACCTCTTCGTTTTTTGGAGGCAAGTGCTACGGCAATAAAAGTTAAAATGTATGATGAAACAGGTAAACTAGTTCGTTTATGGAATTCAACAATATAACTATTTAAATTACTTACACCACGTTCTCTTGATTGTTTAATGTATTGATTTAATTTAACGGAAGTCATTTCTTTAGCTAAATAATCTACATTTATTAAATCTTTTGGTGTGAAATTGAAAGTAGTATCTTTTAATCTTGTTCCATATGTGATACTATCTTTTTTACCTAGGATTGTTCTTTTTCTATAATTAGTTAAGGTAAATGTACTGTCCTTTTTATTCCATCTAATATTATCTGAAAATAATTTATATACTAGTTTATTCCCTTCAAATTTTTCATATGAAAAAGCATATCCCATATTTGCAGCTACTCTGTACTGTTTTAAGAAAATATAATCGTTAGGACCTAATTGTAAATTAATATTTACTAAATTATCTGCACTATAGTTTTTCTTGGTTAAATAAGCTCTATTAAACTCTTCATATATTTTGTTGCTTCGTGGTACTACAAAGTGGTTCATTAATAAAGCAAAAACCGTAATAATGGTTGCTCCAATAAAGTATGGCTTTAAAAATCGTGTAAATGAAATTTTTGCAGAATATATTGCTATTACTTCCGTATTTCCAGCCAGTTTTGATGTAAAAAAAATAACGGCAATAAATAAGGCAAGCGGTAAAAAAGTATTCCCAAAAATAATGATGAAATTGAAGTAATAATCTCTAATGATATCCCACACTGTTAAATCGATGTTTCTTAAAAACTTATCAATTTTTTCAGATACGTCAATCGCAATTGCAATTGGTAATAATAGTGTTAATACTAAAGCAACTGAGCTTAAATATTTTTTAAGTATGTATTTATCAAGAATTCTCAATTTCAGCTTTCAGTTTAAATGATAAAAAAATATTGGTTATAATCTTTTATCCATTTGTTTAACCATTCTGTTTTTCCACTCGGTAAAATCTCCCGCTAATATATGCTTTCTAGCTTCACGAACCAACCATAAATAGAAGCCTAAATTATGAATGGATGCAATTTGTTTTCCTAGCAATTCTTTTGAAGCGAATAAATGACGTAAATAGGCTTTTGAATACATTGTGTCTACAAAAGTGATACCCATTTCATCAATTGCAGAAAAATCATCTTCCCATTTTTTATTTTTAATATTAATGGTTCCATGTGCTGTAAATAGCATTCCGTTTCTGGCGTTTCTTGTTGGCATAACACAATCAAACATATCAATACCTAACGCAATATTTTCAAGAATATTTATTGGAGTTCCAACACCCATAAGGTATCTTGGTTTGTCTTCTGGTAAAATAGCTGTAACAACCTCGGTCATTTCATACATTTCTTCTGCAGGCTCTCCAACAGAAAGACCTCCAATTGCATTCCCTTCGGCACCAACTGATGCAATAAATTCAGCCGATCTTTTACGTAAATCTTTATACGTACTACCTTGAACAATTGGGAAAAAAGTCTGGCTATAACCATATTTAAAAGGTGTTTTTTCTAAATGTGTAATACAGCGCTTTAACCAACGATGTGTCATGTACATAGAGCGTTTTGCATAGGAATAATCACAAGGGTATGGAGTACATTCATCAAATGCCATAATAATATCTGCACCAATAGTTCTTTGTATTTCCATTACATTTTCAGGAGTAAACGTATGGTAAGATCCGTCTATATGACTTTTAAATTTTACGCCTTCTTCGTTAATTTTTCTTCTGCCTGAAAGTGAATATACTTGATATCCACCGCTATCTGTTAAGATGTTTCTGTCCCAATTCATAAACTTGTGTAAACCACCAGCTTGTTCAAGAATTTTTGTTTGAGGACGTAAATAAAGATGGTATGTATTCCCTAAAATAATATCGGGATTAATTTCATCTTTCAATTCTGTTTGGTGAACACCTTTTACAGTTCCAACTGTACCAACGGGCATAAAAATAGGTGTTTCAATCGTTCCGTGGTCTGTTGTTATAACACCCGCTCTAGCCTTGCTTTGAGGGTCTTTAGTTTTTAATTCAAATTGCATAGTGGGCAAAGATACTGATTAGGATTTGTTTGAAAGAAATAAAATAAAAAGTTATGATCTCTTTTTTCTTTTTGGTTTGAATGAAGTGTTTTTTCTTTTTTGAAAAGGAGTATTTTTTCTTGGTCGTGACTTTGATTGCGCCTTCTTTTTATGTTGATCTTTTGAAGCTTCTTCAGTTTTTGAGGAAGTAGAAATCATTTTGTTTATCAACTGCATTTCTTCAGAAGATAATTCTCGCCAATCACCAATCTTTAATTTATCCAGATTTACGTTCATAATTCTGGTTCTGTTTAATTTGGTAACTTCAAAACCTAGGTACTCACACATTCTTCGAATTTGACGATTTAATCCTTGAGTTAGAATTATTTTAAAAACATAATCACTTATTTTTTCAACTTTACATTTTTTTGTTATTGTACCCAAAATAGGAATACCATTTCCCATTTTTGAAATGAATGTATCGGTTATTTTTTTATCGACAGTAACGATGTATTCTTTTTCATGGTTGTTTCCAGCTCTAAGAATTTTATTTACAATATCACCATCGTTGGTTAAGAAAATAAGACCTTGAGATGGTTTATCTAATCTGCCAATAGGGAAGAGGCGCTCATGATGATTGATATATTTAACAATATTATTACGCTCTTTAGAATCGGTTGTGCAAACAATTCCAACTGGTTTATTAAAGGCAATATATAATGTTTTAGGTTTGGATTTTAAAAGCTGACCATTAACTTTAACAATATCTCCGTCAAATACTCGATTTCCTAATTGAGTGGTTTTACCATTTATGGTAACTCTTCCTTCAATTATAAGCTTTTCTGCTTCTCTACGTGAACAAATTCCAGTACTACTGATGAATTTATTTAGATTGATTGAATGTTCGTTTTTATTTTCCAAGTAAGTAAATTTCAATGTGCAAAGTTACTAAATAATACTGATTGTTTATTTTTAATAACTTTTATAAAGCGAAAGGAAAAAGAAAACTTCTACTTTGGAAAAGATTAAGCTATTCCGAAGTAGAAGTTTATTATATTTTAATAGAAAGCCTATTAATCTTTAATTCCAGAATAAGGCATATAAAGCGACCAAGATTACCATAACTGCAAATGCACCTATGTTAAAAACGGGACTAGTTTTAAATAATTCTTTAGTAATTGTAATTCCTTTTTCATCATCTTTTCCTTTATTTTGGAAATAACTTACCAATGCAATAACTATCATTGTTAATACTACAGTATAGCCCATTTGATCCATAAAAGGCACATCAACAAATATTGCACTAGTTGACCAACCTTTAGGTGCTATTTTAAAATACATGGCAATTGGAATTGAAGCTAATGCACCAACAATCGCACCTTTGTTTGTCGTTTTTTTCCAAAATAACCCTAACATAAATACGGCTAAAATACCAGGACTAACTACACCTGTATATTCTTGAATAAACTGAAACGCTTGATCTAATCCTCCTAAAAGAGGAGCCATAATACCGGCAATTAATAAGGCAACTCCGGCTGAAATTCTACCCATATTAACGGTGCTTTTGTCACTTGCATTTTTATTAATATACTGCTTATAAATATCCATTGTAAAAATGGTTGAAGTTGAATTTAACATGGAAGCCAAAGAAGAAACTATTGCAGCAGCTAATGCTGCAAATGCAACACCTTTTAATCCAGTTGGTAGAAATTGTAATAACCAAGGATAAGCTTTATCTGCTTGTTCAAGTGAAGGTGTGTTTTGTAAACCTGCGGCTCCTAACCTTGCCATTATTTCAGGATCATTAATCATTACATAAGCGGCAATTCCTGGAATTACTACTATTAATGGAATAACTAGCTTTAAGAAAGCTGCAAATAAAATACCTTTTTGAGCTTCTTTTAATGATTTAGCAGCTAAGGTTCTTTGAATAATATATTGATTAAATCCCCAGTAGTATAAGTTGGCAACCCACATACCTCCAACTAGTACACCAAGACCTGGTAAGTTTTTAAACTCTGGGTTCGATTTATCTAAAATCATTGCAAATCTTTCAGGAACCGCTTCATAAACTGTATCTAAACCGGCAATAAATCCTTGTCCGTTTGACACTGTATCTAGAGCTAAGTATGTTGTTACCAATCCTCCCATAACAAGAAAGACTACTTGTATAACATCAGTCCATGCAACTGCAGAAAGACCTCCGTATAACGAATAAGCTGCAGCAAATAAGGCAAGGCCAATAACTCCATATATCATTGGAACTCCCATGATGGTTTCTAAAGCTAAGGCTCCTAAATATAAAACAGTAGTTAAATTCACAAAAACATATAGCGCTATCCAGAAAACAGCTAGTATTGTTTTTAAGTTTGTTGAATATCTTTTTTCTACGAATTCAGGTATGGTATATAGCCCTTTTTCAATAAAAATAGGCAAGAAATATTTACCAACAATAATTAAGGTAATTGCGGCCATCCATTCATAAGAGGCAATGGCAAGTCCTGATGCAAATCCTGATCCTGACATCCCAATAAATTGTTCTGCCGAAATATTTGCTGCAATTAAAGATGCTCCAATTGCCCACCATGGTAAAGATTTACTTGCTAAAAAATAATCTTCAGCGTTTTTTTGATGTCCTTTTTTATCTCTGGATACCCAAAGTCCAACACCTAAAATTAAAATAGCATAGGCTATAAAAATGAAATAATCCCAAAATTGAAAGTTTGCTGTCATATTGTTTTGATAATCTGTTTACTATATGTTTTTTATTGTTGTTCCTTCACTTGGCATGGCTTCAAATGAAGTTAATTTAATATTGAATTTTTTATAATAGGCATCAGATACTTTTGAAATAAAACTATCTATGAAATCTTCATGAATAATATTTATAGTGCATCCGCCAAATCCTCCACCCATCATTCGAGCTCCAATTATTTCATCATATTGTTTTGTAAAATCTACAAGAAAATCTAATTCTTGGCAACTCACATCATAAAAATGCTGTAAACCATTATGAGTTTTATACATGTTTTTACCCATAACTTTAAGTTCATTCTTTTTTAAAGCCTCAACAGTTTTTAAAACTCGAACTTTTTCATCAACTACATATGTGCATTTATTGAATAGATCTTCTGAAAACTCATTTTTAAATTCAGCCAACATTTGAGTAGAAACGTCTCTTAATGATTTGACGTTTTGATATTTTTTTTGAATAATAGCAACTCCTTTTTCACATAAATGACGACGTTTGTTATATTCACCATCGGCTAAATTATGAGAGACATTGGTATTTAGCAATAATATTTTATAAGGCTGAATATGTATTGGAACATACTCAAAATCTAAGGATTGACAGTCTAATAAAATTACGTGATCTTTCTTGCTCATTACTGAAGCAAACTGATCCATAATTCCACATTTTGTACCTACATAATCATGCTCAGCCTTTTGTCCAATTTTAACAATTGTTTGTTTTGATAAATTAAGTTGAAATAATTCATTTAAACCAAAAGCCAATCCACATTCTAGTGCTGCCGAAGAACTTAATCCTGATCCAATAGGAATGTCACTATTTAAAATACAGTCAAAACCTTCTAGTTTATCTGAGAGTTGTTGAATACCATTAACTACTCCTAAAATGTAATTTTCCCACTGCTGGTCAGTTTTATTTGTGTTATCAAGATTGAAAGAAAATGAAGTTTTAAAATTAGAACTAGCAACATTACAAGTACCTTTGCTATTATTTTTTCTAAATTTAAAATGAATTTTTTTGTCAATTGCAGTAGGTAATACAAATCCGTTATTGTAATCTGTATGTTCTCCAATAATATTGATTCTACCTGGGGATTCTATTATTAAGTTGAATTTTAATTTTTCAAAATCAGTGTATTTCACAAGATTGGAATTAAGTTGTTCTTATTGATATTAAACGTTAAAAATACATTTAATATTTATAAGAAAAAAATATATTAAAAAAGGAATGCTAATTTAGATAAATTGTAAATAATCTATTTACAATTCAAAATTATATCCTTTGGCAATAAAACTGTCAAATTTATCTTTATTGAATTTATAAAGGAAAGCACCTTTTTTGGATCCTGATTTATCTTTTTCAGTAGTTTTTGTTAGAATATCAAATGATAGAATTTTTTTTCTGAAATTTCTATCATCCAATTTCTTTTGGTACACACATTCATATAGTAGTTGTAATTGAGGTATTGTAAACTTTTCTGGAAGTAATTCAAATCCAATTGGTTGGTAACGAGCTTTTGATTTTAATTTTAGAATGGCATCATCAACCATTTTTCTATGATCTAGAATTAATTCTGGAATTTCATCTAAGTTAAACCAATGGGCATCATACTTTTCAACACTTTCTTCAAGAAATTCATTTATTCTCATTAAACTAAAAAAAGCTACCGAAATTACTCGTTCACCTGGATCTCTATCAACAGTGCTATAGGTTTGAAGTTCATCTAAGTAAATGTTTTTAAGTCCTGTTGATTCAAATAAAACTTGTTTTGCAGCATCATTTAAACTTAGGTTTTCTTTAATAAAAGCTCCAATTAAAGACCAAGCACCTTTTAAAGGTTCAACTTTTCTTTTGAATAGTAATAATTTTAACTGTTTAGAGTCAAATCCAAATATTATACAATCTACAGCAACTAAAAATTTTTGCTGATTTTTATAAACTAGGTTGTCATCCAATAATTGCATAGTTAATTTGAATTTTTTTGTAAATGTAGAAAATTATAGCCGAAGTATAAATTATGAATTAGAATTAAGGGGAATTCGTTTTACAAGTTATGCCAAAAAAATAAAGAGGTTAAATGGTTTTAGTTTTAAAAATGTGCTGTTTTTAGTGCTATAAAATAAAAAACCGAAACAATTATGTTTCGGTTTTCTTTTCTGGGAGTGAAGTGTGAAAACAATAAGTATCTCTTTTAAAATTATAATTAGAAAAAAACCTCATTCAGCAAGACGGTTTATTTCCTCACTGAAGAAAGATTTTAGAATAATCCTTTATAAGGAACATCTATTAAATTTTGATCTTTGTTTTTTAGGGCACTATCAATCTGATCTATTAACGTATTTTTGTCCTTCTCTATATAACCAAATAAGGGTAAAAAATTTGACTTATGTGTTCCATCAATACCCATATTTTCAAAGGTTATTTTTTCAAGAAGGATTTTCATCTCTTCAAGCGTTTCATATGCATCCAAAATTTGAAACTCATTCTTTTTCACTTGTTTATAAAGAATTGTTTTCTCAACAGGAACCGTTGTTAAAATCCCAAGATGGTGTGGTTTCATTTGATTTATAATATCAGCTGTTGCCATGATATGTGATCCTGAATCTTTTCCACCTAAACCAAGCATAACCATAGTAGTCAAGTTCATTCCTGACTGTACAATATTTTTAGCAGCCTTAATAATCTCTGATGAATTTACACCTTTTCTAACAGCCTTTAAAACTTTATCATCTCCAGATTCTACACCCAAATAAGTTGTTGTCAAACCAGCTTCCTGCAATTGCCTTAACTCATCTACACTTTTGTTGAGCGTGCTTTGTGGAGCAACATAAGTGCTGACTTGTTGTAGAAATGGAAAAGCCTTATGTAATTCAGC
>Ga0193963_1000781_pt1 | contig 16301 bp, 16 predicted proteins | sample FB_6_MG_FD_140359 | JGI IMG/M metagenome (GOLD analysis project Ga0193963, IMG submission 140359) | Microbial mat bacterial communities from the Broadkill River, Lewes, Delaware, United States - FB_6_MG | ecosystem: Environmental > Aquatic > Freshwater > River > Microbial mats | place: USA...
CGGTAATCTTCAGGTCTGCCAATATTTCTTTTTGATATATGATATGTCAATCGGCTACCCCATATAACTATGGCAATGGTAATAATTGCCCCCTTGATTCCTGATTCTGGGTTTCTAAAATAATTATAAAGAGCTGATATCACAAATCCTGAGCCCCATGCAATATCAACTATAGCGTTGTTTTTAATTATTTGTCCTACTATGAAAACAGTAAAAAAGAAACCTAATACAAGTAAAAATGTCTCTAAATACATTTATCTTCCTCCTTTTCTAAAACATATGAAAGTGCAACAGCTCCTTGACCAGCTCCTATAGCAATTATAGAAGATGCTTCTTCTACATACATAGGCGGAAATCCAATTAATTGTTCTGCATCTTCAACTAATTTTTCAGCCGACCAGCAATCGTTTACATGAACGATACAATATGCCATTATCTTATCATGTTTAAGTACTTTGCATATGTGTTTCAATATTTTCCTTCTGCTTCCTTGCTCAGAAAAAGCAATACCTTCTAGAACGCCCTTTCCACAACTATCTAATGACACAACAGGTTTGACTTTCATTTTCTTAGCAATTTTAGCAACTTTAACATTTAATCTTCCTGATTTTATCATATGATCAAGAGTTTGCACTTCTACTAGAATTTTACTGCCCTTAACAATATCATTTATATCAGCAATGATTGATTCAACATTCATACCTAACTCGACAAATTCAGCACATTTGACTACAAGTAGTCCTTCTGCACCTGAATTTTGTTTTGTATTAATAATATTTATTTTAAGCTTACTCTCATCATATTTTTGAGCTACTTTATTGAATGCATTAAATGTACCACTTAATTCTTTAGAAACTGTTAAAACAATAGCCGAATCGTAATACTCTGACAAATAATCATACAATTTTTCGATTTTTTTCAGACTAGGCTGTGATGAAGTAGGTAACTTATCTAATGATTTTGAAAGTTCTAACAGCTTATGAGGATGAATCGTTAATTTATCCATGTATATATAATCCTTATATAGAATATCTATATTTACAACATGTATCTGATGTTTATCAATAAAATCTTGTGGTAAATCAGCTATACTGTCCGTAACTATAGCTATCTTTGATTTCTGATTGTTTAAAACAGCTTCTTGTTTAAACATATCATCCACTTTTTGATAAAATATGGTTCCTTTATCATGAAGATATTCAAATATAGCTGCAGGTTCATTTGTATGTATGTGAATTCTACATTTCTTCTTATTTCCAGCCACTACCAAAGAGTTACCCTTATGCTTTAAAAATGATTTGATTTCATTTATATCTATGTCATAATCATTAACATATGCATCGTTAGCCCCTAATAAACATTCTGTACAATACCTATACTCACTATCATAAACATAGTTTTCATTTAGGTCATCATCAAAAGATATATGCTCATTTTTCTCTATATCTTCTAGTTTTATTTCTCCACCATTTTTTATATAATAAAGTGCTCCTTCTACAAAATACGTAAACCCTTTTGCTCCTGAGTCTACAACATTTGCTTTCCTAATAACATCTAATTGATTCTTTGTTTTTTCTAAGGCTATTTCTATTTTTGAGTAAGCATTAGAAAATATATCTATCAGTACATTTGTCTTCTTTGTTTCTTCTGTTAATGCATTTCCCCATTCTCTCATAACAGTAAGTATAGTTCCCTCAACTGGTTCTTCTACAGAATTATAAGTATATCTAGATGCTTGATTACTCGCTTTCGCATAATCTAATATGCTGATTGATATAGTATCATCAACTGACTCACTTAATCCACTTAAATATTGAGCAAATATGATACCCGAATTACCTCTAGCACCATATAATGCTGCATCAGCAATTGATTCCAATGTTTTTTTTATAGTATCTTTTGATTCTGCATTTTGAATAATTGCACGCATAGTAGAAGCAAGATTATTACCTGTATCACCATCTCTAATTGGAAACACATTAATTTCATTCAAAATTTCTTTGTTTTTAATAACAGTATGAGCTCCTGTTATAATTGTGAAATAAATTTGTTTGCTAGTAATTTGCATAAGATATCCTCCTAAAAATTATTTTTCATATTAATTTTGTAATGCTTAGAAGTTGTCGGTTTATTCGATATACGAAGTATTTATCTTATATATATTTATTTAACTAAATCTAACAAATACCCATATCCTGCTTCTTTCATTTCATCTTTAGGAATAAATCTAAGTGCTGCACTATTTATACAATATCTAAGTCCACCATTCTCAATTGGTCCATCATTAAACACATGACCTAAGTGAGATTCGCCAACTCTACTTTTTACTTCTGTTCTTTTCATACCGTGTGTATGATCAGATTTTTCTTTTACTACAGATGAATCTATAGGTTTAGAAAAGCTTGGCCATCCACAACCTGATTCAAATTTATCTGTAGAAATAAACAGTGGTTCTCCCGTTGTTATATCAACATATATTCCTTCTTTATAATTATCCCAAAAGTCATTTTCAAAAGGGTGCTCTGTCACACTGTTTTGAGTAACTTGATATTGTATATCAGTCAAATTTTCTTTCAAAACAATTTTATCTGCTAATACATATTTTTTTTCATCAATTTTCTTATTTATTTTTTCCTTTATTTCATTTTTATCCATTATAAACCTCCCATTAATATTTTATCTCAGTATTCAATATATTGAGCTTATTAATAGGATACCCTTATTTATTAAAATAAATCTATTTATCTAAAATTTATACTTCCATACTTCTTCTTCATTTTCATCTATTTCTACAAATTTGAAATTTAATTTCTCTAATAAATGTTTAGATGCATGATTTTCTTGCATAACAGTTCCATATATTTTTTTTACTCCTCTGGCCTGAATCCATTCTATCAAACCCAAAGTTGCTTCATAGGTATATCCTTGCCTAGCATACAAAGGACTCATCGTATATCCTATAGAAAATGAATCATCAGTTTTCTTTACATATAGATCTCCTATAATCTTATCAGTCATCTTATTTGTTATGGCAAGTTGTATTCCTTCTTCTAAAGAATTATCTTTTAGTAATATATCTTCATATTCCTTTGCTGTTAATCCTTTGAAGCCTTGAAATCTCATCCATTTTTCATCATTTCTATATGCCATAAATGATGATATATCTTTTTCCATAAATTTTCTAATGATGCATCTTTTTGTTTCAAATGTAATCATATCTACCTCCTATGACATATATAATTAAAATCATCCTTATTAATTCAAATATTTATACATGTTTAATACTTAATTATATCTTATTTTATCTAATTCATCAAGAAATTATTAGATTATACTAAAATATTATCTTATTACTAAATTTTATTATTTTTCTAACTAACTTCAAATTTTATGGGTATATATACTTATATATGTAATATTATGCTTTACATTTAAACAAAATTTTGATCACAACATAAATTATTGAAAAGGAGGACAGTATGAAGAGAAAACACAAGCTAATTATTTTTATCATTTTAGTAGCATTGCTTATGTCTACAACCGTATTTTCAGTACTTCATTTAAGAAATCTAATAGAGGAAGATCACCTAGAGATGAGCAAGCAACTAACTAATCACACTACTACTATTTTTGAACTATGGATATCCGATCAAGTTAGGTTTGCTAAGCAAATATCTAAAAATGAAGTTATAATTGATTTATGCTTAGATCCAAGTGATCCAGTTAAACAAAAAATGGCTACTGCTTATTTGAGAGATTTACAAGAACTATATCCTTACTATGAAAATTTACCTATAGCTATAAAAACAGATAAGCCAATAATTGTAGAAACTGATTACGATAGAAAAGAAGTTCACAACGGTGAATTCATAGTTGATACCGTAAGTGAAACCACTATAGGTAAGGGCGGAGAATCTTACTCTTATATTCATGAAATTTTAGATGGAAAAGAATACTATATTAGTGAAATATATAGAAGTATAGCTAGAGGAAATCCAATAATTGTTATAAGTACACCTATAAAATATAATGGTGAAATAATTGGTATCTCACTAGTTGCACCTAAAATGAGTTATTTAACACAATTTTTTGTAGATTCAATATCAATTGGGGATACTGGTTATATGTTTGTTATTGATAGTGCAAATGAAACTATTGCTCATCAAAATAGGAATTTCATACTTAATGATTATGAAAACAGTCATGAAATAGCCAACTATATCTCAACAAAGATTGATGAAGGCAATGAATTTTTCGAAGCAAATATTTACAATGCTAATAAACTATACTATGGCAAAAAATTAAATATTGATACAGAAAATGTTGAAAATGAACTATATGTTATAGTAACACAAAATAAAACCGAAATATTCAGAAATGTTCAAATATATGCTTTGATATCTATAATAGGAGTGGTAGTTATATCATTTTTAACATATAAAACATTAATTCTAGTTAATAATAATCAACTTCAACAAGACAAAGAAAAACAACTAATAGTTCTAAATGAGCAACTTGAAACAAAAGTTATGGAAAGAACTGCAAAACTAGAAGATATGTCTAAAAGAGATGGCATGACTAAATTATATAATCATGAATATATAGTCACATTTTTATCTAGTATAACTAATATTTGTAGTGATGAAAATAAACTAGCTGTAGCCATTATCGACATAGATAACTTTAAAAAAGTTAATGATTTATTTGGTCATCAAACAGGTGATTTAGTTATAAAAACAGTCGCTAGAATCATAGAATCCAATGTCAGAGAATCAGACAAAGTTGGCAGATATGGCGGAGAAGAATACATGATAGTACTTAATAATATAGATTTTTCAGAATGCAAAAACATCGCTGAACGCATAAGAAAAGAAATAGAAAATAAAACATTTACAGATATAAATTACAGTGTAACAATAAGTATAGGATTAGCTAAATTCAAATGTGAAAGCGGTGAATCTTTAATTAAAAGAGCTGACACACTTATGTATCAAGCTAAATCCAACGGTAAAAATCAAGTTGTTGTAGATACAGAATAATTATAGATGCAAAAAGCAGAAATTTAGAATCATAAAATATATTATTCTATTCCTCAGTTACTATATCATTTCCTGCACGCCAACCACAGAATGCCAATATAATAATTAATCCTATAAATATCATTATTGGAACTGTCCAACTTTGCATAAAATCAAATATAGTTCCCATCAAAAGCGGTCCAACAGCTGCTAACAAATAACCTGCTGATTGAGACATTCCAGATAATTCTGAAGCTCTACTTGCATTAGGGCTTCTCAATGATATAAATGATATAGACAAACTTATGCTACCACCCATGCCTAGTGCCATCAACAAGATTGCTAAAATTATAATCATATGAGATTGTCCAATTAAAAATAATATCATTCCAATCAAATATAAAGTACATGTTACAATAACTAGACTTCTCTGATTTCTAATTTTATCACATAATACTGGAATAACCAAAGTTGCTGGAATTGCAGTCAATTGAAAAGCAAGTGCCATATTTCCAGCAAAATTATCTGTCATTCCTTTTGATACTACAATAGTTGGCAACCACGCAACTAATGAGTAGAATAATAATGATTGTATACCCATGAATAATGTTACCCACCATGCAGTAGAAGATTTCCATATTGATTCTGATTTATTTTTAATTAAATTTACATTTTTTACATCTTTTTTAGATTCCGTTTTAAGTTGTGGCAACCAAATAATCATTGTTATAATTGTTAAAATGAACCATGAGGCTAATGAATTTTTCCAACCTATATCTAAACCTTTTGCTAGAGGAAGACTTATCCCCGCTCCAACTGCTGCAAATATACACATACCCGAAGTATATATACTTGTCATAGTTCCTACTTTTTCTTTAAATTTCTAGTCATGATGTCTCCCTATAAATTTATAATCTGAGTAATTTTCTCTTTTGCCTTCATGCTGTTTTTATCTTTTATAGCATGAAAAAGTTCTGTATGTAATAAATCTATAGATTCTTGTTGATCTTTATGAGTAGTTATATGTTCTGCTATAAATTCATTGAAATACTGTGAAACATATTTGTATATATTAATTAATAAGCTATTATGAGTAGCCGTTGCAATGGCTATATGAAATGTCATATCAGCCTCTGTGTTTTCTCTCATGATGTCCGAATAATTATTTCTTTTAAATAAACATGTTTCTATATAAGATAAATCTTCGGAAGTTGCATTTAATGAAGCTGATGTAACTATATGTTCTTCTAATAAATTTCTAACTTCCAAAATTTCTTTCTTTTTTGTTTTATCCATTAGATAAAAAAAATCCACTTGTAATCTTTCTTTGGCTATGACATATGTGCCATCACCTTGCCTAGCTTCTAAAATACCTGCGTTTATAAGTGCTTGTACCGATTCACGTACTGTATTTCTGCTAACTCCAAAATATTTGATTTGTCAATATTAACATTTTTGAAGATTAGCTAATAAAAAATATGATTATCATCTATTTAATTACTAATAATCATATCTATATGTGAAAATAAAAAAGTTCAGTGTAAATGAAAACACTGAACTTAGACAAAACTTGAAACTTCTTAAGTTAGCTTTAATTTATAATTAAGAGTTTTTATTTGAATATTAATTTTGCAAAAAATATTTTACAATGGAAAAATCTGGGTATATAATAAAAGATACAAAACATGAAATAAAATTATTATTAGAAAGGATGTAAAACATGAAAAAAATTGAGTTTGAAGATATTCAGATAGAATTATTGAAGCAATTGAAAAAAGGTGTTTTCCTAAATACTAAAGTAGGCGATGAACTAAATAGCATGACCATAGCTTGGGGACTGAGTGGCTATATATGGAATAAAGAATGTTTTTCAGTAGCGGTAAGATATTCTAGACATACCTATGAAATGATGGAAAAAAGTGAGTATTTCACAATTAGCATACCAGCTAGCGGAGAAATGAAAAAAGAGTTAGGCATATGCGGTTCGAAATCAGGCAGAGATATAGACAAATTTGCTGAAACTAATATGACAGCAACCTATCTAGATGGATTTCCAGTACCCACTATAGAAGAATGTCATATTCACATTCTTTGCAAAATAGCATACAAGCAATCTATGGAACCATCTTTGATAAAAGCTAATTATGTGGAAAAGTGTTATGACGACAAAGATTACCATGTATTATATCACGGAGAAGTCCTCAGTGTTTATATGAGCGAATAATTATTATTTAATAACTATGATTGAATAATTATAATTTAATAAAAAACAAGCTATGCTGATATCATGTATAATTCTATACAGATTATCAGTGTAGCTTGTTTTATTTTGATGCTAATTACATATTAGCAATATTATTCTAACAAATAAATTATATACGTTTTTTACAACTCCTTATTTTCATTTAAATATCTATCAATAATATCTTGAATAATATGATGACAACAAGAACCTAAAGGATTATTATTCTTACAATCAGCATCTTTCATAGCTCCTGTAATTTTATTTACATCCGCGACTGTTTTAGCTTCATGAAATAAAACAGCATCAATAACTTCTAACTCAGTTACTTTAGAACAATAGCAAGCATATTTTGGACTAGCATCCTTTTTAAACCAAATAGGTACACTTATTTGATCTTTTATATATTTTTCTCCAGTTTTTTGATCATAATATACAACATCACAATCAGAATCAATACAAATTCTATAATTATTTCCTTCAACGCTATTTTTAAATTCGTCTTTCAATAAACTTCTTACAGTACTTTTATCTACATCCATACCTTCTATATTGCAATTCGGACACATTTCTTTATTAATTTCTTTCATTATTGATACTCCTTATTTTTTATTCATAATTATATCATCATTACTAAAGAAAAATCAATTAGGTTTGAATAAAAATATATCTATAACTATTAAAAAAACTTAAAGATAAAATCTTTAAGTTTTTTTATACATAATTTCTATATTCCACTAGTCTAACACTAGTGATGGAGCTGAATATACTCTAGACTTAAGTTCACTATCTAGCATATATAATCCCTTTGCATCTCCTGCAAATAATTCATATTTTTTGATTATATCATCAACACTTTTTTCTTCTTCGCCTTGCTCTTTTATAAACCAATCTAAAAACTGCATAGTTCTAAAATCTCTAGCTTTAAAAGCTTCTTCATATATAGCGTTTATAGATGCTGTTACAAACTCTTCATGTTTAAGTGCAGCTACTAATGGCTCTTTGAAGTTTTCATATATCTCTTTAGAAACTTCTATAGTTTCTAATTCTACTCTTTCTCCATTATTTAATAAATATTTTCTAAAAAGCATAGCATGATCTTTTTCTTCTTGAGTTTGAACATAAAACCAACTTTCAAACCCTTCTAATCCTTGCTCTGCATAATAATTTGACATGTTCAAATATAAATATGAAGAAAATAATTCTTTATTATTTGCTCATTTAATAATCTTGCTACTTCTTTATTTAACATATAAATCCTCCTTAGATTTTTTCATCTTGAAAATTTATTGAAACTTTATCAATAAATTTCATATAACTATTTATACACTTGTTATACCTAATTTAAACTCAATTTGTCAAAATTTCAACTGTAAATCAAGATTAGCTTAAGCTAACTCTGTAAATTCATAATTTTCTTTTTTTAATGAATATATGGTACTTATCATGTATATTCTAAGTATTATAAAAATAATAGTTCCTATATAAATTGCCTTAGTTTCTATATTTAAACATACCATCAAATATAAGGCTATTGCAAGACCTTGAAATATTATGTATCGCCTATCTCTCTTAATATATTTATCTACATTATCCTTTTGATGAAGGTTTGTAAATTTCATAACAACTGATTCTAAAATAGTATGAAAAAGTACTAATTCAACAACTGCACTAATTAATGGCATGAAAACAATCACGCTATATGGTAATACTTTATAATCTAATATATGTGTAATTTCTAATATAATACTTATTGCCATAAGTATTATACATGCTAAATTTGCTTTTTTCATAAGTTTACTATCTAATTTTGTTTTCATATTTTTAAGGCCTTCAAAAACAAATATCCAACCAATAAAGGCAGGCAAAATAGTTATATTACCAAATTTTAAATTAAAAGAAGCTATTATCAATCCCCAAAATATTTTTTTATATCCTACTTCCATTACTTATTCTCCTTTGATTTAATATAATTATATAAGTTCTTAAAACTGTCTAATTCATATTTTCTATTAACATTTAAAAATCTTTGTACATAATTGTTTCCATCTTCATCTTCAAAAAATATTTTGGGTAATATATCTATATTCAGGTATTTATCACTTATATTTCCATTACCATTCAAGTCATAATCCATTATTAGTTTTTCGCCTTTTTTAATATGCATACCTACAATTTCATCAGAGTCTACGTTATTTATACTCCATGATACTATTCCAGCTAGTTTTTCCACGAAATGATTATCTACATCTGTTATGGTGATATCTTCTTCAACCATATATGTATTTTGTCCATAATTTAATGAACATGTACTAGAAGAATTTGAATTTAAAATATTATTTCTCTCATTCTCATATTGAATTCTAATTTCTCCAATTTCATCTATAAAATATGACTCATCATTAAATACTAATTTAATTTCACTAAATGAAAGTCCATTCCAATCAACATCATCAGGAGCTACCATTATTCTAACTCTAATATTTTTAATTTTATATTGTCCAATAAATATCTCTTCATCAATGTCATTAAAATCAAAAGCAAACTCATAATTGCTTGTTACAGGTATTCCTAGAATACCAGGATGTTCTGGAAATTCAATAGCAGTAGGTATCCTATTATCATTTCTATTAGTGATATATGACATACTCCATTCAATTTTTTCATTTTCATTCTCATTCGCAGATATTTCTAAATCTTTAAGTTGATTTATAACTACTGGATTATCTAATCTTAAAAAATATAAAATTCCATATCCTACAACTACAAATACTACCGTCAAAATCAATATTAATCTAACAATTTTATTATTAATTTCCATATATTCTCCTTTGAAATTATAGTATGTAAATATTTAATCATTAATCATTAATCATTACTTATTACTCATTACTCACACAATATGTTGCTTTGTTATTTCATTATATTATATTTATAATATTTAGTCAATATTATCAGTAAATTTTAGTTGATATTTTATTTTTCATCTAGCCATATATCATTTTTATTTCTACTATTCTTCAAATTTTATACCATTATTCTAGCACAAAATATTATAATAGAAATTTAATCAATTAAATATTAATAACTTATAATTTCAAATATTGATAATTCTCATGCTCCGTCACTTACACAATTTTACAAGTATTTCTATTATAAAAACATCTGCGACAACTCATCAGCTAATTTTTCTGGACTAATTTCCAAATCCGCTTGAATTATTTTAATTTTAATAATATGTCCATAATTATCTATTTCTAATTCTTCAACTAAAGAACTAGCGTTAATATCATCATTCAACATAATTTTCGGATATAATAATGCTATATTCTCACACCTGTATTTCACGCTGTATGCTAACATCTGATAAATATCTGCTTGTGATATATTTAGTTTATTAGAATAAGATGATACATCCTTGTATTTAGCATCTAAAATATATTGTACCTGACCTTGATCTATAAAAGTAATATCTGGATGCAGTTGAAAACACTTACTTTCAGTATTATGAGCTAAATATTTTATAGGTCCTTGATATCTAACTTCTATATCTTTATAATTGCCATCAAATACTTTAAATAAATATAGTTCAAACAATCTGTTTACAGGAACTAGGAAACTTAATGTATTGTTATTTCCTTCATTCATATTAGGTGAATAATTCGAATATATAAGTTTGGCCATATTGAAACAAAGTTCATACTTATTATTCTGTCTGTTAAATTTCACAGCCTGCCAAACTTCACTAGTCAGCAATATTTCATCTACATCTTCAAGCCAAATACTTGCCTGCCTTAGTTTAATTTTATTGCTATCTGATTTAGTTATGATTATTAATCTTTTTATTACTGTTTTGAAAATTCTATTTAGCAAAATATTCTCACTAAAATTGTCATATCTAACATAATGTAGATGTTTTCTAAAACTATTTTTCTTAACAGTTTCTATAAAATCAATTTTTCCCTTTATAAATGTTTGATTTTCTAAATATTCATTATATCCTCTATTGATTTCACGTTTGAATCTAAGCAATAATTCATCTACAAATATTCCAATAAAAAATTCTAGCAAATCACCTTTATATTTATCCATACTTTGTGAATTAGGTGTTTTCTTTATTCCTGTAAATTCTGAATATATAAGTAATTTCATTAAAATATCAAAAGATTTTTTACATTCCTCTTCACTATTTAAAGTTTTAGCTATCTTAGGAAAAACTAACAATCTAGTTTTATTTATCTGAATAAATCCAACATAGTGCCTAACCAACAATTTTCCATCAGCCTGCAGAAGTATATTATTATCTCCAATTATTTCTCTCATCAGCAAAATATCATCAATATTTTGCTGAGTAAGTTCAAGTTTTTTTTGCTTATCTTCAAATATTTTGATAATTTTTGTATCCGGCATTATTTCGCCTCATATATTTCTATCAATCTTTTTTCAAACTCAGAAACTCCATCATCAGTTTTACTCATAGAAAGAAAATTGATATTTCCATTTTCATCATAAAAACTATCCCCTACTATAGATATCAACATATCTGTATCATTATAGAAATACTCTCCCAATAATGGTAAAATTTTGTAATACCATGTTTGATATAGATTCTTCAATGATTCAATTCCCATAAAATAAGCATGTCCAATCCTATGATCACGATCATATTTATCCATAATTTCTTCATTTACAGCATCTAGTAATTTAGATAAATCAACATTATCATTGACAACTCTATTATCATGTTCAAGAATTTTAGAATCCGGCTCTATTTCAACAAAAGTAAATCTTCTTCTGAGTGCTGTATCTATAGCAGCAATAGACCTATCGGCTGTATTCATAGTTCCTATAATATATAAATTGCTAGGAACTGAAAAATCTTTCTTAGAATATGGCAATATACTTTTAGCAACACCCCTCTTATCTTGCTCTACAAGAGTAATCAGCTCACCGAATATCTTTGATATATTACCTCTATTTATTTCATCTATAATCATGTAATATGGTTTTATCTCTTTTTTATCATCTTTATTTTGCTTAAGAGTGCTATGCTGATCTATCATTTCTATCACATCCGAAACATTTACTCGCCATAACTTATATAATGTTTTCATAGACAAATTTTTATGTCCATTATATGAATGAATATCAATTGGGTAGTTCAAATTTTCAAACCACATAACTTTCCTTCTATGCTTGTAATCAAACTTGTCATCATATCTGTAATCTTCATTGACTACACCAATCATACGTATAGTTTGTCTTCTATCATATACTAGTACTATATCACCTATAGTCATTTCATTTACAAAAGAATTTACAGTATTAGTATTTTGTGTGAAATCGCCCTCATATTCACTTTCATCTTCTAGCAAATCATATATCTCATCATAGCTAGTGTCACTTAAATCTGTATCATCCAACCAATTAATTGCAATATCAGAAGTTTCTATACATTCATTGTATACTTCGTCTGAGTTTCTTTCACCCAATGAAATCTTCCAAATGCTGCTATCTGAATGAATTCTATCCACATATTCAGCAGTATCTTGTCTTTTTATTAACTCTTTTTCCGCATTTATGCACATCTCTTTGAATAATCCATTCTCGAGTTTATATCCTATTTTAGATTCTCCATCATCACACAACATAGGTCTTATACCTTCTATGAATTCCTCATAAGAGTATGATTGATGAAATGTAACCATCTCTACTCTGTTCTCTGCCTCTACTAAATCATAACTTGAATCTTTTTTGAAATATTTTTTCTCAAAACTATCAATAATTTTCTGTGTAGAATATGTTTTACCAGTTCCAGGTGGTCCGTATAATATGAGGTTAGGATTGAAATTAAGTAAAGATGCTAAATCGTCATATTCATCTAGATTATCATATTCATTTTCATCATCTTTCACATTTTTTTCACCTGTTGTCTTTGGTAGTTTAGCCGAAACAAATGTCTTTTTTCTACCTACTAGTAAATTATCATATAGTTTCACCGCATTAGATACCTTGTGATATCCAGAACTTTCTAACTCATCAATCAAAGTAATAAGAAAATTCCTTTTTTGGGCAGCTTTATCTGACAAAGCAAAATCACATAATTCTCTGATAGTATATTTACCCTCCCCTGCATTTCTTTCCTCATATAAATTATTCAGCGATTCATATAAAGCAAACTTACCTGCAGAATAACGATCAATACTAATAATTCTCATCTCATCGTTATTATTTACAGTAACTCTAACGTCACCCTCTTTATAGTCTAGATTGCTATTTTTGAGCGCTATGTAAATATTTACAGCTCCTCTTTTAAAATCAATATCTTCTGCTTTAGGACAATCAGGCAATGTTTTTATAGGAATAAATCCCAATCCCTTAACACTCTTTGTGGTCTTATTAACTAGATTTAGGTCATGTACAAAATATTTATATCTAGTGAAATCATTTGTAACACCTACATCATCATATTTTTTTATCTCATCAAAACTTAAAACTCTATCTTCGTCTGGATGAACTGTACTTTTCATACGAGTATATTCTTTAGCCCTCCATAAGGCTATAATCTGACCTTGATAAGATACAAAAACATAGTCTCCTATTTTTATATCACCATAATATTTGCTACCTTCTTTACCAGCACAACAAAACTTATTCTCTATCTGCTCTGGATACTTCTTACTAAACTTTCCCAAAAAAATATTCATATACATACCTCCATTTTCCTAATTATAATACAATTTTGCAAAATAGTACAGATTGAAATAAGATGATTTCTATTCGAAATTTTTAGATTATTTTTGTCATAGTTATATTAGAGTAATTTAATAGCAAAAAAAACACAGCTTATTGCTATGCTTTTTTACTCAATTATATATTCTACTTCCTCAACCTATAATTCAAATCAACTATCCCATTATATGATTTGGTTGATATCAATTCTAATGACATAGAAAAATCATTCTTTTGAAAAAGTTTTATTCCATCTCCTAATAATGTTGGAATAACACTTATAGTATATTCATCTATTAGCTTACTTTTATGAAATTGATTAATGACTGATGCCCCACCACAAATCCATATAGTAGAACCTTCAGATTTTTTTAGTTCATTAATTAATTTTTCTAAATCCTCATTAATAAACGATATATCTTTTTTATCTTCTAAAGATTTACTTGTAAGTACATATGTATGTTTACCTTCATATGGCCACTTATCTTTCGACAATTCATGAGTTATTTGATGATAGGTTGTATAACCTAAAATAACTGTATCTACAGTTTCAACAAAATCTACATAACTACCAACATTTGTTTCATCACTTCCATCTCCAGCTAACCAATCCACACTTCCATCTACATTCGCTACATATCCATCTAAACTCATAGCTATGTATGCTACTACTTTTCTCATGTAAACCTCCTATATTTTTATTTTAAAATAATATTTTATTATTCTTAATGACTAATCTACGCTATTTGCTCGAACATTTTCTTAGTATAGGCTTTTATATCATTAGAATTAATCATATTATATTTATCTTTGACTTGTTGAAAATATTCAGCTATATCATTTTTCTGTATAATATTATTCGAAGACATGTACAAATTCATATCACCTCTAGCTTTTAGCCAAGGAGTTTCAGAATGAGTAAATTGCTCCAATATTTTCCCACTATAACAACATATATTTTTAGCTACACTATCAATTATTGTTTTCTCTGATGTTATAAATACATCTTCATCCAAACAATTGACTTCATCCATAGGATTAAATTTGTAATCCTTATATTTAATATATATATCATGGTAAACAGGTCCATGAACCCATGCCTCACACTCCTCTGTAAATATAAAACCTTCATAAAAAGCATAATAAAACCCCTGTATATAATATAATGCTTTCTGCAAAGCCAAAGGAGTAATATCGCCACATTTATTAACTAAATATTTAGAAACTAAATTAATTTTCTTATCTAAATCATCGTCCGTATTTATCAGTTTCTCAGTAGCCAATTTACTTTTTTCAAATGCTTTAATTGATTGTAATCTATCCTTATTTTTATCTAGTATATTCATATAATAAATTGGATTTTCATTTATTTTTTGAAGTTCATCAGAATATTGTTTAGTTGGCATATCACCATCACAATAACGTGAATAAGTGTGTTCACCCCAACCTAATAATTTTGAAAGTGGTCTTTTTCCTATATCATATTTTTTTAGAATATTCAAAATAATATCAAGTGAAACAATTTCATTTTTATCTCTAAAAACATCGTATAAAGCCTTCAAATTATCATCCATAATTTCTGCAACATATACCTCTGAATCGCACTCATCACAATGCGCTTCTTTTCCATGATATGTATACTTTACCCCTTTTACTTCTCCTTCTAGCTCTTTTTCTTTTACTGTATAACTCACATTTTTTCTGCATTCTTCACAAAATGTATTATTAGTTTTCATAATCATTCTCCTTTATTTTATAAACTATTTAAATAAATAGTCTATAGGCTTGTTCTTTTTATGAAAAGAAATTACTATAGTTTGATCATCATTACCTTGATTTATTATATTAAATTTCGTGTATATTTCAACTTTACAAATTTCACCAGAAGCATCATACAAATTTACAATAGGAACAAAAATAAAAAGAGTTTCATTTTCAAATCTCTTCTTAATATTTTTTACTGATCCACAGAAATCATCTGTACAAATACCTAATAAAATTTCATCTTGCTTATTTTTTCTAATATTATATTCGTCTATAAAGCCAATATTTTCTTTTCTATTACTGTTTAATGAAATAATATATTTATTATTATTAACAGATTTATGTATTTCTTCAATAATATTATCTACTTGCCTTCTAGAATAATTTACATTATAATTAGAATTCATTCCCTCACCTCTTTTGTTAATAATACACCAAATCAGTAAATAAGTCAATTAAATTGTACTAATTGGTACAATAAAATATTTTAGTGAAAAGATTTCAATTTAATGAAACTGGTAAAAATACTCCATCTTTATTTGAAG
>Ga0193963_1000785_pt1 | contig 16284 bp, 16 predicted proteins | sample FB_6_MG_FD_140359 | JGI IMG/M metagenome (GOLD analysis project Ga0193963, IMG submission 140359) | Microbial mat bacterial communities from the Broadkill River, Lewes, Delaware, United States - FB_6_MG | ecosystem: Environmental > Aquatic > Freshwater > River > Microbial mats | place: USA...
CTTTATTTAAAACAATCCCCTTTATTTAAAACAACCTCTGGCATTTTTTCCTCAAACATTGAATGATGAGGTAATAATAATTAAGAGCTTGAATATGAGTCCAGATACTTTCTCAGAGCAATCCTCCTTAGATCAGCCAGTAGGCATTGAACTTTTAAGTGCTCAGCTTTTAAGTGAGCGCTATCAAACCTTAAAGCAAGTATTACGCAGCCATAAAGACGATTTTAGCCAAGTCCACAGCACTCGCATGCACCGTTCTTTAAGTTGGCTGAAAGCGGCCGCTGAACAGATTGCGGATGACAATCTTGATCAAGCCTTTATCAATTTATGGATAAGTTTTAGCGCCTGCTTCTATATTGAGGGTGAAGAGCCGATCGGCCCTTTTATTGAAAAAATTGTCATTTTAGATGAACACCAAAAAATCTATGATTGTCTGTGGCATGAATATTCCGGTTCGGTAAAAGCATTAATAAAAAACCCCTACGTATTTGCTGAATTCTGGCAAGCGCAGCGTGCGCAATTACAGCAGAAGGCGAATGGCCAGGTTGGTATGGCTGAGGCCGCGTGGCGCCGCAGTTTTGATCAGTCGTCTGTTGAGGCGCTCAACTATTTGAGTCGTAAAAAAGTCGCGCCTTTATTTTCAATTGTTTTGGATCGATTATACGTTTTACGCAATCAGGTTTTACAAGGTGGGGCGACCTATCAAAGTCGAGTAAATCGTGAGCAGGTAAGCGATGGGGTGAATTTATTGGCCAGTATTATGCCGATAATTATTGGCATTATGCTTGATGGTGCAGATCAAGATTGGGGTGAAATAGCCTATCCTGTGATTACAAAATAGGCTGTTTGCACAACTTCTCGTAAAAGTAGTTACATGCGTTCTAGCGTTGTGATGCCTAGTAAGTTCAAACCTTGCTTGATTGTTTTACCGGCTAATGCAGCTAAGCATAAACGACTTTGCTTTTGCTCTTCCGTTTCTGCCGAAAGAATAGGGCAGTTTTCATAGAAGCTCGAGAATAAGCCTGCGACTTCATAGATATAACTACAAAGTGTGTGTGGCTGACCTTTTTTAGCTAAGCGTTCTAAGATTTCAGGGAATTGCATTAACTTGTTAGCCAGATCTTTTTCAGGCTCGGCGTCTAATTTTATGTCACCTGAGATGGTATTCATATCTAGGCCGGCTTTATCAAAAATGCTGGCAACACGGGTATAAGCGTACATCAAATACGGTGCGGTATTACCTTCAAAGCTCAGCATTTGCTCAAAGTTGAAAATGTAATCACGAGCACGGTCTTTAGAAAGATCGGCGTATTTAACCGCTGCGATTCCTACCGCTTTACCAATCTTCTCTAATTCTTCCTCGCCCATGTCAGGATTTTTGCTGCGAACTAATGCAATAGCACGTTCTTCTGCTTCATCTAACAGGTCAACCAATTTAACGGTGCCACCACTACGCGTCTTAAACGGTTTGCCATCTGCGCCGTTCATGGTGCCAAAGCCTAGGTGCTCAAGGCGGGTTTGCTCGCTCGCAAAACCGGCTTTGTGGGCCAGAGCAAATACTTGGTTAAAGTGCAGGGCTTGGCGTTGGTCAACAAAATACAAAACACGGTCGGCTTTTAATTCTTGTGCGCGATAACGTATAGCGGCTAAATCGCTGGTAGCGTATAAGAAACCGCCGCCGGATTTTTGTACAATAATGGGCAGTGGCTCGCCTTCTTTGTTTTTGAACTCATCTAAGAAAACACACTGAGCGCCATTACTTTCGGTCAATAGCTTTGCTTCGGTCAATTTATCAACGATGGATTGAAGGTCTTTGTTGTAAGCGCTTTCGCCACGCACATCGGCGGCGGTTAAGCTTACGCCAAGACGCTTATAGAGGGCTAAGCAATGCTCTAGAGAAATGCTATTGAACTCAGCCCAAAGCTTGTTGCAGTATTCGTCACCGGATTGAAGTGCAACAACCAGCTCGCGAGCACGGGTAGCAAACTCTTCAGACTCATCAAAACGTTGTTTTGAGGCACGGTAGAAACCTTCTAGATCGGCTAGATCTAACGACTCGCCGTTATTCTGCTGCTCTTCCATATAGGCCAGCAACATACCAAATTGAGTACCCCAGTCGCCAACGTGATTCTGACGAATAACCTTGTGGCCTTGGAATTCTAAAGCACGCACAACCGCATCGCCGATGATGCTTGAACGAAGGTGACCTACGTGCATTTCTTTAGCAAGGTTGGGGGAGCTGTAATCGACAACAATGGTTTGAATGTCGTTATCAGTGGCTTTTTTGATGCCCAAATCCGCTGCGCTTAATGCTTTGCTAGCTTGCTGCTCTAGCCATGAATCATTAACAAAAAAGTTAATGAAACCAGGGCCCGCAATTTGAGTATCAGAAATACGTGGATCTTGTGGTAGTGCCGCCGTGATCTTTTCAGCAAGTTCTCTTGGGTTCATTCCTGCTGGTTTAGCCAGCATCATCGCAATATTACACGCGAAGTCGCCGTGGCTTTTGTCTTTGGTATTTTGAAGATTGATGCGCGGGCTTATGTCCTCAGCAAGAATACCTTGTTGCTTAAGGGTTTCTAAGGTTTGTAATAATAATGCTTCGACAACCGATTTCATGCTGCTACCTTTCTATGGCTCACCAGAGCCCGCTGTAAATTTTAGGGGCAGATTTTACGCGATACTCATCAACTTGTCTTGGCTTGTACTTATATTAAGGTGAGTAATTTTAATGGCTCATTTGATCCTATACAGAGAATTAATAATCTTGTCATACTTATTTGGTGCTTGGATTTTAAATGTATGGATATTTTATCGGAGGGAGTAATGCATAACTATTACATTAAAAAAGCGAAGGAGTGTGAGCAGGCTATTGCGCTATTGCAGCAGCAAATTGAACGTATGAATACGGATGACGATTTGAGGCTTCAGCAGCAAATGGCTAAGGTTCGTCGAGAGCTGAATAATTATCGTGCGGCGGTTGAGCGAGCTACCGCTGACGCATAGTCAGCGGTGATTGTTAAGCGTTTAAATAAACGTAAACGATTTAAACTTCAACAATGGCGCCTTTGTGAATGCCTTCAAAGGCCTTTACTGTAATGCTGCTATTGCCATGTTCGCTTTGTAATACTTTAGCGATATGAGCAGCGATGCATTCTACGGTGGTATCACTGTTCATTATGTAGCAAGTACGCTGAGGCAAAGTAAGTTCAAAATGCCCTTGTGGTGCGTCGTAGGCAAAGTGCATTTGTGGCTTCTGATCATTGCTGATACTGATGAGATCTTCTTCGCTGCCAATGTAAATGTCGGCCCAGCGTTCAGCCCAGCTAATTTCTAAATTATTATCACGGTTACCATCGCGCCATATTTGGATACGTGAACGGTGACCATGAGCAATTCGCTGACAGTTGCCATCATGCTTCTTCAGGCCATGACTGTAGTGATAAAAAGCCCCCATAATTTCTTCTGACTCAAAGCTGAGCTGTATGTGCTCTAAATTTTCAGGAAATTCACTTTCAAGTTGTTGCAATGACCATTGGGCAACCGATGTTTGATCAATGTGCTCAGCATCAATTAAAGCAACGGCTTCAATTGGTGCATCCATGGTCAGCACGTCATCATTACCGAATGTCCAGGTTAAGGTGATGCGTTCTTCTTTAATATCGTAGCTGAGGCGATTTGATTGAATCGGCAATAACAGGCGGTGATCTAATTGATCATCTAGCCAGTTGCGCATGACTTTTTTAACTAAGCCAAAATCCCAGATCATGCTGGTATGATTTAGGCCGCCGTCCAGCAAAACAGATGCTAACCATGTTTCGCCAACCAGTCCTCGCTGATCATCAAGATAGCTAAAGTCTACGTTGGTAAGATTGTCGACGAATAATTGCATGGTTTTCTCTTGCTTGGGTATAAAAAGAGGGCATTCTACCCGAACTTCGCCTTTCAGCGTAGTAGCGGATCACAGGAAGGGGACTTTTAAAGCGCTTTTCGATGTTATACTGCCATTACTACAAGATATCTTATTAATATGAGTGTGTATGAAATACTTAAAACTGGAAGATTTTGATCGTGCTTGGATTTTTCGCCATAAAGATCTTCCTTTAGCGGATGATGTTAAAGCGCTTATTAAACCTTATACCGAAGCGGTTTCTAATCAACTTTGGAATCAATACATTAGCCAGCAGGCGGGTCATCCTTCACAGTTTGATAATGCGGATTGGCCAAGTAAAAAAGGCGTATGGCAAGAAAGAGCAAGCTGGCAAGAAGCTTGGGACAGTGATGATAATACCTTGCCGGGCATGATTTTGAATCACTTGGATTGGGACGATAATACGAATGTATTGTTTTTCTACGATGCGGATCGCGTTGTCGAAACCAGTTGGAAGGTATTTAAAGAAGCGTGGAAGAATTTTTTGTTTTTTGATGATGGCCCAATTCTATTGGGTAAAAAACGTAAGCAAGCAGTGCAATTTTTGCAAAACGGTGAGTTTATTGTGGGTCGTCGTCCAGAGTAATGGAGCGACGCAATGCCAAGGCCAGTGCGTTATGGATGGTCGGCGCTATTTTGGCGTTTTCTTTAACGGCGGTAGCCGGAAGAGAAGCAACAACCGCTCTAGACGCGGGTAGTCTTAAAGAAAATTTGTCGATATCTCAATTGGTTTTCTTTCGCAACGTGATTGGATTGGCCGTGATCTTTTTATTGCTGTCTTTTCATCGTTTGCGAGGTGGTAAGCTCACCTTAAAAACTCATCATTTAAAGCTTCATATTAGCCGTAATTTTACTCATTTTTGTGGGCAATGGTGTTGGTTTTATGGTTTGGCTATATTGCCTCTCGCTCAGGTATTTGCGATTGAATTTACCGTCCCTATCTGGACGGCTATTTTTGCGGGGATCTTATTAAAAGAAAAGCTCACGCCAATCAGGCTGATAGCGCTTGCAATGGGGTTTTCGGGGGTATTGCTTATATTGAAGCCAGGCTACAGTATTATTGAGTGGGCATCGTGGGTGGTTCTGTTCAGTGCCGTCGCCTATGCTCTGGCGCATACCTTAACCAAGCGTATTGCGGGTTATGATAGTGCTTTGACCCTATTGCTTTATATGCATCTAATACAGCTGCCGTTTGCTTTGCTATTGGTGGTATTTGATTTTTCTTGGCCGCAAGGGATGGTATGGCTGTACGTTGCTTTAACGGCAGTGGCGGCGATGTCGGCGCATTATTGCATGGCGAAAGCATTAAGTTTTGCCGATGCGATGGTTGTGATGCCAATGGATTTCTTACGATTACCTCTGATTGCTTTGGTTGGTTACCTGTTTTATCAAGAGCACGTCGACTTATGGCTGTTTGCGGGGGCGCTTATTATGCTATTGGGCAATATGTTGTCATTAAAAGAATCTGCCAGCAAAGAGTCTGTCAAAAAAGAGCCTGCTTAAATAGCAGGCTCGGGTGCCGTATAAAATGAGGTGCTAGGCTTTTTTCTTCTTGCGCTTTTTCTTTTTCGGATAAAAAGGTTCTTCACCTTCAGGACGACTGCGGAAGCGGCGGTGCATCCATAAATATTGTTCTGGATGAAGACACACAAACGTTTCTAACTGCTGGTTGAGTCGTGTTGCGGCCGTGATGTCGTCATCTTCAGCGATATTTTCAAATATAGGGGAGAAATGGATGCTATACGTTCCATTTTTCTCTCTAAACTGACCAATCATTAATACCGTTGCCCCTGTTGAGTGGGCTAAACCACTGGCCATTTTAAGGGTCGCGGTTTGGATGCCAAAGAAGGGCGCAAAGACGGAGCGACGCTTTCCAAAGTCCTGATCATAGCCATACCATACGGTATTGCCTTCTTTGATATAGCTGCACATTTTCTTTAATTGGAACTTGTCGAATTTTTCATGGCTATAGCGTCGGCGAGATCGTTCAATAACGGCATCAAATAATGCATTGTCGTGGGGGCGATACATGTAATTGAAATCAAAGATACTATTAGCGAGAGGGCCCGCTAAATCTAGAATGCTAAAATGCGCGCCAACCAATAAAACGCCTTTGCCACGATCTTGTGCTTCTTTTAAATGCTCATAGCCATGAACTTCTAAATTATCAATTAACGGTTTATGGCTGCGCCACCAGGCGATGGTTGATTCGATTAAACCTTTCATATTGGCAATAAAAGAGTCTTTCACCATTGTTTCACGCTCAGCATCACTCAGCTCAGGAAAGCAGGCGTTAATGTTGGTGCGAGCAATCTGTAGGCGCATGCCTCCTTGCTTGTACATCATGGTCCCTAAGAAAGTACCAAGCCATTGCTTTGCACCATAGGGTAGCCAAGCGATTAAATACAATAGGAAAAGGCCGAACCAAGTTATCCAGTATTTTGGGTGTAAGAAGTTTCGATAATAATACTTGGGGTCTATCTTTGGCTTCATGTTCAATAATTATCGTTAGAGTGAGAACATATTCTAATCGATAAATAAGTAATAAGGGTACACATTAGTGTTTTGCACAAAAGTTGAAGGTGCTATCCCGCTATCTTTAAGGGCAAGTATTCAAATTTAATCACTGATTTTCTTGTCGTTATGTAATTTTTTTTAGCGACAGAAAATCGCAATAAAACGCTTGCAAATTGATCTTTCCTTTAAAAACATAGACTTATTTGAGTTGATGATTCTGACCCAAAGTGCGATCGAAAAAGCAATAGATAACCGTGAGAAAAAGCGCTTGATTTTGTCGGCTAAATCTAAGAAAGTGCGCGTCCTTTTTCGCTCTCTATTATTGTTGAGAGCCGTCTGTTTGAGAGTATTTAAATGAGTCACGTATTAACTAAGCAGCAAATTCAATCCGTTGCCAGTATGACTGAGGAAGCCCTGTATCAGTATTTCATACAGCAGTCAGTTGAGCATAAGCAAGTTTGGGGGTTGCGTGATGAAGATGGATTTGTTCAGTTGGGAACGGCAGAGCAAGTATGTTTGCCTGTGTGGCCTCATGAGGAATTAGCATTGCAGTGTGCTATGGATGAGTGGGAAGGTTGCGAAGCTGTCGCTATACCTGTGCAGCTGTGGGCGAGTCAGTGGTTGTCGAACATGAATAAGAAAGGCGCTTGGCTGACGATTTGTCCAAGTGAATATGATGATTGCTTGGTCTGTGAACCACTGGATGTTCAGCGTGATACGTTATCGGCTATGCCTGTGGCGAATGACCAATTGCACTAATCTTTTTAAAAAAGCCTACCTTGCCGAGGAAGATTGGCAAGGTAGGAAAATCAATTCTATGATGTTTCAAGCGTTAAATTCTTTACCCTTCATCTACTGACTGGGCATCAAACAAGACTTCTGACTTCCCTTTTAAGGCCGCTGCTAGCTTGTCTTTATTGTGAGCAAATAATAAGCCGATGCTCTCGACTTGCTGTTCATTAAGACCTTCTACATTTTGCTCTACAAAATAACTAACGGCTTCCGCTAATTCGAGCATTTTGTCGTATTCATCAGCTTCTTTTTTGCTGGTGAAAGTCTTGCTTGTATCTCTATCTGACATAAAAAGGGTCACCACTGCCATGGGTTTACTCCTGAAGACTACTGTATGTAAGTACAGTATTTGGTTTTGGCTTGTGTGTCAATACAAAAAAATGGCCAAGTCTGTGGTGTATTTGATTTTATCGATATAAATCTTGCCCTATTTTCTTTACACTTAGATGAAATTAAAACAGTACTAAAGGATGGCTCTTGTGCTTGATGTTGTAATAACGCATGAAATGCTCATTAATACCATTTGCTTAATATGGTTCGCGATTTGCTGGGTGGGGTATACCTATTATGCAAAAAGTCGAGCTAATAAAACGGCGTGTCTTGCATCAGAGCTGCATAATTATCGTGAGCTTTGGATGAAAAGGGTCATGTTAAGAGAAGTGAGAGTAGGTGATGCTTCTTTAGTGGCTAATCTTGAGCGCAATGTTAGTTTTTTAGCATCGACTTCTATTCTGATTCTGGCAGGTTTATTAACGTTATTTACGGTGACGGATAAAATTACCAGCTTGGTTGGACAGATACCCATGTCTTTCAATACCGGTTATGAATCTGCACAGTTAAAAATACTGCTATTGGTGACCATTTTTGTGTATGCATTTTTCACATTTACATGGTCGATGCGCCAGTATGGGTTCTGCTCCATCGTATTGGGTGGGGCGCCTATGCCTGATGAGGAGGCGGTAACGGATAAAGAGCGTGAGGATTATGCCTATTATGCGGCGCGAGTTATTGATTTGGCCGGTAAAAGTTACAATCACGGTTTACGAGCCTACTATTTTGCGCTATCCGTTTTAGCGTGGTTTATTAATCCTTATTTATTTATTTTGGCTTGTGGCTTTGTGACGGGAGTTTTGTATCGTCGAGAGTTTAAGTCGCGGTCATTGAATGCGCTAATGCACATTGAATTCAAAGAAAGTAAGTCGCCTAGCGCTTTGGTTTAGAGCGCACTTTGGTTTAATGATTACAGACTTGAATCTATCTTAAATAATAAGCAAAAAAAACGCCCTACCAAATTGGCAGAGCGTTAAAGTGTGCGTCATGATAACAAAATCATAACTCACCATAACCGCAACGCGGCATGGGGTCTGTTAATTAATTGCAGTGAAATGTAATTATTTGTCTCTTTAGCTGCCGTTTCATCGCTTAGCTTTACTTATCGCTTCAATTAGCCGCATTTACTGTTATTATCATTTCGATTTTTTATTGATTAATGCCTTGGGAAAAATAATGCATTCAGTTCTTCGTTCATTTGTCACCTTATCGCTTGTCGTCACTTTATTGGCTTGCAGTGATGATAGTAGTAAAAGTTTTCGTGCCACTCAGTTACAAGGCTGGGTTGGGGCTCAAGGTTTGGATAGCGCTCAGGTTATCGTCAATCAAATATCTGAATCTGGGCAAGTCGCCGTTGATGCCAATGGTATCTATCTAGGCAATAGAGAATCAACAGATTCCGACAGTAAATTTGTTGCGACCTTTAAAGAAGGTGAATCGACATTAATCATTGCTCGTGGTCAAGTTGCCAATGTTGATAGGGACAAAAAGAATCCTGCAACGCGCATCTTATGCCAAGTGAAAGCAGGTTGTGCTCATAACGGTTCTAATTATGGTTTTGCTGCATATTACCCAGCAACCTCCGGTTTTGAATGGCGCAGTATTGTTTTTAATCCTACTGACGGTAGTCGCAATAATGTCAATGCACTAACAACCATGGCCGCAGCCTTTGCTTATGCCTACGATGTAAACAGTAATAGCGTTAATAATATTCAATTTAATGATGTTTTTACCGCCTATGATATTGTTCTTGCTAACTCACTATTATCAAACCTATTCGGTATGAACGACCTCGTTGGTGATCTTCCAGCCAATCTTACTCGCCTCAATAACCTGGATGCGAATTACGCAGGTGCTCAAAATCAAATTCGTTATGGTGCTTTGCTTAGTGCACTTCAGCAATTAGAGTTGGAATACAATGCTACGAATCTTGCGGTAACTGATCCTGATTTTATAACAAAAGTAGCGGCTGAATATGTACAGGATGAAGGGCAGCTATTTTATCGTACAGAGACAACGGTACGTGAGGTCACTTTGGAAAAGTTGTACCGTATTGCGCATGACAACTTATTAGCGATAGCACCAACGGTAAGCAATAGTGGAATCAGACAGCTGGTTAATGCAGAAGTGACTAGGCTTTCTGAAAATCTAGAATTTGCTCGTACGCAAACCGCCGATACTAAAACGTCAGCCGCCGCAGATGAATTGGATCAGCTATTGAGCGAGTCTGAACTCAGCAGTATTAACATAGGCTTAGAGAAAACCAAGTTATTTGTAAATTCTATCAATGATTTTCACGCCAACTTCTGGACGGATGGCTATAAAGCCCAGATTGATGCTTACCGAGCAATGCTAAAAGGTATGTCGGATACACATAAAGATACTTTGGATGCTTTGGTTCAAGATTTTTCGCTGGTCCAAGAATATTATGTAACCTGTAAAGTGGGTGGTCGAGATTGTGCAGAGGCAAAGTTTGCTGATTTAGAAGCGCGCAGCTCTCGCTACGATTCCAATTCCAAAGTGCTTACCTTTGATGATGGTAACTTGACCGTTTCTCAAAAGCTGGCGAACTTAGCGGTAAACAGTTCGGCCGCTGTGTCAGCGTCGAATGCGGTTGATATTTTAATCGTTGGGACGCTAACCAGAGGGGATCTCGTACTTAAATTAGACCATAGCTATAATGATACCGCCAAAACGAGTATCAAAACGGCTTCGTCTATGCGTATTTATTACAGTCAAAAAGTGAGTGAAGTACCGCAGCAGGATATGACCATTGAAGGTTATGAGATTATCTGGAGCAATTTCCAACTTTACGATCAGACAGCGGTTGGCACCGATACTGAGACTGATTTGAGTGGTTCTTTCAAGATTTTCTATCGTGGATTAAGAGATCCACAAGTTCCTGAGCCTAATAATTCTGAGCTTCGTTTTAACGTTGAAGGCTGGACATTGTCATCAAAGATCGGTGATAAAGTCAGTGACAGTATTAAAGATGGTGAAGTGACGTCGTTGATTATAAGTGCGAAGGCAAGCAATGCCGATACTTATTATCCAAGCGCCGATACGCCTAAAAAATTCGCTAACCTTGATGGCTTTTTTACGACGAATGATGACGTTAAAGTGACCGAGATTGATGATCTATTAACTTATCGTCTAGGGACTGAAGTGCTTGTCTTTGGGGCTAAAAGCGTTGAAGTTCAAACCATCGACTTTTTAAATGCAAAAGGAAAGAATACTCGCTATCGCTTTTACCCTAATTCATTAATAGAGGATAAAAGAGATGCTAATGGTAATGGTAATACCGATGAAGTGCTTACTATGCATCTTATTGAAGAGTGCCAGTTAGATGAAGTAAGCGATAGCGTGATTAAGTGTGGTGCAAAATCTCGAGTATTTGAAGCGCGTAATCTTCAGAAAACAATCAATGACTTATGGAAGTTAGGTGCTTTCCAAAAGACCGATGTTGATGGTCGTGGCAGCTATGCTATTGATTTTCCAACTACGGAAGTTAATGGCTGCTTAAACTTAGATACCCTTGCAGGAACGCAGTCTCTAAAAGGCACCTTGATTGATCAGCAAGTTTTAGGGTTGGATTCTTTACGCTTTACCAGTGAAGTCTCTTTGCAAGATGATGAGCAAGTTACTTTACCAAGAACGTTGTTTGATATGAAAATCGTGGCGCCAAAAGAAGATAAGTACAAAATAAATATGGCGTTATCTCATAATTTCACCAGCACCATCGCCGACAGTACGGCCAATGCTCAAGTACTATTAGGCAGTGGCACTAAAACGAATGTCTTGCGCTTTGGTTATGATACCTCAGCCGATTTCGCCAATTCAGGGACTTACTCTGTTCTGCGAAGTGGTATTGAGTTGACGTTGGCGGACGGTCGTGAGGTTGTCGAGAATCAAGACTTAACCGCGTTCTTGTCACAAACCTATAGCGATGATGTTGATTATAAAATTGTTGAAAATGAAAAGGGTCTTGCTGAACGTTGTATCTTGCCTGTCACTGAAGCATTTAAAAAAGATACTCTTGATGATCAAGTCTACTATTTAAATTACCGCAGCATCGTATACGGAACAGTACGCTTAGATACCGGTGCGGGTGATTGGAAGGTTACCTACATTGATGGCACGACTGAGGTGATTAATTTCACACTGCCAGACGTACCGTTAATTAATACGAGCGGTCCAGTTCCGGTACTGGATTTTGGCAGCCTATAAAATGAAAGGGAGTATTATGTCATTAAAAGGATTTTATAGTGCATGCCTTTGGTTGTTCATCAGCAGCTTTGCGTCTTACGCCATGGCTGCTGATGAAATTAATGACCCTTGGGAGGGGATGAATCGTTCTATCTTTGAATTTAACGAAGGCTTAGATACTTATGTTGCTAAGCCTTTGGCTCAAGGGTATCAAACGGTTACGCCACAGGTTGTTGATACGGGTATAACCAATTTCTTTTCAAACTTAGAAGATGTTCTGATTGTCGTTAATGATATTTTTCAGCTAAAACCCATTCAGGCCGCTTCTGATACGGCGCGTTTTTTGGTCAATTCTACTATTGGTTTATTAGGTTTCTTCGATGTAGCAAGTCACATAGGCTTGCCTAAACATGATGAAGACCTTGGCCAAACGCTAGGCTACTGGGGTGTTGGCGCTGGGCCTTACATTATGTTGCCTTTTCTTGGGCCTAGTAATGTTCGCGATACGTTTGGTATTGCTGGAGATGCAACAACCGGTCTTGGTTATACTAATTTAGGTGAGACCGCGGGTCAGTCATTTGCTTTGTGGTCATTACGAAATGTTGATGTTCGTGCAGACTTGATTGCTTCAGAAGGTCTGATATCAGGCGAACGCTATACGTTCTTCCGCAGTTTTTATCAACAGCGCCGAGCATTTTTAGTCAACGACGGTCAGGTATCAGGCGAATTTGAAGATGAGTTTAATGATGATTTTGACGACGATTTTGGTGATGGCTTAGACGATAGCGTTGAAGATGACTTTGCTGAAGAGAATTTTGAGAACCAAGCGTTAGAGAGCAGCGAAGGTTTATAATTTATCCTGCCTTATGCCGTTTTTTATTGAAAAGTGAATCGTTATTGAAGGGTGAGCAGGGGATTTCCCTGCACGCTCTTTTAACTCAAAGGTATTGATCAATACTGACGCCGTAGTGGAAGGTCTCTTCAGTTTGACGAACAATGCGTAAAACGGTGGCTTGTGCGTGCAAAGGTGGAATATCTTCACTGCCACTATTAATAACAAGGGTAATTTGACTATTGATTTCGATAGCTTCTGAGCACTCAATTAACGCTCCTTTACTGCTTAAATCTAAGCAATTCGCTTCAAACTCACTGCTTTTATATTGAATCTTGCAATTGGTAGAAACTTGCATGCGAATAAAATCACGCTTTTCGCTGTAGTCTTTAGAGGTATTACTCATGTTAAGAGATCCTTTTTTGTTATTGTCTTGGCTCATGCTATCACCGCTTTAAATATTTGAAAATGGTCAAATCATTAAACTATCGTTCATAGACAGTGTCATAGTATGACAGTAGCTGACTATATGAACATTGGCATTAACTATGCCAAAAGTTAGTAAAAAAATATTAATGTCTTAATTAGCCAGTATAGCCCTTATCCAGGATTGCACTGTTTGCTGGTTACGAGTATGGTTCGCGCATAATTTTGAAAGCATAAAATCCCTGTGGGAGTAACTTGATGAAAGCTCGTTTACTGGTCATCGATGATGAGGCGATGGTTCGCGATAGCATGGTGGCTTATCTAGAAGATAGCGGTTACCACGTCGATGCGGTAGATAGTGGACAAGCGGGATTGCTGTTTATAGAACAGCATCCAATCGATTTGATTTTATGCGATTTAAGAATGCCGAGCCTTGATGGACTAGAGGTCTTAAGACAAGTAAAAGAACGTCCTGATAATATTCCTGTCATCGTGGTATCGGGTGCGGGCGTTATGGATGATGTGCTGCAGGCACTGCGCTTAGGTGCGAGCGATTATTTGGTAAAACCGATATTAGACATGGCGGTGCTAGAGCATTCGGTGCAGCGTAATTTGGCGCTGGTGGTTTTGGAGAAGCAAAACCATGAATATCGAGACCATTTAGAAAGTGTTAATCGTGAATTACGAAATGGTTTGGATGAATTGCGCAGTGATCAGCAAGCGGGTCGCAAGGTGCAAATGAAAATGCTCCCTGAGTTTATTGACGAGAAGGGGTTGAGTTTTCAGCATGTGATTAAACCTTCTTTAATGTTGAGTGGGGATTTTTTAGATTATTTCCCACTTGATGATGAGCATTATGGTTGTTATATCGCCGATGTTTCTGGCCATGGCGCTTCGTCTGCCTTTGTTACGGTATTGCTTAAAAACCTAACATACCGCTTACGCCGCAACTTAAGGCGTGGATCCAGTGATGACCTTTATCATCCAATGAAGGTTCTACAGCGCATCAACGAAGAGCTTTTAGATACTGAGTGCGGTAAGCACCTGACAATTGTCTACGGTGTTTTGAATTGGAAAACCCTACAGTTTAATTACAGTGTTGGTGCTCATTTTCCGATGCCTATCTTGTATACCGGCGGGAAGGCCCAATATTTAGAAGGACGAGGTATGCCCATAGGGCTATTTCGTGATGCGCAGTACCAGGATTATTCTATGCAGCTGCCGAATGAATTTACCTTGTCGATGTTTTCCGATGGGGTATTAGAATTACTTACTTTGCCAAGCTTGGCAGAAAAAGAAAAATATCTGCTCGACCTGATTGAAAAGGAAGCAGGAAAACATGAATCTATTGTTCGTGCCTTAGCCATCGATAGCGATGCTGTTGTCCCGGATGATGTGGCATTAATGACCATTGTCAGGGTTTGATATGACTCCAGGAAAAATCGAAGTCGCTGAAAATAGCGGTGTGTATGTTATTAAGTTAAGCGGTGATGTGCGACTTAATATGTGCTCTGCTTTAGAACAGTATTTAGATCGAATGTTCGATGATGAGCACTTTAAAAATGTTCTGATTGATCTTTCTCAGGCTGAGGGTGTTGATAGTACGACCCTTGGGCAGTTGGCGAAAATATCAATTATTGGTCAGCAAAAGTTCAATCTGATTCCAAGTATTATTACTCCGCGTCCTGACATTACTCGAATTTTGCTCAGTATGGGCTTTGACCGCGTATTTGATTTATTGATGGATGAAACGGCAGAGGTGGGTGAGTTTGATGAGTTGACTTGCCCGCAAGAAAATGAAAGTTTAGTCAAAGAGAAAGTCATTGCCGCTCATGAAATTTTGATGAGTCTGAATGAAGATAATAAAAATACCTTTCAAGAATTGGTAGACTGTTTACAAGATAATAATAATAACCCTGGGAGGTAGTGTGGAAGTAATACAAGCAGCAGTCATTGGTGGAGGCAGTTTCGGTACCGCAATTGCGAGTATTCTAGCGACCAATGGTATAACGACCCGTCAGTGGATGCGTAACGAAGACGTCGCGCAGTCGATTAATCAACATCATGAAAATCCTCAGTATTTGCCAGAGGTTGTGCTTCATTCTAGCTTAGAAGCAACAACCGATTTAGAACGTGCTATTTCTGGTGCTCAGCTTATTTTTGTATCCGTACCCAGTAAGTCATTTCGCAGCGTCGTTCATCAGCTGAAGCCCTTATTACAACCAGGGCAATGTTTAATCAGCACTACCAAAGGCATTGAGCCTGATGGCTTCAACTTAATGAGTCAAGTGCTAATGGATGAGTGTCCTGGGCACTCTGTGGCTGTATTGAGTGGGCCTAATTTAGCCAAAGAAATCGGCCGTAAGCAGCTCACGGCGACGGTTGTGGCGAGTGACGATGGCAGTTTGCGCATCGCGGTTCAAAATGCCCTCGGCTGTGACTATTTTCGAGTCTATGCCTCTGATGATATGTACGGTGTGGAACTCAGTGGTGCCTTAAAAAATATCTATGCGATTGTTTCGGGCTTTATTGCCGCGTTAGGTATGGGTGAAAATACCAAAAGCATGATTATTACTCGCAGCTTGGCTGAAATGAGTCGCTTTGCTGTTGCCCAGGGGGCTAACCCATTGACGTTTTTAGGTCTTGCCGGCGTTGGCGACCTGGTCGTGACCTGCATGTCACCGCAGAGTCGCAATTATCGTGTTGGCTTTGCCATCGGGGAAGGTAAAAGTTTAGAAGAAGCCGTCGAAGAACTAGGGGAAGTCGCGGAAGGTGTTAACACCTTGCGCTATATCAATACGAAATCTGAGCAGCTTGGTATATATATGCCTCTTGTAAAAGGTGCATATGCTGTTTTGTTTGCTCATGTCGATCCTAGGTTGGTTGCAAAAGAATTAATGACGGGTGAAAACACGTCAGATGTTGAGTTCGCGTTAGCTAAATCAGAAATTGGAGAATGATCTATGAGTGATATGAACGAAATTAAGCAAAGCATTGAATCGGATGCATTCTGGCTGAGAACATTATTTGTAATTTTGTATTCAGTGGTTTATCGCATTCTTGATATGGTGGTATTGTTTTTAGTGATCGTGCAGTGGGGCTTTACCTTAGCGACGGGCAAAGTTAACCCAGCTTTGGATCAATTTAGTGCTGGACTTGCGCGCTATATTGGACAAATTGTTGAATACATCACAGGTCACTCTGAAATAAAACCCTTTCCTTTTACTGATTGGCCAACCCCTGAAAGTGA
>Ga0193963_1000789_pt1 | contig 16247 bp, 14 predicted proteins | sample FB_6_MG_FD_140359 | JGI IMG/M metagenome (GOLD analysis project Ga0193963, IMG submission 140359) | Microbial mat bacterial communities from the Broadkill River, Lewes, Delaware, United States - FB_6_MG | ecosystem: Environmental > Aquatic > Freshwater > River > Microbial mats | place: USA...
AGAAGAGCAAAAACTAATGTTAAGATTAGTTAAGCCTAAATTCTTTATGCCAGTTCATGGTGAATATAATCATGCACTTAAGCATGGTAAAACTGGTATTGATTGTGGTGTATTAGAAAGAAATCTATATATTATGAATGCAGGTGAACAAATTGAAGTAACACCTAAGTATATGAAAAAAGTAAAAACTGTTAAATCAGGGAAAGTTTATATTGACAACCAATTAAACCACAAAATCTCAGATGATATTGTATTAGATAGACAAACAATGGCAAATGAGGGTGTTGTAATGATTGTTGCTCAAGTAAATGAAGATGATAGAACATTAGCTCAAAAAGCAAAAGTTACATCATTTGGTTTAGTTCCTGATAAACAAGATAAATTCTTTGCAAAAGAAATTGAAGATTTACTTTCAACATTCTTGGCAAATGTAAAACCAGGTATTTTCAAAAACTCTAGAATGCTTGAAGATGAATTAAGAAAAGTTGTTAGAAAACACTGTATTAGAAAATACAAAAAATACCCAATGATTGTACCAACTGTATTTGTACAATAAGGAGAAAGAATGGATTTTAAACAAATAGTTAAAGATGTTCTGTTAACAGAAGCTAAGGAATTAGAAAAAGCAGCAGGAAAGATATCTTTTGATATAGATAAAGCTATTGATTTAATTGTAAATTCAAAAGGTAAACTTATCGTTACAGGTGTTGGTAAATCAGGTCTTGTTGGGACAAAAATTGCAGCAACACTTGCAAGTACAGGTACTAGTTCTTTTTTTCTTCATCCAACTGAAGCCATGCATGGTGATTTAGGAATGATAGGAAAAGAAGATATTGTATTAGGTATTTCATATTCAGGGGAGAGTGAAGAATTAGTTCAAATTCTTCCTCATCTTAAAAGATTTAATATTCCATTAATTGCAATGGCTAGAAATGAAAACTCTACATTAGCAAAATATTCTGATGTATTTATTAATATAAATGTAGAAAAAGAAGGTTGTCCACTTGATGTTGCTCCAATGTCATCAACAACACTTACAATGGCAATGGGTGATGCATTAGCTGTTTGTTTAATGAAAAAAAGAGACTTTAAAAGAGAAGATTTTGCATCATTCCATCCTGGTGGAAGTTTAGGTAAACAGTTATTTATTAAAGTAGATGATTTACTAAGACGAGAAAACCTTCCAATCGTTTCACGTGAAACAAAACTTAAAGATGCTATTTTAAAAATGAGTGAAGGTAGAATTGGAAGTGTTATTATTACAGATGAAAACAACAAAGTTATTGGATTATTAAGTGATGGAGATTTAAGAAGAGCATTAATGAATGAAAACTTTACAATTGATTGTAAGGTAGAAGAATTAGCTTCTAAGAACCCTAAAACTTTAACAAATAAAGACTTATTAGCAAGCGATGCATTGCAAGTAATAGAAGACTATAAAATACAATTATTGATTGTAACAAATGAAGATAATAAACTAATTGGTGTTCTTCATATACATGATTTAATAGAAGCTGGTATAAAATAATGAGAAAAGAAATAGAAGAACTAGAAGAGATAAGATTAAATAAATTCTTATCTCATAATAGTAAATACTCAAGAAGAGAAGCTGATAGATTAATAGAAGAGGGCAAAGTAAAAGTTAATGGTGATGTAGTTAATAATTTAGCAACAAAAGTTACTATTAATGACGAAGTTCATATCAATAAAACATTAATCAAAGAAGATAAAAACAAAATGCCTACGGTTATTATATATAATAAACCAAAAGGTGAAATTGTATCTAAAAATGATCCTCAAGGTCGAAAAACAATTTATGATTCACTTGGTAAAAGATATGCACACTTTATGTCTGTAGGACGTTTGGATTATGCAAGTGAGGGACTATTAATATTATCAGATTCTGTTAAAATTGTTGATGCTTTAATGCACTCAGATTTAGAGAGAAAATATAAATTAAAAGTAAATGGAACAATTGGACCAAAAGTAGAATCTGCTATGATGCAAGGTTTAGAACTTGAAGATGCAACTGATGGTGCATTTAAAACTAGCAAAATTAAATCTATGACATTTGCTCCTTTTATTGGTTATAGCATTCAATCAAATAATGAAAACTTTTCTAAAATTAAAGTGGCAATCGTTGAAGGTAAAAACAGAGAGTTAAGAAGATTTTTTGCACACTTTGGACTTGACATTTTAGATCTTAAAAGATACGAATTTGGTGGAATTTCATTAAATAATTTACCAACTGGTAAAAGTAGATTCCTTTCAAAAGAAGAGTATAAAAACTTAAGAAGCTTTTTAAACGAAAGTGAAGATGACAGATCTTTCTAACAAACTTAGGCCAACAAATTTAGATAATTTTGTTGGTCAATCTCATATAATATCAAAAGACAAAGCCCTTTACAAACTTATCAAAAAAAGAGACATTCCTCATTTATTTTTCTATGGGAAACCAGGAACTGGAAAAACTACATTAGCAAAGATTATAGCACGCGAAATAGATACAGATTATTACTATTTTAATGCAACAAGTATTAAAGTTGAAGATTTACGTAAAGTATTTGATAGATATAAAAATGCTTTAATTAAACCTTTAATCTTTATAGATGAAGTACATAGACTTTCTAAAAATCAACAAGAAGTTCTACTTCCCATTATGGAAAATTATGATGCAACTATCATAGGAGCAAGTACTGAAAATCCATTTTTCACTTTAACAAATGCAATTCGTTCAAGATCTTTTCTTTATGAATTTAAAGCTTTTACAAAAGAAGAGATGCAAAAGATTTTAACTATTGCTTTAAAAGATATTGATGTAAATATATCTAAAGAAGCTAAAGAGCATTTAATTCATTCAAGTTCAGGTGATGCTAGAGCTATGCTTACTCTTTTAAACTTTTCATATAAAGTATCAAAAGATATAGATATTTCTTTAGTTAAAGAGTTAAGAGAAAATGTAATAGGGGATGGAGTATCAACATCTGATACACATTATGATTTAGCAAGTGCAATGATAAAATCCATTCGAGGCTCAAATGTTGATGCAGCTTTATATTATATGAGTAGGTTAATAAATGCAGGAGAGAGTGTAGATTTTATAACTAGACGTCTTGTAATCTTTGCAAGTGAAGATATTGGTAATGCAAATCCACATGCTTTTAATTTAAGTGTAAATACAATGACTGCATGTAATAAAATTGGTTATCCAGAATCAAGAATCATGTTAGCACAATGTATAATCTATCTAACATCTTCTCCAAAATCTAATAGTGCTTATAAAGCTATCAATAAAGCTCTACAAGACATAAAAGAAGGTATGCTACTAAATATACCAAAACATTTAGATTCGCAGCATATAGGCTACTTATATCCTCATGATTTTGGTGGATATGTAGAACAAAAATATTTAGAAAAAAGTTTAAAGTATTATGATAGTAAAAATATTGGATACGAAAAAACTTTAAATGAATGGCTTAAAAAAATCAAACATGAGGACTAACAATGGAATACTACAGTTGGATATTAACTTTTCACGTAATGGCATTTATGTCATGGATGGCAATGCTTTTTTATCAACCAAGACTTTATGTATATCATACTGAACATAAAGATAAACCAGACTTTGTTGAAGTCGTAAAAATTCAAGAGTATAAAATGTACAAATATATTGGTGTTCCTGCTATGTGGGCAACAATATTAAGTGGTGCAGTAATGATATATTTAAATCCATATTTACTTTCTAGTGAAGCTGGAGGATGGATGCATGCAAAACTTTTATTTGCATTTTTATTAGTATGTTATTCTTATTCACTTGGATATTATATGAAGCAATTAGAGCAGGGTACTTGTAAAAAATCTGGGAATTTCTTTAGAGCTTATAATGAGGTGCCAACTGTATTATCACTTTTAATCGTAGGATATGTAATTACTAAAACATTCTCAATTTTATTTACAGTTATAACTTTATTATTTGGTGCATTTTTAGTTTATAAAGTATTAAAGCAAACTCCTAAAGATGTAAAAAAATCAATTAAAGAAAAGAGATAAAATGATTTTTGATAAGCACTATGTACTTGATACAAATATATTACTAGAAGATGCAACAAATATTTTTAAACTATCACAAGATAGTAAAAATCTAATTATCTTGCCCGAAACTGTTTTAGATGAAATAGATAGTAAAAAATCTGGTTTTGATGAGATAAATTTCCAAGCAAGAGAATTTGCAAGAATACTAGAGAATTCAGAGATAAAAAAATCGTTACAAAAAGATAAATACAGAATTATAAGATTAGAAATAAAAAATACTCAAACTGCAATCATAGATATTATTTCAAAAGAAGAGTATGATATAAATACAAAAAATGTTTCTTTAAATATAATCAATGATAGAAAAATACTTGAAATTGCAAGTTTTTCAAACTCATATTATAAAAAAGAGATAGAATTTTTATCATTAGATATCATGGCTAGAACAAGAGCTATATCACTTGATATAAAAACTACTTCATTGATTGGTTCAAATAAAGATGACTTTAAATACGAGTTTATAAAAGATATAGAAATAAACTTTGAAGACCTAGAAGATTTTGATAATAAAGAAATAGTTTTATTTGATAAAGAGTATAAACCTTATAATTATTCATATTGTTTTAAAGTAAAATCATCAGATCAAGTAGTTCTAGCAAATATTCAAAACCATAGAATAAAAGTTTTAGATGAAATTGAAATCAGAAACCAGATAATAACTCCATTAAATAAAGAACAACTATTCTTTTCAAATGCAATAATTTCACATATTTATAATGTACTTATAGTTGAAGCAAAAGCAGGTTCTGGTAAAACATTACTAGCTTTAAGTGGTGCATTGAAACTTGTAAGGCAAAAGAAGTATCAAAAGATTACCTATATTAGAAACTCTGTTGAATCCTTAGATAAAGGTGAAGATATTGGTTATCTTCCAGGTTTTGAAGAAAAATTCAAAATCTACAATCATCCATTAATGGATAGTTTAGAATATATTATAAGAACTGAACATAAAAAAAGAAACTCTAAGAAAAATATTGAGAATATAAGTGAACTAGATGATAGTGAAGTAACAGCAAGAGTAGAGCAAATGATTCAAAACTATAGTATTGAAACTATGTGGGTAGGGGAAATGAGAGGAAGAACTATATCTAATTCTTTTATCATTATTGATGAAGCTCAAAATATGTCTAACAAAACTATGCAAATGGTATTATCAAGAATTGATAATACTTCTAAAGTAGTAATACTAGGTTCAAATAAACAAATAGATAATTTCTATGTAAATAAGTATACAAACTCACTAACAACTCTTTTAAAATCAACTAAAAACGAAAGTACATTAGTAAATACATTCGCAATAAAATTACAAAAAGTTTTAAGAGGTCCTATTACAGAATGGGCTGAATTAATATTCTCTAAATAATTTAATACATATATAATTACATATTAATTTATATGTAATTATATGACTATGGCTTATATTTGATACTTTATAGTATCATAAAATTAAAAAAACTATTCAATTAATAATTTAGATACATTTTATATTGTGTTATAATACATATTATAATACGTATAGGAGTTTAAATGGATTTACTACAATACAGATCAAATGAAATGTTTTCATCAACTGAATTAATCAGAAAAAGTAAAATGGTTTTTGACAAAATATCAAAAAAAGAGATAGAAAAAGCTGTTATTTTAAGAGATGGAAAACCTAGTTTTATGCTTATGGACTTTCAAAAGTATGAGGATCTAATAGGTGAATATTTAGAATTAAAAGAAAAGATTAAAAATAAGCCTAAAGAGGTAATTGAAAAAGAAGACCTTTATAAACAAAATGAAGACAAAAATTTACTAGAAGATACAGATGATATAAATAAAGATGATTTTGATGAAATAAATAGCGATGACTTACAAGATGCGCTAGCTCAAATTGAACAACTTGATTTACAATTAGAAAAAAAACCTGTCGTAAAAAAAGAAGAAGCACTTAAAGATTTTTGGGAATAACATGTATGATGTATTAATTATTGGCTCAGGAGCTGCAGGACTAACAGCTGCTTTAAATGCAAAACAAAATGGATCTACTGTTGCAGTTTTATCAAAAACATATCCAACACACTCACAAACAGTTCAAGCTCAAGGTGGAATAAATGCAGTTTTATATGAAGATGATGATAGTATTGATATTCATGTAAAAGATACATATAAAGCTTCTTGTGGTTTAGCTAATAAAGACAATATAAACTTTATGTGTAAAGAAGCTAAAGATACAATTTATTGGCTTGATAAGATTGGTGTACCTTTTACAAAAAATGAAAGTGGGAATATTGCTCAAAGAAAATTTGGTGGAACTAAAAAAATAAGAACTTGTTACTCTAGTGATTATACAGGCTTAAAAATAGTTCATACTTTATTTGACCAATGTATAAAAAATGATATCAAGTTTATAAATGAACATACTTTATTGGATTTAATAATAGATGATAATAAATGCTTTGGTGTAATTGCATTAGATATTATTGAAGGAAAAGTAAAAGAATTTAAAGCAAAAAGTACAATATTAGCAAGTGGTGGTTATGCTGGGATTTACACTAACTTTACAACTAATTCTTTTTCAAATTCTGCTGATGGACTTGCAATATCATTAAACTCTGGCTTAAATCTTTCAAATATAGAGTTTGTACAATTTCATCCAACAGCACTAGTTAATAGTAATATACTTGTAAGTGAAAGTGCTAGAGGTGAGGGTGGTTATTTACTTGATCAAAATGAAAATAGATTTATTGATGAATTAAAACCAAGAGATGAAGTTGCTCGAGCAATATATAACAAAATCAAAGCTAATGAAAAAGTATATTTAGATTTAAGGCATTTAGGACTTGAAAAAATAAATGAAGTAATGCCACAAGAAAGAAGACTGGCTTTAGAATTTTCAAATGTTAGAATAGAAAAAGAACTTTTACCAATAAATCCAGCAGCACATTATTCAATGGGTGGAATTAAAACTGATATAAATACAAGAACTAATATAAACTCTTTATATGCTTGTGGTGAAATTGCTCAAAGTTCAATTCATGGAGCAAATAGACTAGGCGGTAACTCTTTACTAGAAATAGTTACTTTTGGAAAAATAGCTGGAATAAATGCTTCAAAAAATGCTAAAGAAATAAAGACTTTTGATGATAATAAAAGTAAAGAATTATTAAAACAACAAAACTATATAAAAGAAATTTATTCTTATAAAAATGAAATAAATTTTTATGAAAGTAAAGAGTATTTAGGAAAACTATTTTTTGATAATGTAGGCCTTTTTAGAAATGAAGAAAATTTACAATTTGCTATAAATGAATTAGATAAAATTAAAAGCAATATATCAAATATGGGAATTCAAGATAAATCAATTGAGTATAATAAGAACTTGCTAGAATTTCTTGAGTTTATAAATATGATTGAGATAGCAGAAGTGATTGTAAAAACAGCGCTTAATAGAAAAGAAAGTAGAGGAGCTCATTATAGAGATGATTACCCAAAACAATCAGATACTTATGAAAAAAATTCCCTAATAAGAAAAGTTGATAAAGAATTAGTTTTATCTTTTGAGGATGTATTATGAATATAAATATAAAAAGATTTAATAAGCAAAATCATAAAAATCAAATCATTCAAACTTTTTCTGTGACAAAAAGGAATTTGCTGCAGGCTTTAAATGAAATAAAAGTAAGCTGTGATGCTAGTTTATCATATAGATGTGGATGTAAGAGTGGTGTTTGTGGTTCATGTGCAGTAAGAGTAAATGGTGTAGAAACTTTAGCATGTAAAACGATAATTAAAGAAAATGATTTAGTTGAGCCATTGAAGAATAGAGAAGTTATAAGAGATATAGTTGTAGATGTTTCACATGAAACATTGTTAATAAAAAAATCAAATGCTTATATTCAAGAAAATAGTCAAGCTAGTATTTCTCAAAATGATATTAAACTAATTGATACTCAAAGTAATTGTATTCTTTGTAATGCATGTTATAGTTCATGTCCAGTTTATGAAGTAAATAAAGAGTTTCTAGGGCCTTTTGCACTAACAAGAGCATTAAGGTATATAAATGATAAGAAAGTGCTTGATAATAGCTCTATTGTTGCTTCAGTACAAGATAAAGGGATATGGGATTGTACTTTATGTAGTGCATGTACTTTTGTATGTCCCCAAGGTATAGATCCTAAAGCAGATATATTACAATTACAAAATATATCAGTTCAAAAAGGACATCAAAATCCTAATTTTTCAAACTTTGATTCAGGGATAGATTTTGGAAATGATGATTTTGGGTTTAACCCAAATGGAGGTTTTTAATTAAGAGCGTAAAGGCTCTTAATTAAAAATTAGATTTAATTTTAAATATTATAGATTATCTTTTAAGTATAAATAATCAGACATTTTTGTCCACTCTCTTACTTTTTTCATATAAGCATCTTGTGAATCTAAAACCTCTTTTAAGATAGGACTTTTATTTCCTAGTTCAACTCTTAACTCATTATTAGCTTTTTTCATAGCATTCATAACAGGAGTAGGAAAAGTTTTAATTTTAATATTTGGTTGTTCTTTTTTCATCTTATCCCAAGCTTGCGCACTCATATCGTAATGTTGGATATACATATCATATGCAGATACTCTCATTGCAACAATCATAATTTGCTGTAAATCTTTTGGTAATTTATTAAACTTCTTTTTATTTATTAAAAATTGCATTTCAGAAGCTGGTTCATGCCAACCTGTGTAATAATAAGGAGCAATTTTATGGAAGCCCATTTTAATATCCATTGCAGGTCCAACCCATTCTAATGCATCAATAGCATTTCTTTCTAATGATGTATATAACTCACCAGGTGCAATATTAGTAACTTGAACTCCAAGTTTAGCCATAATTTCTCCTGCAAAACCAGGAATTCTCATTTTTAAACCTTTTAAATCTTCAAGAGATTTAATTTCATTTCTAAACCATCCACCCATTTGAACACCAGTGCTTCCTCCAGGAAAAGATAAAACACCATGTTTAGAATATACTTTTTGCATTAATTCTAAACCACCTCCATGATAAAACCATGCATATTGTTCAGGAGCAGTTAACCCAAAAGGCATAGATGTAAAAGGTAAAGTGTTTATGTCTTTACCTTTCCAATAATAAGATGCACTATGACCCATATCATACTGTCCACCTTTTACCATATCAAGAATTCCTAAAGGAGCTTTATGTTTATTAGAAGTATCAACTCTAATAATTAATCTTCCGTTAGACATCACTTCTGCAAGTTTTGCCATATTATTCGCAGAGTCAATCAATGGAGTTGTAGTCTTACCCCAAGTAGTTGCCATTTTTAATTTATATACTTTTTCTTTAGCATTAAGATTCATACTCATTGCTATTAAAAGAACAGAAGTAACTCCAAGTTTACCAATCATTTTTTTCATTTCTTTCCTTTTTTTAAAATAAGATCTTTAATCTTTTTCTTCTTTTTCCAGCCGAGTTTTTTTAATTCAGGTTCATCAAAAAACTCTTTTGTATATCCAAAACATAAATATGCAATAAATTTATAATCTTCTTTTTTCATATCAAAAATTTTATTTATTTTTCTTGGTTTTAAAATAGAAACCCAACCCATACCTATATTTAAAGCACGAGCTGTTAACCACATATTTAAAATTGCACATACAACAGAGTATTCTCCTGTTCTTTTCATATATGTTTGTCCTAAAATATCTTTTTTACTTTTTTTATAATAAACAGCAATATTGATATATGATTCTTTAATTCCTTCAAGTTTTAAAGAATTATATATTCTTCTACTTTTAAATTTTTTCTTACTTTTATTAAAGGATTTTTTAAAATGCTTATAAACTAAATCTTTTTTCTTTTTATTAACAATAACAAAACGCCAAGGTTGTGAATAACCAACAGATGGTGCATTTTGTGCAGAGTCTAAAATCTTTAAAAGTTTTTTTTGTGATATTTTTTTGTTAATAAAATTATTACCTCTAACATCTCGCCTAGAAGTAATAATCTTATTTAATGTAGTTTGATCTTTTTTTGTAAAAATCATTTATATTGAAAAATCGTGTAAGTCTTTGAATAAAAAAGCTTCAATAATTTCATCAATACTTTTTTGTGTTGGTGCTACTAGTGCAATTATTCCTTCATCCATAAATGGCCAAACATATTCTTGATCATTTATAACAACTACTGCATCAATCCATTCCAAAATTTCTTCTCTTCTGTCTACAAACTCAATACTAGCTATTTTGCCACCATCTAATTTTATAAAAGCCCAAGATTTATTTTCTTCTATTGAAGCAATAACACATTCATCTCTATTTGTTGAATCAACTGGTATTAATACTGTCATATATTCCTCTTTAAAATATTATAAGTTATATAAAGATTGATTTTACAATTTTGTTTCTTAAGAAATATACTCTTTTTTAAACCACAAAGAAAATATAAATAAAGAATAAAAATGTTGTTTAAATTTTCTCTGCAAAGAAAGCTCATATATATGTCTAATATACACTTCATTAAATAATTTAGTTGTATTATTTACATCAATTACTATATCTAGCATTGATTTTCCATATTCTTCATTTAACCATTCGTTAAAGGGTGAATTAAAACCCTTTTTTGTTCTATTTATAATAGTTTTAGGAATATATTTAGCTGCAATTTTTTTTAATAAATATTTATTAGTATTTCCAAATTTTATAGAAGATTCAATTGAGAACATATAATTAACTAAATTAAAATCTAAAAATGGAGTTCGAACTTCCAAAGAGTTTCTCATAGAAATTCTATCAACTTTGGATAGAAGTGATTCTCCTAGCCATATTTTTAAATCAATATAACTCATCCAATCAACAGGATCATTTTTAGGTTTTTCAGTTTTATATGTAGGAACTCTGACAAAAAGTTTCTTTCTTTGTATATCTGTATAAATCTCACCAAATGAATTATATAAAGTTTGATTTTTTACAATTCGTCTTAAATATTCACTCTCTTTAGTGTTGTTTTGCAATGCTGAAATTATCGTATTTAAAAACTCATTTTGGCCACTTGATAATGTCTTTTCAAACTCATAATACTTTAAAAACTTAGCATAGTTATCATAACCTAAAAATATTTCATCACTTCCTTCTCCTGATAAAACAGTTTTTATTCCACTTTGATGAATTTTTTGAGATAAAATATTTAAAGGAATTGCAGCAGAATCACCGTGAGGTTCTTCAAGAGCATCTAAAGTATCATGAAAGTTATCTATATACTCTTTTTTGCCAATAATTACTGGATGATGATTTGAATTAATATGTTTTGCAGTTATTTTTGCATAATCTAACTCACAATAGTTTTTATATTCATCATAACCAACTGAGAAAGTATTTATTCTTTTTCCTGATATTTTTGTATAAAGTGCAGAGATTAGTGAACTATCAATTCCTCCACTTAATAGTGAGGCAACTTCTACATCTCCTACTAATCTACTTTCTACACTTTTAAATAAAAGCTCTTCTATATCTTTTAAAGCAATACTTTCATCTTTGATTTTTTTATAGGTGTTTATTTTATAAAATCTTTTTTTAACTAACTCATTTGACTTTAAAGGCTCATATGTAAGATAAGTAGCAGCTTCTAGTTTTAATATATTTTGATAAAAAGTATCTTCTCCATAAGAAACAAAATATTGTAGGTATTTATTTACTGCTACTTTATTTAAATTGGGTTTCTTATCAAGTAATTTTAGTATAGATTTAATAGAAGAAGCAAAGATAAACTTATTATCTTTAAAATGGTAAAAAAATGGTTTCTTCCCATATCTATCTCTTGCACAAAAATACTTCTCTTTTTTCATATCATAAAGGCAAAAAGAAAACATTCCGTTTAATTTATTTAAAAAATCAGTTTCATATTTTTGATAAAGTCTTATTATAACTTCAGTATCAGAGGCAGTTTTACAATCTAATTGATCATTAATTATTAACTGTTTATAGTTATAAATTTCACCATTAAATACAATCAATATATCATCAAAAATCATAGGCTGATTTGCCTCTTCATCTAAATCAATAATTGCTAATCTCGTATGTCCAAACTCTTTATCATTAATTTTTACACTTTTTTGATAGTCTGGTCCTCTATTATTTAAAAGTTCAAGAGATTGCTTGAAGTTATTTGATAAAAAATTTGTACCTAAAATTCCACACATAATAAAACCTACTTAATAAAATATTCAATAATTTGAATATAAGGATATAAGAAAACAACAAAAATTATAGATGATATTAAAATTGATGCAGTAATATCATAGGGTTTACAGTTATATAAAGCAGCCAAATTCACATTATTAACTGCAAGTGGTACCATAAGTTCCATTATTAAAATAGACGCCACATAAGCGTTTAAATTCGTAAAATATAATATTACAAAAATACCAAATAATGGTAAGAAAATATGCTTAACAAAACTTATATGTAAAGATGAATACCAAGGCATTGCTTTTATTTTTATTTTTGATAAATACATTCCGAAAATTAATAGCTGAATAACCATAGAAGCATATGCTCCCATTTCTAATGCCGTATATATATCTTTATTAATTCCTATACCACTATAATTTATTAATAGAGCTAAAAAAGCAAACCAAATTCCAGGTATTTTTAGAATTGAAAAGATTGCTTCTTTTAATGAAAACTGTTCTCTTGCAAAAAAGTAAACTGAGAAAATGTAGATGAAAAAAATATTTGCTATATTTATAATACTTGTATATGGAACTGAAGCCATTCCAAATAATGCAATTCCTAATGGAATTCCAAGATTTCCAGTATTACCTACTAATGAAGTTGCTAAGTAAATAGATTGATCTACTCTTGTTTTAAATATCTTTTTATTAACTATAAGAAGTATAGCTAGGGAAATTAAAACAATTGCTAAATAAACCAAAGGCGAAGCTATAAATGCATAATCAATCGGAGCTTTAGTTAATCCCCAAAATATTAGAATAGGCTGAAAAAAATAAAGTGATAAAAGAACTAATGTTCTTTCATTAATTTCCTCATCAAAGATTTTCTTAGCAGTAAATCCTAATAAAATAAAAAAATAAATTGGTAAAACAGATAAGATAGCTTCGATTGGGGAATTCCTATTTTTTTCGTGATTTTATCATAAAGTAATAAAATCTTTCAAATAGAATTTTTATAGTGAAATATAAAAGCATTAATGCTTAAGTAGAAAACTACCTAAGCCATAATACCTTTTATCATAAAAAATACTGCAGCAGATAATATAGCAGCAGCAGGTACAGTTATAACCCATGCAGCAATAATCTTTTTAACTGCATCTCTTTTAACATATTTAATACTCTTTGCTTCTTTAACATCTTTCTTTTCTTGTTTAACAATATCTTGTTTTTCTTCAATACCCTTATAAAGTTCAACAATTCTTACATAATTAGATTTTGATTTTGATTCAAGTTTCTCTAATTCATTTAACTCTTTGTTCATTGAGTCTAGTTCTTTTTTATGTTTTTTAAACTTCTTTCTTAAACCTTGTAGAAATCTAGTTTCGTTAGAATCTAAATACTCTCTTAAAAATCCAACCCCAAATACTCCACCAACTGCAATGTGAGTTGATGAAACAGGAAGTCCTAATTGTGATGCAATAATTACAGTAATAGAAGCAGCCATTGCAATAGAGTAAGCTCTCATTTGATCTAATTCAGTAATTTCAGAACCTACAGTTTTAATAAGTTTTGGTCCATATAAAGCAAGTCCAATTGCAATACCAGCAGCACCAACAGCCATAACCCAAAATGGAATATCAACTTTTGAATGAATCTCACTATTCATAACAGCATCATTAATAGCTGCTAGTGGTCCAATTGCATTTGCAACATCATTTGCACCATGAGCAAATGATAAAAGTGCAGCAGCAAAAATTAAAGGAACTGTGAATAATGTATTTACACTAACTCTTGTATTTTCAAGTTTTTTAGCAGCTTTTAATATTAAAGGCTTTACAAGAACATAAGCAATTACTGCAATTACTAATGCAATTCCTGCAGCTGTAAAGAAATCTAATTTAATTAATCTTTTAATACCTTTTAAAATTAAATATGTAGAAAAAGCCCAAGTCATAACAGCTATTAAATAAGGAACAATAACTGTTGCAGAATTTATCATATCTTTTTTATAAACAATTTTTGTTTTTATAAAATAAAGAAATCCAGCGGCAATAACACCACCTAAGACTGGAGAAATAACCCATGAAGCAGCAATTTTTCCCATAGTTCCCCAATCAACAATTGAAAAACCAGCTGCTGCAATTCCTGCACCCATAACACCACCAACAATTGAATGCGTAGTTGAAACAGGAGCTCCAATAGATGTTGCAAAATTAAGCCACAGTGCAGCTGATAGTAAAGCAGCTGTCATAGCCCAAATAAATATTTGAGGATCAGAGATTAAAGCAGGATCAATAATCCCTTTTTTAATAGTTTTAACAACATCTCCACCAGCAACAAAAGCACCTAGTGCTTCAAATGTAGCTGCAATAATAATTGCCCACATTAATGTCATAGCTTTTGAACCAACCGCTGGTCCAACATTATTTGCAACATCATTTGCACCAATATTCATAGCCATATATGCACCAAATACAGCACCAATAACTAAAAACGTATTGTTTGGAACATCACCATGAGAAGTATAAGACCAAAGAAAAACTACTACAATAAAAAGTAGAGCAAGTGAAAGTTTAGCAAAGCTTGAAACTGTTTTTTCAGTAGCCTTATCTATAGAATCGAAAGTTTTAATATCCAAAGTAACCCTTTTGTAACCATTATGTAATTTAAGATAGATAATATTTTAATAGAAAAATCCTTTTCAAACCTTTAATTAAACTTAATGCATTTATAGATAATCTATTTAATTTATTATAAAAGACTATATAATGTTCTATATAAATTCAAATATTTGTAATAAAATAAAATGGTAAAAAAGAGAATTATTGAAAAAAAAGAGAATTATTAAGAGTTTACTGAGTTTTTAGTTATATTAAAAGTATTGAAAATAGAAGAGAGATTAATCTCTACTTCTATTTCTATCACCTGATCTTCCACCAGAACGACTATCAGATCTTCCACCAGATCTTCCACCTGAACGACCATCAGATCTTCCACCAGATCTACCACCTCCAGATCTTCCGCCTCTAGAACCTCCTCGGTTTCCGCCTCTGTATCCACCACGTGAACCACCTCGTCCACCTCTATCATCTCCACCGCCTCTTTGAGCGTTTTCGATTAATCTTTTAATATCACTTTCAGATTTACCAATGTTGTTATTACCTTTTACATAAGTAGAAGATGCAACCATTGAAGCTAATTTAAATGCAATTGTAGAAATATCAAACTCTTCTTTTAATTCTTCAACTAATTCTAAAGCATAATCTTTAATATCTTGCTCTTTAATTTTATCTTTTAAATCTGATACTTTTTTAACTTTAACTGAATCAATATTTGGAACAATCTTACCTTCAAGTTTTGTACCAATGTTTTTTTCAATTTTTTGAAGCATTCTAAATTCATGTGGAGTTACAATTGAAACAGCAACACCTTCTTTTCCAGCACGACCTGTTCTACCAATTCTATGAACATAAGATTCTGAATCAAATGGTAAGTGGTAGTTAAATACGTGAGATACATCATTTACATCAAGACCACGAGCTGCTACATCTGTTGCAATTAAGATCTCTAATTTAGATGATTTAAAAGCTCTAATAGCTTCTTCTCTTTGTCTTTGCTCCATATCACCATGAAGACCTTTTGCCATAAATCCTTGAGAAACTAAGAAAGTAGATAATCTATCAACTTCTTTTTTTGTTCTACAGAAAATAATTGATTTAGTAGGATTTTTGAAATCATATAATCTAATTAAAGCATCATCTCTTTCTCTTTCATCTACAACGTAGTATGTTTGAGTAATTTTAGAGTTTGTAACATCTTTTTTAGTTAATGTAACAAATGCTGGGTCTTTTAAAATTGTTTTTGCAAGATTTTTAATAGCTTGAGGCATTGTTGCAGAGAATAATAAAGTTTGTCTTTCAGCTGGCATAAATGTGAAAATTTCTTTAATATCATCTAAGAATCCCATATCAAGCATTTCATCAGCTTCATCTA
>Ga0193963_1000791_pt1 | contig 16235 bp, 16 predicted proteins | sample FB_6_MG_FD_140359 | JGI IMG/M metagenome (GOLD analysis project Ga0193963, IMG submission 140359) | Microbial mat bacterial communities from the Broadkill River, Lewes, Delaware, United States - FB_6_MG | ecosystem: Environmental > Aquatic > Freshwater > River > Microbial mats | place: USA...
CATATATGAGAAGGGAATTTACAGATATTGAAAATTCTAAATGCAGTGATTTATTTGAAGAAAAAATAGAAGCACAAATGAATTACATGTGATATGTTATGGGTGAAAGAGATATTTATTAAAAGAAGTTTTAACTTCTTTTTTTTGTGATTTTATTTTAAAATTGTATAAAAACTACTTTTATATATAATCCTTTCATAATTAATTATTAAATTTAGAAATATGAAAATTGGTATAGTTTGATTACCGAATGTAGGTAAATCAACTCTATTTAATGCTTTAACAAGAAATTATAGTGCAGATGCTCAAAATTTCCCTTTTTGTACTATAGAACCAAACGTTTGAATTGTTAATGTAAATGATGAAAGACTTGAAAAAATTAGAAGTTCAGTTAGTTGAGAAAAGGTTATACCTGCAAATTGTGAATTTATAGATATTGCTTGAATTGTTGAATGAGCAAGTAAATGAGAATGACTTTGAAATAAGTTTTTAGCTAATATTAGAGAAGCTGATGCAATTCTACAAGTAGTTAGAATATTTGAAGATGATGATATTATACATGTAAATGGTAAGGTTGATCCAAAATTTGATATAGAAGTTATTAATGCTGAACTTATTATGGCTGATATAGAAACTGTATCTAAAAGGATTACTTGAGATGCTAAAAAAGCAAGATCAGATAAAGCTGTTGCTTTTGCTATAGAAGTTTATAAAAAAATTGAAATTAAGTTAAATGAATGAATCTTAGTTTCAAATATGGAATTAGATGAAGAAGAAATTGAGTCAATATATGATTTACATTTATTAACAAATAAAGAATTTGTTTATGCATGTAATGTTGCTGAAGATATGATGGATACATCAGAAGATGAATTAAAAACTATTCTTTGAATAGAATGATCAAGTAATAGAGTTGTTGCTATTTGTGCAAAATTAGAAGCAGATATGGTTGAAATGAGCTTAGATGAAAGAAATGAATTTTTAGCTGAAATGTGATTAATAACTACTTGATTAGATAATCTAATAAAAACTTCATATGATGCACTATGATTAATGTACTATTTTACAGCCTGAGTTCAAGAAGTAAGAGCATGGACTATTCATAAATGAGATACTGCACCGCAAGCTGCAGGAGTAATTCATACTGATTTTGAAAAATGATTTATTAAAGCTGATGTTGTAAATTGGAGTGATATAGTTGAGCATAATTGATGGTCATGAGCAAGGGATAATTGAAAAGTTTCATTACAATGAAAAGATTATATAATGAAAGATGGTGATGTTGTTTTATTTAAATTCAATAATTAATCACTCAAAAAGAGAAGTTTTTACACTTCTCTTTTTTATGCAGCTTTTTCTCCTCTTTGTTTTTTTGGATAATCATTTTCTATAGAATCTAAGGCCTCTTGCTTTTGACTTACATTACTATAACAATAACTTTTTAATTTTTGTTTATTTGTTTTTCTTTCTACTTTTTTGTTGTGCTTTTTCATTAAGCTAACTTTTTCTGATATCAAGAATTTTTGTCTTTCGTCAGAAAATGTTGACCATTTTTCACCATAATGCTTTTCAAGTAATTCAGTTGCGGCATTCTTTAGAGTACTTTTGTTTTTTCTATTCATAAGTCACCTCCTATAGTGTATATTTAATATAAAATTTTATTAACATAAGTCAAGATTAAAACAATTTTGACTTTGATGATTTATAAATAATATATGACCATTATTTTTAAATTATCAAAATGAAAAAATTATTAATAGATTCTTTACAAAAGTTAGACTTTGTAATTTGGGGGATTACGTTATTGTTTTTTATTGGGTCTGCACTGATTATGTGATGAAATATAAATGAATCATTTATTTGAGCTAGTTGAATAATTGTTCTTATGTTTTTAGTATGATTTAGTATAGAATTAATACTTTCTTCATTAAAAAACGTTAAGTGAGTATGAAAAATTACATGATTTATAACTAATTGACCGGAAGCATTAGTTCTTATAATATGATTAATAACATGAAACATATTATTTGCTGCAAGTACGCCATTAGGATCAAATTTAATGAATCCAATACTACTTTTTATTGCAATTTTAGTTACATGATATTTAATTAAATTAAAGAACTTTAGTCATAAAAGTTTCTTTATTACATCATTTATAATTACTGCATTTTTTGCAATATTATTCTTTAAATTACCAGAAAATTATTATATATATTGGGTGATTTTATCTTTTTGAATAAGTGTTTATTTATTTACTAGAAAATTTGATCATCAAGAAGAAGATGAAAATTCAGAGGAGGTAAGTAAGTTGTATCTACCATTATGAATTTGAATATTACTTGTAAGTTGATATTTTCTTGATCCAGTTGTTAACTTCACTGCAGAAGCATCACTTGCTCCTAAATGACTAATATGATTCCTAGTTTTATCTACTCTTACTAGTTGGCCTGAATTTAAATCTGTTTTAGCATTGTTAAAGAGAAAGAAAACTTTAGACGCATTTATTAATATTTTGGTTTCAAATATTACAAATATTTGGTTAGCAGTTATTTGAATAATAATATGGATGGCAATTAAGTAATTATAACTTAAATATTGACTTTTTAAAATATTAAATTATAAATTATTAACTTAAATAATAATTTATGCTTTGATGTACACTCATGCTTTTTGAGATAATATAGAATCTTTATATGAAAAAGATTTTTTCAAACAAAGATTCTGAGATAGGGAAACAACAATGCCGTTATTAGATGATTTTGCAAAAAAATTAAATGCTGCATTAGTTGTAGTTGATTGAACGGCCTTTTCTACAAATTTTGAATCAAGAGATATGTCTAAATCTACTAACGATGTATGAAGTGTAGATTTTTTAAATCCTTGAACTGATGGCTTTATTTTCACAGGTTTAAATGATATAGATAAATCTATATTATGAACAAAAACTTCTATATGAATAACTATGTGAGTTTGAGATTGTTTGACTTGAACTTGAAAAGATAAAGATTCTGATCTTATCTTTAATTTCCACTGATGATATAAGTGAATTTTTTGAGTTGATAATGACGGGAAATGAATTATTTATAATCTAGTAGAAGAATTAAAATCACATAATAAAACTCCTTCAGATATTGTTCTAGATATTTGACCTATGGCTTGAAGTGATTTTGAGCTTTGATACTCAGATTTTCTTCCAATGATTGAAAAGTTTTTAAAAAATTATCCAAACTTATTGTTAAGAGATTATTTTTTAAAACAATGACTTAATATCGATAAATGACACTTAAATTTAAGACAATTATCTTTAGATGTTTTAAGATATCACTGATTTAAAAACATATCATATTCATCAATAGATACTACAAATACATGAAATTCTTGGCCTTCATTTAGACTTGCTACACAATCTAAAAATGAAAATCATAAAAACTACTGAAAACAACCAATAGATGGAAGATTATCTTCTACTATACTAAAAAAAGTGTCATAATTATGACACTTTTTTTAATTTAGCTATAAAGAATCATTCTGATTCTTCACTTGGTAATATTCTTTTTGTTTTTGATATTTCTTTTTTAAATCTTTGTTTTCAGTATTCTAAAATTCAATCTCTAGAATTTTTATAATCAATTTTTATATCTTCTAATTCTAATTGAGGGAAGTTACATAATAACATATGAATAATTGCTTCATTTTCCTCAGGAGATATTGTACATGTAGAATATATAAGTTCTCATCAGATTTTTAATAAATCTATAGTATTTTCTAATATTTGTTTTTGTAATCTATAATTTCTTTTTACTACTAATGTATCCCAGAAACCAAATGATTTTTCTCTATTTATATTAAATTTTCATTCTGCACTACATGGTAAATCTGCAACTATATGATCAAAATATTCAATATATAATGGATTATCATTTTTAATATTTCTCGCATCGCTTTTTAAAACCTCAACATTTGTACACCCTTGTCTTTTAAGTGTAAAATTAAGCTTTTCAATTCTTATAGCATTATTGTCATTAGCAATAATTTTACCTGTATTATTAAGTTTTTCAGATAATTGTGATGTTTTTCCTCACGGTGCAGCAGTTATATCTAGTATTCTTTGTCATTCTTTTATATTTAAAAGATTAACTGGTAATTGGCTTGAAATTGATTGCATGTAAATATGTCATTTTTCAAATATTGATAAATCCCATAAATCCTTTTCAATACCATTTTCTAATATAAAAGCATTTTCTAAAAAATCTACTTTTGATACTTCTAGATTATTATCTTTTAGAGTTTTTAATACTTCATCTGAGTTTGTTTTTAGTGTATTTACTCTAAAAACTGTTTTTCTTTTTTCTATTTCAAATCACTTATTACATATTTCTAAATCTTCCTTAGAATAAATGTTTTTAATTTTTTCAATAAAATCTACTGGTAATTTACTATTCATTGTTTATTTGTTATTAATATCATGCTAATTTTAGCTTTATAATAAAAAAGTCAATTTAAAATAAAAAACGTATATAAATACGTTTTTTAAAATTATCTTCACACATTTTCAAGTTCTTCATTTTTTTCTTTAATATAAGTCATAAATTCTTTCCTTTTATACTTATATATATATATTCAAATTACTCAAAATATAATCATCATTATTTTTCATATATGCTCAAGTATTATTTGATAATATTCTACAAATAATACTCATAAAGTAATTATAGTTATAGCCCGAACAATTGATCATATAATGTTATATATCATAAATTTAACACTATTCATTCACATACTTCATGCAATAAATGGAAGAAATGCTCTAGTTATAGGATGAAATTTTCAAAAAATTATTCATAATGCTCACCATTTTTGAATACCTTTTTTTAAATATTTAACTTCAGTTAATCATATTCAAAACCATAATCAATATTTTTTAAAAAAGCTATCTCAATATATTTTTCATAAAAGATATCATATGTAATTTCATATAATTGCTCAAATGGAAGCTATTATTCAAACATATATTAAATTCTCATTACTAATATTTCAAAAAAATCATCATACTATCAATAGTATATTTTGTCCTGGAACAACTACTCATAAAACAGGGAACGCTTCGATTAGACTACTTATAAAAGCAATCACGTAATTCCAAACTCACATTCATTCTATTACAATTTTCATCCATTCTATAAATGACTCTATCCATTCTTTTTTGAAAATTGAAATAATCGCAATTATTATAGTTAATCAAATTAATATAATATTAATTAATTGAAAAATAAGTGCTATTAATTTTCTAATCTTTTTTTTAATTTTCTCCTTCATTATTTTATTTTAAATTTATTTAAACTATTTTATCATATTTTTTATAAATTAGTATATATAATATAAAAAGTATTTTGACTAATCCCTTATTTATTGTTTATAGATACTAGATTTAAGTTGTTTATTTTATTTACTTTTTTTTCTTTTTATATACAATAAATTTATATATTATTTGAATTTAAATTATGGACGTTTTAAAAAATAGATTTACTTATTTAGCGGTATCTGCTGTATTAGTTATTATATCGTTATCATTACTTTTATTTACTAAGTTAAATCTTTGAATTGATATGACTTGATGAATAAATATGGAATATTCTTATGAAAATTCTATAGATATTAATAAAATTAAAAGTGAAATAGAAAATAAAAAAATAGATATTAAATATAAAAATGAGAGTGTAATTAATAACACTTCTATATATTCTATTACATGAGAAAAATCTATCGCTGTTGTTGCTTGATTCAATACATGAATAGATGATAAAACACTGGATAAATTAAAAAATGAATTTAGAGCAGATGTTTTTGATATAATTAAATCTAATGACTCTACAGTTATCGAAACTAAATATACAAACATATGAAAAAGTTTCTGAGATTATATTAAAAAAACCGCAATTACTACTCTGATTATTGCTATTATTGCGATTACTATTTATGTAACATATGCATTTTCTTGAATTGTTTCTTGAATCTCAGTTTTTTCATTTGCAGCTATTACATTGATTACTTTATTTCATGATGTAGTAATTTCAACTTGATTTTATATACTTTCAGGAACTTTGTTTAATGATTTTCAAATTGATACTTTTTTTATTACTGCATTGTTAACAATACTTTGATATTCTATTAATGATACAATTGTTATTTTTGATAGAATTAGATCAAATCTTAAACAATTTGGTTGAAAAAAATGAAAAGAAGGAAAAGATTTATATGAAATTATTAATATTTCAATAGGGCAAACAATTAAAAGAAGTTTATATACAAGTTTAACGTTACTGTTTGTTTTATTTACAATATTCTTATATTGACCTGAGACAATCAAATGATTTATTCTTATAATGATTTTTTGAACTTTAGTATGAACTTATAGTTCAATATTTATCGCTTCACCAATTTTATATCAAGCAAATAAAGATAAGAAATTATCTATTTATAAAAAAGTTATCATCAATCCAGATGATAAAATAGTTGTATAATTTAAATTAATGGATTACTGAATAATTAAAAAGGTATTTTATGCATACCTTGATACAATATGAAAGACAAATACTATATTTGTCTTTCTTTTCACATTATTTGTTTCGATTATAGTCGTTATTGAACCACTATTTTTTTCAGAAATAATTAAAAATATAGAATTGTATTATGAAACTTGAATAATGCCAACTCAAGACATAATAAATACTATGATTGCTTGGGGAGTATTTATTATTTTCACTATAGTTATTTTGTATGTTCATAGATACTATGTAGTTGATATATTAGTATTAAAGACATTTAGAAATCTTTTTATAAAGTACTCTGAAAATATTTTTAATATGCATTATTGAGAATATCTTTGAAAAAAAGCAGGTAGTATTTTTAAAAATTTTGATAGGTGAATGGATGTACATTTTATGTTGTTATTTGATTTCTTTCTAAGTCTTCTTAAATCATTCTTCTCTATATTAACTATAATTATTATCCTGTTTATTATAGATTGGAAAATGGCGCTAATAGCCTTATCAATGTTACCATTTATGATAATGATGTGATTTTATTTCAATAAAGTCACAACCCCTAAACAAAAGGAATTACACAAGAGATGGGATGATACTTTTTGAATAATTTGAGATTCAATGAATAACTTTCTTTTATTTAAAACGTTAGGTTTAAATAAATTATTTCATAATAAAGTTACTGAAAAAATCAATAAAAATTATATTGATCAAGCTGATGTTTCTAAACAATGGTCAATATCTGATATCTATACAGCAGTACTTATAATGATTTCAAGATTATTAGTATTATGATTTTGAGTTTATTTTTTACAAAATTGATCAATATCTTTTTATACATTATTTGTTGTCTTTGCATATTTGGGATGGATTTATTTCCCATTATGAGCTATTTTTGGACAATTAAGGAAAATTCAAGAAAATTTAGTTGCTGCTAAAAGGTTTTATGAAGAATTTGAAAATGTTGAGAAAGATATATCAAATAAATGATTAAAAAAATTAAATAAGTTCAATTGAAATATTTCCTTTGATAAAGTTTCTTTTTCGTATATTAAGTGAAAATCAGTATTTAAAAAATTAAGTTTTGATATTAAAGAGTGAGAAAAAATAGCTTTTGTATGAAATACTTGATCATGAAAAAGTTCTATTGTTAGTTTAATACTAAGGTTATGGGATATTGATTGATGAAAAATACTTTTAGATTGAATTGATTCAATTAAATTAAATAAAACTTCGATACGTAAAAATATATGAATCGTTACTCAAGATAACTCATTATTTAATCTTTCTATAAAAGAAAATCTTTTGTTTGCTAAAAAGAATGCAACAAATAAAGATATAATTAAAGCATTAAAAGATGCTCAAGCTGATTTTGTGTTTGATTTAGAAGATTGAATAAATACTGTAATTTGAGAAAGAGGTCTAAAACTTAGTTGATGAGAAAAACAAAGACTTAGTATAGCTAGGTTATTCCTAAAGGATCCTAAGGTGTTAATATTAGATGAGGCAACAAGTGCTTTAGATAATAAAACTGAGAGATTAATTCAAAAAGCTTTAGATAAACTTATGAAATGAAGGACTTCGGTTGTTATTGCTCATAGGTTATCTACTATTCAAAACTCTGATAAAATATATATGTTGGAAAATTGAGAAATAGTTGAAAAATGAGCTTATACTGAATTAATGAATAAAAAATGAAAATTCTTTCATTTAGCAAATCCTGAACATTTAATTTTAAATTAAAAATATGATAAAACACCTTTGAATAATTATGGATTGAAATCGTAGATGGGCAAAAAGTAAATTTCTACCTGCAATTGCATGACATAAAGCTTGAGCTGATAATGTAAAAACAATAACTAAATTAGCTGAGGATAAATGAGTAGAATTCTTAACTCTGTGGGCATTATCTACTGATAATTTAAATAAAAGACCAAAAGAAGAAATAGAATGAATTATTAAATTAATTAATAATATAGAAAGTTTTTTGTGAGAAATGTTAGATGATAATCTAAAGTTTGAAACTATATGAAATATAGCAAAATTACCTCAAGAATCACAAGATATTCTAAATAGAGTTAAAGAAAAGACTAAGAATAACACCTGAATTACTTTAGTTATAGCTCTTATATATTGATGACAAGATGAAATTGTTAGAGCTACAAAAAAGATTATTACTGAATGATTAAATCCTGATAATTTAACTAAAGATAAATTTAGAGAATATCTAGATACAGCTAATTATCCTATACCTGATGTAATTGTAAGAACTTGAGGTGATATTAGACATAGTTGATTTCTTCTTTTTGATAGTGAATATAGTGAATATTTTTTTACAAAAAAATGATGGCCAGAATTTGATTCTAATGAATTAAATAATGTTTTTGATTTTTTTAATAAATCTAAAAGAAACTTTTGAAAATAATAAATAAATTTAATTAAAATGATCCCTACTTGGTATATAGACTATAAAAATATTATTGAAAAATCTCTAAATAGTTATTTGGAATTATATTTTTCTGATGAAAAAAATAAGTGATTAACTGAAATTAAAGACTCAGCAATATATGCAGTTAAATGATGAAAAAGAATAAGATCTATTTTAGCACTGGAATTCTATCTAATTATATCATGAAAAACTATCAAAGATATAAATAAGGATTCAGATATCATTAAATTTTGTATTTCCTTGGAGTTATTACATGCTTATTCTTTGGTGCACGATGATTTGCCAGCAATGGATAATGATGAGTATAGAAGATGAGAATTAACAACATGGAAAAAATATTGATATGCAAATGCTATTTTAGTTTGAGATTTATTGAATTCTCTTGCTTTTGAAGTTTTAGCAGAAACATGAAATATAGCATTAATTAAAATGTTTTGAAAAGCTGTTTGATTAAAGTGAATGCTTTGATGACAAGTTCTTGATTTATATTATGAAAATAATTTTGATAATTTATCGTTAGATAATTTAATTGAAACTCACAATAAAAAAACTGGTGCATTAATAGAAGTTTCAGTTTTAGGAGGGACACTTCTTTGAAATCTTACTTTAAATAAAGATTCTAAATTTAAAAAAGAAGACGTTTTAAAATATAGTGATTTTTGAAAAAAAATATGATTAGCTTTTCAAGTAAAAGATGACTTATTAGATGAAGAATGAACTTTTGAAGAAACATGAAAAAGTGTTTGAGATGGTGAAAAAAAATGATTTGTTTTTTTTGTATGACTAGAGAAAACAAAAGAGTATTTAGAAAATTTGATAACTGATTGTTTTGTTGTTAGTGATAGTTTAAATTCAGAAAAACTAAATTTTATTATTAATTATATTAAACAAAGAACTAAATAATTTTTATAAAATAAAAGAGTAAGCTTATGCTTACTCTTTTATTTTATAATTTTATCTATTAATCAATATTTTAATGCTTCTTCAGCTGTCATAAAGTTATCTCTATCACAATCTTTTTCTATTTCTTTTATATCTTTTCATGAATGCTTTGCAAGAATTTTATATAATCTATCTCAAGTTTTTATAATATGTTCAGCAGCTAATTTGATATCAGTAGCTTGTCATTCAGCTCATCCTAAAGGTTGGTGAATCATTATTTCACTATGAGGTAGTGAATATCTATGTCATTTTTCTCAACCACATAGAATAATTGAACCCATTGATGCTGATAATCAAATTGAAACAGTATGAACAGGACATGAAACATATTGCATTGTATCATAGATCGCTAATCATGCAGTTACATGTCAACCTGGAGAATTAACATACATTGTAATTGGTGCTTTTGGATCTTGTTTTGCAAGAAATAAAAGTTGAGCAATAACAGTGTTTGCAACATGTGAATCAATTCATTCTCATAAGAAAATAACTCTATCTTCAAGTAATCTTGAATAAATATCATATGCTCTTTCTCAAGATGGTGATTTATCAATTACTGTAGGTATTAATGTGTTTTTAATTTGTTTATCTTTTTGGTAGAACATTCTTTTATGTTTATATAATTAATATATAAATATATATTATCAAAAAAGGTAGTAAATGACTATTTTATATACTTTTTTTATCTTTACATAATATAAAAAACATTTATTAATAATTTTTAACATAAAATATAGTTTTTCTCTTTACAAAGAGATAAATCTACTTAATATATTTTTAATTAATTGATAATTATAATTTGATTATATGGTAGTTACTAGATTTGCACCAAGCCCAACAGGATATTTACATATTTGAAGTTTAAGAACCGTTTTATTTAATTATTTATTCACAAGAAAAAATAATTGAAAATTTATGCTTAGAATAGAAGATACTGATAGAACTAGACTTGTTGATTGAAGTGTTGAAAATATGATAAATATTTTAGCAGAAGTTTGATTAATTCCTGATGAAGGACCTAATAATCCAGGCGAAAAATGACCGTATTATCAATCTGAAAGATTAGATATTTATAAAAAATATATTAACGAACTAATTGAAAAAGATTTAGCTTATTATTGTTTTTGTTCAAGTGAAAGGTTAACTGAACTTAGAGAAGAACAAGAATCTTTAAAATTACCAACAAAATATGACAAAAAATGTAGATTTTTAACTGAAGATGAAATAAAAGAAAAATTAGATTCATGAGAACCTTATACAGTTAGATTAAAAGTTCCAGAAAACCAAGAAATCGAATTTATTGACCAAGTTAGAGGAAAAATAACTATAAATTCTAAAGAAGTTGACGAACAAGTTTTACTTAAAACGGATTGATTCCCAACATATCATTTTGCTGTAGTTGTTGATGATTATTTAATGTGAGTTACTGATATTATTAGATGAGATGAATGGATTCCTTCTACACCTAAACATATTCTTTTATATAAAGCGTTTGGTTGGGAAGTACCAAAATATAGTCATGTACCACCACTTGTTTGAGCTGATAGAAAAAAATTATCAAAAAGAACTTGAGATGTTGCAGTTGAAAGATACGTAGAAAAAGGTTATTTAGTTGAAGCTTTAATGAATTTTTTAGCTTTACTTGGATGGAATCCAAAGACTACTGAAGAATTCTTTTCTATGGATGAATTAGTAGAAAGATTTGAACTTGCTAATGTACAAAAAGCAGGAGCTTTCTTTGATATTGAAAGATTAGATTTTTTCAATGCTCACTATTTAAAAACAATGGATGGTAATATTGTTTATAATAAATTTATCACTTATTTAAAAAGGTATGATTCAGAATTTTTAGATTTAATCTCTCAATTTCCTGAAGATTATAATAAAAAGGTTTTCAATGAATTAAAAACTAGAATTAAAAATTTCTCTGAATTTAAAGGATTTACAACTTTTTTCTATGCTGAATCTAAAATACCAGCTGAAGATTTAATGGTTAATCAAAAAATGAAAATTACAGATATTGATATTGTTAAAAAATGATTAGAATTAACTCTTGATATTTTAAATAATAAAGTCTGAGAATTTGAATCAATTAATGATGTAAAAGAAATTTTTGTTGAAAAAATCAAAGAAGCAGAAATGAAGAATTGACAAGTATTATGGCCAGTAAGATGTGCTTTATCTTGAGAACAATTTTCACCATGAACTTTAGAATTAATATATATTCTTTGAATAGAAAAATCTATTGAAAGAATTGAAAAAACTTTAAAATCAATTATTTAATTTAAATTTTAAATATTTAAATTAATGTGTTAACATTAGTGAGTATATTTAATAAAAAGAAAAATGAATTACGAAGCATTACAATGATTAGTTAACTCCATTATATCAACATTTAAATGTGTTGATTGTTCTTCGGAAGTTAATCAAAAAGATTTAAATATAAAGGCAATAGAATGAAATTCAATAGTTATTAATGTTTCATGTCCTAGTTGTGAAAAAGTTTCTTCTATCAAATCTGAAATAATGTCAGTTGACTTAGCTAAATTAAACTTATCTAAAGAACAATTAGAATTATTAAAGAAATGAGTTGCAAAAAATAATATCTGAAAGATTTGAAAACTTAAGAAGGGTATTAATGATACAGAAATTACTGAACTGAATAAAGATTTAAAAAAAGAGAATTTAAACGTATCGGATCTTTTTTAAATATCAATTTTTGGTATTGATTTATTCTATAAATAAAGTATATTTAATTTAAATATACTTTATTTTTTTCTTTATGATAAATAAACTTTTTTGATTTATAATTATTATCTTTGTATTATATATACTTATGATATTTAAAATGCCAGTTATTGCTGACAAAATACAAACTTGATTAGGTTTTAACTGATTTAATGAATTTGTTATTGATTTTAAAAATTCTATGGATTCTTTTTTTACTAGAGTTCCAACAAAAGAAGAATTAAAAGAGTGATACAATAGTACACTTAGCTGAGCTGTAGATTTTAAAAATGATGTTGTTACATGAGTAAATGACGTAAAAGACTGAATTGATTCAGTTAGATGAACACTTAGTTGAGCTGTTGATACATATAATGATGTTAAGGAAACTGTTATAGATACAAAAGAAACTATTGATTCGACAGTCGAAACAATAAAAGACACCTCAGAATCATTAAAAGATACTGCTGAAAAGATTAATTCAATCTCAAATTCGATTTCTTCAACTTGAATTACTAACTAAAAAAATATTATGTTAAACGATAAAAATTTTTTAAAAATTTCTAGAGAAATAGCAACATGATCTAAATGTGTTTCTAAACAAGTTTGATCAGTTATCGTTAAAGATACTAGAATTCTTTCTACATGATACAATGGTACTCCTGCTGGATACATAAATTGTAAAGATTATTGGAAATGAGAATATACAAAAAATCATCATGATTGGTCTGCTAAATATGAAATTCATGCTGAAATGAACGCTTTGTTATGGGCAGCAAGAAGATGAGTATCAATTGAATGAGCAACTCTTTATTGTACATTTCAACCATGTTTTCAATGTACTAAGAATATAATTGCAGCTTGAATAAAAAGGATTGTATATGAAAGAACTTTTGATCATACAGATACTGATATAGCTGATAAGTTCATAAAAGACAATTGAATTGAAGTTGAGCATATTCCATTAAATTAAGACTGACTTGACAGTCTTTTTTTATTTATATAATTATTAGAAATAATTTAACGAAAAAGAAATGAAAAGATATTATATAAAAACATTCTGATGTGCAATGAATCAGGCTGATAGTGAAAAAATTAATATGATTTTATTACAATCATGATTTATGCTAACAAATGATTGGAAAAGTGCAGATTTAATTATTTTCAATACATGTTCAGTAAGACAAAAATGAGAGGATAAAGTTTTCTGATTTATCGAAGAAATATATAGAGAAAATAAACATAAATTAGAAAAATGAAGTGCAGACTTAATAAAAGTTTGAATAACTGGTTGTATGGTTAGGAAAACTTGAATAGATTGAAGGTATTTAGATGAATATAAAAGAGATAAAAATAAATCTAAAAAAATCACAACAATAAAGGAAGACTCTGAGATATTTAATAATGATGATAAATTATTTCCAAGGAATAATTGAAAACTAGATTTTGTATTAAGAATAGAAGATACAAAATTTTTACCACTTATACTTACTCATATATATTGAGAGAATATCGGTGTGGAATATAAATTTGATGATTATTTAAAATCTAAGCAATTAAGAGAAAATCCTTTTTCAGCAACAATTATTATACAAACTTGATGTGATAATTACTGTACTTTTTGTATAGTTCCTTATACAAGATGAAAGGAAAATAGTAGAGATATTGAAGATATTGTTAATGAAGCAAAAGAAGCTGTTGCTTGATGAGCTAAGGAAATAACTCTAGTATGACAAAATGTTAATTCATATTGAAAACATTTTGTTGATAAAAAATTTTGGAATGAAGAAAAATGAAAATGGAATGAATGATTAGGTAAATCACCATTTAGAGAATTGCTTGAAAAATTAGATAAAATTGATTGATTAGATAGAATTAGATTTACTTCTAGTAATCCTCATGATATGACTCAAGATATTCTTGATGCTCATTTTGATTTAAATAAAACATGTAACTATCTACATTTTGCTCTTCAATCATGAAGTGATGAAATGCTTAAGAAAATGAATAGAAAACACAGTTATGAAACTTTTAAAAAACAGGTTAATTATCTTAGATCAAAAGATCCAGAATTTTCAATATCAACAGATATTATAGTATGATTTTCATGAGAAACTAAAGAAATGTTTGATGATACTGTGATAGCATTTAGGGAGTGTGAATTTGACTTTACATATAATGCAAGATACTCAGTAAGAAAGGGGACTATTGCATCAAAAATATACCCAGATGATATTAGTAATGAAATTAAAGCTGAAAGATGGCACACTTTAAATGATGAGTTACTAAAATCAATAACAAAAAGGAATACTAATCTTATTTGATCAGTTCAAGAAGTACTTATATCAGGTCAAAAAGATGACTATTTTTCTTGAAGAACTAGAAGTTTTAAGGAGGTACATATAAAATCGGATAAACTAAAAATAGGAGATCTTGTTAAGGTTAAAATTACTGAAATAGAAAGATACGTATTAAACTGAGAATTAATTTAATTGACTTATTGTTTAAAGTAAGTATAAAGCTTCAGCTCGCATCTTAAAAATAATAGATCACTGATACAATTACTTTCATTCCTTCATTTTGGTATATGGTGGTTATAGATTTTAAGTTTAAAATGCAACAAAAAAACCATCATATGATGGTTACTCCTTGTAATTAGAGGTATACTTTATGTATACCTCTTTTATTTTATTTTTAATTTAAATATTTCTCTTCAAACTAGTTGCTTATCTCTTTTATATAGTAAACTTCAAACTTTTGTTGTTAATTCTAGTTCCTTAGGGAATAATTCTTGAATTATGCAGTTTTCATTTACTATATTGTAAATTTCATCAAAATAATTGTGTTTTCAGTTTATTTCCCAAAATGGAAAACAAATAACTATATTTCATGAGTAGTTTATCTTTTTTAAATTTAAAAAGAATTTTTCATAAATACTTTTTAAGCTTTCTTTTTGTTTTTCAATTCTATCAATACTGATATTCTTTTGAGTCATTACTTCTCATAAATATCATTCAGTTACTATTGATTCAACTTTATTTTCTTTTAATATCTCAGCTTCATCTATAAATTTTGCATTTAATTTAAAGAATTTAGAGTCTTGTATTGATAAGTTATTTTCTGAAATAAACGTGTTTATATTTTTTTCAGATAACTCTACCATTTTATCATTAAGGTCACTTCAGTATATATTTTTACTTCAAATTAGTAGTGCTTCTATTAGAACTGTCCCTAATCAAACAAACGGATCATATATATTGTTTCATCCAGATATATTAATCATCATTTGTGATAATTTTGGTGGCAACATACCAGTTTGCATATCTCTATCTTTAGAATAGTCTCTTTTAGAGTAAGCATTAATATCTTGTACCCAGATTGTTTTTCAGATATATTCTGCTTTTGAAGTATATATATAACTATAATCTGTTCAGCTTTTTACCAATTTTTCTCAAATTAGTTGTGCAGAAGATAAATTTTGAAAATCTTTATTTACAAATCTAGAAGAAATATTATTTTTCTTTAATTCTTTTTTTGTTTTAAGTATGATTTCTCTTAAATTCTTTTTTCATCAA
>Ga0193963_1000792_pt1 | contig 16216 bp, 15 predicted proteins | sample FB_6_MG_FD_140359 | JGI IMG/M metagenome (GOLD analysis project Ga0193963, IMG submission 140359) | Microbial mat bacterial communities from the Broadkill River, Lewes, Delaware, United States - FB_6_MG | ecosystem: Environmental > Aquatic > Freshwater > River > Microbial mats | place: USA...
AATGAGTACAATTGAAGTAACATCACCATTTGATGATAGCGTTGTTGGAGAAGTTCCATTTGGTTCAGTTCCAGAAGTAGAAGCAGCTTTAGAATTAGCAAGAACTACATTTGATGATCATGAAAATGCTCTTCCTAAATACAAAAGAGTTGAGATTTTAGAAAAAGTTGTTGAAATCATGTCTTCTCAAGTTGCAGAATTAACAAAGCTTTGTGCATCTGAAGGTGGAAAACCTTGGATTGATTCTGAAGTTGAAGTGTATAGAGCAATCAATGGTGTTAAACTTGCTATTGAAGCTTTAGGTGCACAAGAAGGTAAAGAAGTTGCTATGGGTCATACAGCTTCATCTGCAAATAGAATGGCTTATACTTTTAAAGAACCTATCGGTGTTGTTGCTGCAGTTTCTGCATTCAATCACCCATTAAACTTAGCAGTTCACCAAGTAATTCCTGCAATTGCTGTTGGTTGTTCTGTTATTATTAAACCTGCTACTCAAACTCCAATGTCAGCTATTAGATTAGTTGAGATTTTAGAAGAGGCTGGACTTCCAAAAGGTTGGGCTCAAGCTGTAGTTTGTGATAGAAAAGGTGGAGAATTATTAGCTACATCACCAAAAGTAAATGCCTTAACATTTATTGGTTCAGGTGCTGTTGGTTGGTACTTAAATTCTAAAGTTGCTAATGGAACAAGAGTTGCATTAGAACATGGTGGAGTTGCACCAGTAGTTATTGAGCCAGATGCGGATATTGATGATTTAATTCCAGCAATAGGAAAAGGTGGTTTCTACCATGCTGGTCAAGTTTGTGTATCGGTTCAAAGAGTATTTGTACACGAATCAATTGTTGATGAAGTAGCTTCAAAACTTACTGATTATGCATCTAAATTAGTTGTAGGTAGCCAATTAGACCCTAAAACTGAAGTTGGACCATTAATCAATAACAACGAAGTAAACAGAGTTGAAGAATGGGTTAATGAAGCAAAAGAAAAAGGTGGTAAAATCTTAACTGGTGGAAATAGAATTTCTGCATCTTGTTATGAACCAACTGTAATTCTTAATCCTGCTGATGATGCTTTAGTTTCTACTAAAGAAGTATTTGGACCAGTTGTATGTATTTATTCATACTCTGATATTGAAGATGCATTTGATAGAGCAAACCAATTAGAGGTTTCTTTCCAAGCAGCTGTATTTACTAAAAATCTTGATACTGCTTTAAGAGCTGTAAAAAGATTAAATGGTACTACTGTTATGGTAAATGACCATACTGCATTTAGAGTTGACTGGATGCCATTTGGAGGAGCAAAAGCTTCTGGACTTGGTATGGGTGGAATTCACCACTCTATGGAAGAATGCTCAAATGAAAAAATGATGGTTATTAAATCACCAGTTTTATAATAAGTACAATTTATAAATAAAAGGGGAGGAAGTTTTACTTTCTCCCCTTTTTTATATCCATCCTTTAATACTCTTAATGCTTCTTTAGAATAATAAATCTTAAGCACTTTCGTATAAACCTTTTGGTATAAGTTCCTTTTTGGAACAAACTATAAAATTTAAAAGGATACTTTATGAATCTTCATGAATACCAAGCGAAGAATTTATATAGAAAATATGATATTCCTACAACAAAAGGAAAACTATTAACACACCCATCACAATTAGATGATATATTAAGAACTATTGGAAAAGACAAATGGGTTATAAAAGCACAAGTTCATGCGGGAGGAAGAGGAAAAGCTGGAGGAGTTGTACTTGTTGATTCTAAATACGAAGCAAATGAAGAAGTTAGACGACTTCTAGGCAGTAGATTAATAACGCATCAAACAAATTCAGAGGGTCAACCTATTAACTCAATTTTTGTTGAAGAACCTTGTGATATTGTTGATGAGATTTATTTAGCATTTGCAGTAGATAGAACAACTCAAAGAATAATTATCATCACATCAAGTGAAGGTGGTATGGAAATTGAAGAAGTAGCAGAGAAAACTCCTGAAAAAATCTTACGAAATCCTATAAACCCAATAGTAGGGATTATGCCAGCACAATGTAGACAAATTTGTGATGATTTAGGTTTAGATAAAACTCTATCAGCACAAATGATTGATTTAATGCAAAAGATGTATAAAATGTTTGTAGAAAATGATTTATCACTAATAGAAGTAAATCCACTTGTAGCAACAAAACAAGGATACTTAATGTGTCTAGATGGAAAAGTTCAAGTTGATAACTCTGCACTATACAGACAGCCAAAAATAAATGAAATAAGAGATGAATCTCAAGAAGATGAAAGAGAATTAAAAGCTGAGAAATTAGATTTAAATTATATTTCACTTGATGGAAATATTGCTTGTATGGTAAATGGTGCAGGTCTAGCAATGGCAACTATGGATTTAATCAAAACTCATGGTGGAGAACCTGCAAACTTTCTTGATGTTGGAGGAAGTGTAAATGAGAAAAGAGTTATTCAAGCTTTTGAGATTATTCTATCTGATAAAAAAGTTAATGGTATTTTAGTAAATATCTTTGGTGGTATCGTAAGGTGTGATGTTATCGCTTCTGGTATTATTTCAGCTGCAGAAAAAATGAATCTAAATATCCCAATTGTTGTAAGACTTGAAGGAACAAATGCTGCTGAAGGTTTAGAACTTATTAGAAATTCTGATGTTTCAGTTTATGAAGAGGCAAACTTAGATAAAGCTGCACAAAAAATTATTGAACTTACAGAACAAATAAATGAGGGAGCAAACTAATGTCTATTTTAATTGATAAAAATACAAAAGTATTAGTTCAAGGTTTAACTGGTTCACAAGCTAGTTTCCATACAGAGCGTGCAATTGCATATGGAACAAATGTTGTAAGCGGTGTAGTTCCTGGACGACGTGGTCAAACTCATTTAGATCTTCCAATTTATAACACAGTTGAGTGCGCGAAAAGATTAACAGGAGCAACTGCTTCTATTATCTATGTTCCAGCTCCATTTTGTAAAGACTCTATTATAGAAGCTAGTGAAAATGGGATTGAAACAATTGTATGTATTACAGAAGGTATTCCAACTATTGATATGCTTGATGTAAAAGCTGCTATTGATTTAAATGGCTCTAGACTTATTGGTCCTAACTGTCCAGGTATTATTACTCCAGGTCAATGTAAAATGGGAATTATGCCAGAATCTATTCATATGCCAGGAAGTGTTGGTATTGTCTCTCGGTCAGGAACACTAACATATGAAGCAGTAAACCAATCTACTATTGCTGGTTTCGGACAAAGTACTTGTGTAGGTATTGGAGGAGATCCTGTTCCTGGTTCTGATTTCATAGACATGTTAAAAATGTTCCAAGATGATGATGAAACAAAAGCCATTGTAATGATTGGTGAAATTGGTGGGGCAAAAGAAGAAGCTGCAGCAGAATTTATCAAAGAGTATGTAACAAAACCTGTTGTTTCATATATTGCAGGAGTAACAGCTCCTAAGGGTAAAAGAATGGGACATGCTGGTGCAATTATTGATGGTGGGAAAGGTACTGCAGAAGATAAATACGCTGCACTTGAGAAAGCAGGAGTTGCAACAGTAAGAACTATTACTGCAATAGGTGATGCTTTAAAAGAAGTACATCCATAAAAAATTAAGAGGAAAGTTTCCTCTTAATTTTAGTAACTTAATGTTGTATAATCATCATTAAGTAATTGAGCTGCAATTTTTGGTGGTTTTGCAATTGTAATACCATCAATTAAGGCAGTCTTATCCTTATTAATACTTGGTAAATATAAAGGACAAACTTGAACATTTGCACCTTTTTTAAGAAGTGCATTTAAAAGCATTGTTGGAGACTTCTTAGCTGGTTCAAAAACTGGAGTTTTTGTCTCTTTTAATGCAAGTTTTCCACCAGCTGCACACATAGTAATATTTACTTTCTTTTTTGCTTTTACTGTCATCATTGATAGTACCATTGCCATCATTTGAGTTTGAGTATCACCTGATGTTAAAACAACATTTAAACCTGACTTTTCAGAAGCAACTGCACTTGAAGTAAAAAGAAATGCCCCTAGGGCAACTGTTGATAATATTTTTTTCATATAATAAATCCTTATAATAATATTATTACTTAATGTAATATATAAAAATAATTATAGACTTAATTAGCTTAAAATAATCTACTTTTATTTTTATAAATAAAACTAAGTTAACCTTTGTAATATAAAAACTAAAGTAAAATTACAAACTTTAAAATATATGAGATTATATGACCTTAACAAATGAACAAATAGACCTATTTAATAAAAATGGTTTTCTAGTTATAAAAAGTTTTCTAGAAATAAAACTTTGTAATGAGATTCTAGAAAAAGCAAAAAAACATTTAGAAAAAAAAGAAGCTCCAATTGAGAGTGAACAAGAATATATGCATCTTAAAAATAATGACATTACCGTTAGACGTTTAAGGCAAGTCTACCATAGAGAAACTATATTTCAAGACTGGATGACAAATAAAAAAATCCGACCAATCTTAAAACAAGTTTTAAATGATACACCAGTATTAACACTAGCCCATCATAATTCAATTATGACAAAACTTCCATATGAAAGTACAAGAACTTTTTGGCACCAGGATAGAAGATACTGGCATTTTGAAAATGATAATCTTGTTTCAGTATGGTTAAGTCTTGGAGAAGAGTTTATTGAAAACGGTCTTTTAGAGTTTATTCCAAAATCTCATAAAATAAATTTCTCAAAAGAAAGATTTGACGAAAATTCAAATTTTTTGGATGAAAATAAAGAAAACCAAAAACTTATAAAAACAAAAGTTCATGAAAATTTATCAAAAGGTGATATTGTACTATTCCATTGTAAGACACTTCATCATGCAAGTAAAAATACAAGTGAAGAGGCAAAAATATCATTTGTATATACAGTTCGTGCACAAAATAACAAACCTCTAAAAAATACAAGAAGTGACTATAAGGAAATTATTCTTGACTGATAATTTAATTACATTAATAAAAGAGCAAACAACTCTATCAAATACACATATACAAAATATAATCAAATTATTAGAAGAAGGTTGTACTATTCCTTTTATTGCAAGGTACAGAAAAGATTTAACAGGAAATGCTAGTGATGAAAATCTAAGAGCATTTGAGCAAATCTTTACATACAGTCAAAGACTTCTTCAAAGAAAAGAAGAAATCCTAAACATTCTAGAAGAAAAAAACTTTTTAAATAAAAAAATAACTACTGCTATTTCTGAAGCAAAAACATTACAAGCTTGTGAAGACATATACAGTCCATTTAAAGATAAGAAATCATCTAGAACTAGTAATGCAATAGAAAATGGTCTTGAGCCACTTGCAAATATTATTCAAAGTCTCAAATATTCAAATAATGAAGTTAGTCAAAAAGCAAGAAACTTTTTAAATAGCAAAGTCTTATCAACTGATGATGCAATACTTGGCGCAAAAGATATAATAGCCCAAAGATATGCAGATGATTTTAAATCAAAAGAGATTATTAGAAATATAATTTTAAATTGGGGCGAAATACAAATTAAAGAAGCAAAAGAATTCGAAAAAAATGGACTTTATACAAATTTCGCCAATCAAACTGAAAAAATCAAATATATTAAGCCTCATAGAACACTTGCAATTTTAAGAGCCGTAAATGAAAAACAATTAAGTATTAAGATTGATATTGATGAGAAATATATATTAGAAAATATCAAAAAGTATAAAATTCCTGCATGGGCTAATTCATCAAAAGATATTGTTTTTGATGCTTATAAAGATGGTCTAAAAAGACTTCTTCTCCCAAGTTTAAAAAGAGAAGCAATTAATAACTTAAAAGAAAAAGCAAGTAAAGAAGCTATTGAATTATTTGGTAAAAATCTTAAAGAATTGCTTCAAACAGCCCCATTAGTAAATCAAGTTATTTTAGGAATTGACCCAGGTTTTATATCCGGATGTAAATTAGCAGTAATTGATGAAAATGGAATTTATTTAGATTCAAATGTCATTTATCCAACTAAACCAAAACAAAATATAGAAGCATCAACTAAAATAGTATTAAGTCTAATACAAAAATATAAAGTTTCATCTATAGCAATTGGAAATGGTACTGCATCAAGGGAAACTGCAGAGTTTATTTCAAATCTCATCACTGAAAACAGCTTAAATTTAAACTATGCAATTGTAAGTGAAATTGGAGCTAGTGTTTACTCAGCTTCAAAAATTGCTCAAGATGAATATCCAGATTTAGATGTAACAATAAGAGGAGCAATTTCAATTGCTGGACGTCTTAGAGATCCTATGGCAACATTAGTAAAAATCGATCCTAAATCTCTTGGAATTGGACAATATCAGCACGATGTAAATCAAAAAGAGTTAGAGCTTAAACTTGAAAATACAACTATTGATTTAGTAAATAAAGTTGGTGTTGACTTAAACTCGGCCTCATATAAACTGTTATCTTTTATTTCAGGTATTTCAGAAAAATTAGCAATAAATATAGTTGAGTATAGAAATAGCATAAAAAGGTTTAATAGTAAAAAAGAATTATTAAAAGTAAAAGGATTAGGTGCTAAAGCATATGAACAAGCTGTAGGTTTTTTGCGAATTAAAGATGGAAAATCTATTTTTGATAATACAGCTATTCATCCAGAAGATTATCAAATTACAAAAGACCTACAAAAAAACTATGCACTTGAAGAAATAAAAGATAATCAAATAGAACAAATATCTAATTATTTAAAGACAACACCTTTAAAACTAAAAGATATTATAGAAGAACTTAAAAAGCCAGGATATGATGTAAGAAATGAGTTTAACCAAGTAAAATTTGCATCAGATATAACAAAAATTGAAGATCTAAAAGAAGGATATATTCTAAGTGGAATTGTAAGAAATATCACAGATTTTGGAGCTTTTATTGATGTAGGGTTAAAAAACGATGCCTTACTTCATATTTCACAAATTAGCAATAAAAGAATTAATCATCCAAGTGAAATACTAAGTATTAATCAAAATTTAGAAAAGATAAAAGTTGTTAGTATTGATTTAGAAAAACAACGAATAGGATTAAGTTTGAAATAATTAAAATTTTATTGACAAATATCAACGTTAACACATAGTATATTGATTATAATTATCAAATTGAAATTTGAAAGGATGATTATGTCATATACAATAGTATTAACAATACATCTATTTTGTGCGGTAATTTTCATAGGATTTGTTTTTGCTGATGTAGTAGTACTACCAGCAATGAAAAAAGTATTAAATGAAGAAGAACATCAAAAAGTCATAAATGCAATATCAAATAGAGCAAGGGCAATATTTCCTGCCTCTGTACTTATACTTATACTCTCTGGTGGGTTTATGTTATCAAAATATATTAACTCAGAATTAGGAGCTTTTAATACTAACTTACAGTTGCTACTTATTCTTAAAGTTGTTATTGCCCTGATTATAGTTTCTGGAATATTGTATTCTTTATCAAGAAAAGTATTTAAAAAACAACCACATCCAATTATGAAACACTTTCATAAATTTGTTTTAGTATGTGGTATTGTAATAATTATTTTAGCAAAATTTATGTTTATATTATAATCAATAAGCTTGGAGCTTATTGATTTGTCAGATAGAATAATTTGTATTTAAAGGTAATTCAATAAAAAATTTAGCACCATGTTCAGTGTTTTTTACATAAAGATTACCATTTAATTTATTAACAATAATATCATATCCTGAATACAACCCAACTCCTGTACCTTGAGATTGGTGTTTAGTTGTAAAATATGGATTAAATATTTTATCTAAAATCTTTTTTTCAATACCACCTGCATTATCTTCAATAGTTATTAAAACAACATTCTCTTTTTTTATTAATTCGTATTTAATCCATTTATTTTCTATATCATTTATAGTTAATGCATCTTTTGAATTATTCAATATTGAGATTAGAACTTGTAATAAATTACCTAAGACTAGTCTAAAATGGATATCTTCCTCTTCAATAAAACCTTGTATTATTCTTATGTTCTCAAGTGTAAATGAAGATTCAATTAAATTAATTGCCATTTTTAATCTTTCTTGAATTACAATCTCTTTTTCTCTGTGACTCTCTTTTATATAATCTCTAAATTCATCAATTGTATTAGATAAATATAGAGAATTGTCAAGAATACTTTGACTATAATTTGCAAAGTCTGGATCTGTTAACATATTGAGTTCTTTTTTAATTTTCATTCCACTTGCAGCTGTAGAAATAACACTTAAAGGTTGTCTCCATTGGTGTGCAATATTTCCAATTAGTTCCCCCATCTGAGCCATTTTTAATTGCTCAAACATTTGTTTTTCTTTCTCAATATTTAATTTTGTTGCAATTTCTATTTCATCTTTTAAATTATTTGTTAACTTTTCTAATTGATTTTTTTGCTCAAGTAGTTCATTATTATTATCCCTAAGTTTCTCTACATTTAAGCAAGAGTTGATACTTATATTCAATTTATTTTTAAAACTTTCATAAATTGAAATTATAAAATCTAAATTACTATTTAAATCATATGCAAAAAACATACACCCTTTTTCAAGTTTATAGATTAATAGATTAATTTTTTCATTGTATTTTTCAACAAGAATTTCTTTTTCTTCTAGTTTAGATCTTATTAAAAATAAATCTAATGAAATCTTTTTGCCAATAGAAACAATATTTTTACAAGAGTTATTATCATGTAAAGAATAAAAAGACCCATGCACTGCGTCTGTTTCCAAAACAAATGTTTTTACAACTTCTAACATCATCTCATTAAGGTCAAGGCTATTCCCTATTGAGTTATGGCATCTATATGATATAGACAACTTATTTAACGACATATTCCTCCCATTACGCAACTTTTATTTAAAAAATATATATATCTATTTCCATCATTTGCAATTTCGCCAATACTTATTACTCCAAATATATGTTTTGCAGATGTTTCATCAACTATTTTACCCATTTGTTCCTCAAATACATCCCCTAAATAATCTAATCTAGAAACACATTCAAACATCATCAAAATTTCACATCCACTTTTACTTGCAGATTTCCCAGCTAAACATGCATCTTTAACCAAGGAGTCTTTCTTTCCTACTAAGATGTTTATTATAGAGTTAGGTTGGATATCTCCTGCTAAGATTAAAGAGCCATCCGATGTAAAAGCAATAGGGTCTCGTACTAAAGAATCTCCATTGAATTTTACTATTCCTAAAGGAAAATCTTTTGAAACCTCCAAGAAGTTTTCTTTAGTAATCTCTTTTTTTACATATTTTTCTACTGTATCTTTATATACATCTATTGCATTTTTATAATCTATTTGTTTTAACTTTTTTCCTTCTACTTTCGTTGAAATAAAAGGCCCTTCTAATACATCCCATCCATGTCCAACTCCAATATCAATTTTTTTATCTAATAAAATTAAAAAAGCTGCATGTTTATATAAACCACTATTATTAAAAATAACTTCTCTATTAGCATCTGAAAATATTCCAGCACCACCACCAATTATATTTGTATCTAAATCAACTTCTTCAAATATTCTTTCTAAAAAAGATGAATTATATTTAGAGAAACCATTTAATATTGTAACAATTGATTTTACACCATCAAAATTCTCTTTTTCAATATTATAATCATTAATATTCTCAATAAATAAAATATCAGTTGAATCGTTTAACTCAAAAACCATGAAACCATCACTATATGTTTCATTTTTATAAATAATTGTAGGAAATACTCCACCAATTAGTTTAATATTCATTTTATTTAGTTCATTTATATCTAAAAAACTCTTTTCTGTAGTAAATACTAAATGTGTCTTCGTAGCACTATGTTTAATTTTTTTAAATTCATCAATACTTGTATAATAATTCACTCTTCCATACATAATTAAACCTTTTTATTACTAAAAAGAAAAAAATAACTTATTCTATTTTCTTTAAATTACTATTTTTTAGAGTTTTTATAAAACTAAATACAAATTATAATTTTATTACATTATCTTGTGATTTAATTTAAATAATAGATAATTTATTTAAATAATTTATTAGAAATAATAGTTTGAAATATTTTATTTAATTAAATCAATAAGAGTATAAGCAATATAAAGCATTAAAAAGCCAATAGAAATATCTAATATTTTCCATGTAATAGATTTTTTAAATAGTGGAATTAAAAACCTTGCTCCAAATCCAAGAAGAGTAAACCAAGTTCCCGAAGCTAAAACTGCACCAAATAAAAATACAATTTTTAAATCAGATTCAACACTTGCACCAATACCACCTATTAAAAGTACCGTATCTAAATATGTATGGGGATTTAAATAAGTAAATACAAATAGCATTGTAATAACTTGCTTTATTGGATTTGTTTTTACACTGTCATCTATTTCAAGTGATTCATTTTTTAAAGCAGATTTAAAAGAGATAAAAGCATAGAAAGATAAAAAACTTATTCCAAATATTGCAATACCATTAATTAAAGTTTGATTACCTTGAATAAAAAAACCTAATCCCAATACTCCTGCACTAATTAGTAAAAAATCTGAAAGAGTACAAAATAATACAGCTTTTAGTACATGTTGTCTTAAAAGTCCTAACTTAAGTAAATATGCATTTTGGGCTCCAATTGCAACAATAAGAGAGAAAGTTACAACAAAACCTTTAAAAAATACATCTAATTCCATTATATATAACCTTTAGCTAAAGTAACTATTCCTGAGATAATAAATTGTACTGCAATTGCACCAACAATAAGTCCCATGAGTTTTGTAATAATATTCTGACCAGTAAGACCAAGATACTTTTTAATGTAAATAGAATTTTTTAAGATTAAGAAAAAAAGTAATGCATTTATACAAAATGCAAAAGTTATAGATAAAATATCTAAAAATGTTTCAGCTTGATGCTTAAAAATAATAATAGTTGTAAAAAGTCCTGTACCAAAAGCAATTGGAATACCAATTGGAATTACTGATAACTCTTCATTTTTTTTATCATTTTGTTTTTGATTTTTTTCAGATGATCCATTTACCATTGATATTGCCATTAAAATTAATACAATTCCACCCATAACTTTTAGAGAATTTTCATCAATACCAAAGATTTTTAGAATCAAATCTCCAGTAATTAGAACCACAAAAAAAGCAATTATTATTGTTAAGGTAGATTTTCTTGCAACAGCAGTAATTTCTGTTTTTGTAATATTAGTGCTTAACAAAGATAATGCTAATGCACTAATACCAATAGGATCCATAATAGCAAAAAAAGTAATTGCTTGTTGCAAGAAAGAAGAGATAAAATCCAATTTAACTCATCCCGCCTTTTTCGCCCATTCTTTTTTCTATTCTATGTCCTATATAACTCATTGTTGAAGTGATTATTAAATAAACTAAAGCAATGACTATCCAGGTTTCGAAGGGAGAAAAGGTATTTGCAACAATTTCTTTTCCCACTTTAGTTAAATCTGTAATTGAAATAACAGAGACTAAAGAAGAATCTTTTACAAGTGCAATCATTTCCCCAACTAACGTTGGTAATGCTCTTTTAAATGCTTGGGGTAATATAATATGTCTCATAGCTTGAAACTTTGAAATTCCTAAAGAGTTTGCAGCTTCTAACTGACCTTTATCAATTGATTGAATTGCACCTCTTAAAATCTCAGCCATGTATGCACCAAAGAATATTCCAAGAGCTAAAACACCTGCAACAAATCTTTCAAGTTCAAATATATTTGCTACAATAAAATAAAATAAAAATATTTGAACAAGTAGAGGGGTTCCTCTAACAACGGTTATATAAACAGTTGCAATATCCTTTAAAAACTGATAAGAAGATAATTTCATTAATGCAATTAGAATACCAATAAAAAATGTTAGTATTGCAGCAAAAAATGATATTTGTAAAGTTACCCATAAACCATTTAATACAGGTCCTGCTTTATTTTCATCTTTAGATGCTAAGAAATCACCTTCGTAAACTTCTTCACCTAGAGAATAATCAAATGTATAAGTACTATCAACTTCAAGTTTTACTTTCTCATCAATTTTTTGAATATAATAAATTCCATTTTCTTGAACAAATTTTCCATCAGCTGGCGCCTCAATTGAAGCAGTCTCTGTATACCAAAAATATTCTGGAATTGAATTCCATTTCCAAACATAATTCATATTTGATGCAGCTATATATAGAGCATAACCTAATAAGAGATAAAAACCTAGAGCAATTAAATGCCCTAAATTTTTATTTTGTGCTAGAGATTGATGTTTCTTGCCCATTTATTACTGAACTCTTTTTAACCAAGCTGTATCTTGCAGCCATTTTTTATTTAATTTTCCATGGAAATCTACAACTTTATCTTCTTTCATTTGTCTTAAGAAGTTATTTAGCCAGTTAATGAAATCAGGGTCACCTTTTCTAATTGCCCATCCTAACGGTTCATATGTAAGTGGTGCATCTAAATGGATTAATTTATCTTTACCTTTGTCAGACATAAATAAAATATTATATGGTTGATCATAAACAAAAGCATCAGCTTTACCACTTAATACTTCAGCCGCAGCATCAGCTTCAGTTTCAAATGTTACAATTTTTGCTTTTTTAAAGAATTTTCTAGTAGCAACTTCACCAGTAACTCCTAGTTTTGTTACAACTGTATATTCTGGTTTATCTAAATCTTTTGCAGATTTAATTGTACCGTTTAGTTCTTTTTTCATTAGAATTGTTTGTCCTACAACTACATATGGGTCAGCAAAATTAATTTTTAAATTTCTTTGTTGAGTAATAGTCATACCTGACATAATAATATCACATTTACCAGTAACTAAAGCTGCAATAATCCCATCCCATGCAGTTGGAAGTAATTTTAATTTTACACCCATTTCTTTAGCCATTTTCTTTGCCATATCTACATCATAACCTATGATTCGACCTTTTTTATCTTTCATCTCAAATGGCATATACCCAGGTTCCATACAAACTCTAAGTTCACCTTTTTGTAACACTTGATTAAGTGTAGACTTCTTCCATAAGTTAATATCATCTGCGAAAACTGATGATGTAAATAGCACGATAAATGCTAAAATTAATCTTTTCATTTTTTGACTCCTTTTTTGTTTAAGATTACAAGTTTTACTTGCTATTGAACTTTTTTAATCCATTTTGTATCAACAAACCATTTTTGATACAATCTTTCATTAAGATTAATTACTTTATCTTCTTTTATTTGTCTAAGAAAATTGTTTAGCCAGTTTAAAAATGCTGGATCACCTTTTTTAATTCCAAAAGCTAATGGCTCATATGTTAATGTTTTATCTAAATGAACTAAATTATCTTTACCTTTACTATCCATAAACATAGAGTTATATGGTTTATCATTAATAAATGCAGCAGCTCTTCCGTTTAAAACCTCTGAAACTGCCTCACCTTCTGTATCAAATGTAATTACTTTTGCTTTTTTAAAAAATTTTCTAGCAACTATTTCACCTGTTTGTCCAAGTTTAGCTGTAATAGTATATTTTTTATTATCTAAAGTTTTAGCTTCTTTTATTTCATTTTTTAATTTTTTATTTAATAATACTGTTTGTCCAACTACTATATATGGATCAGAAAAATTAATTTTTAGATTCCTTTTTTGAGTTATTGTCATTCCAGAGATAATCACATCAAACTTATTAGTAATAAGACCAGCAATAATTCCATCAAAAGATGTAGGAACAAACTTTAGTTTTACGCCCATTGCTTTTGCCATTGCCTTTGCAATATCAACATCATAACCAATAAGTCTTCCTTTTTTATCTTTCATTTCAAAGGGCATATATCCAGGTTCAAGACCAACTCGTAACTCACCTTTTTGTATTATTGTGTTTAATGTTGATTTTTTCCATAAATTTATATCATCTGCAAATAGTATATTTGTATTTATAATTAATACTAATGCTATCAAAACTTTTTTTATCATATATTTCTTCTTACTTTCTATTTTTTATATTTCTAATGTGTTAAAATTTCTTTTAGAAACTTCTTTGCTCTATCACTTCTTGGATTATTAAAAAACTCTTCAGGAGAATTTTCTTCAACAATAACACCTTCATCCATAAAAACAATTCTATCTCCAACTTCTTTTGCAAAACCCATTTCATGAGTCACACAAACAATAGTAAACTTCTCTTTTGCTAGATCTTTCATAACAGAAAGTACATCACCAATCGTTTCAGGATCAAGTGCAGAAGTAGGCTCATCAAAAAGCATCACTTTTGGTTTCATGGCAAGGCTTCTTGCAATTGCAACTCTTTGTTTTTGTCCACCAGATAAATCACCAGGATAAGAGTCTGCTTTATCTGCTAGTTTAACTTTTTCTAGTAAGTCTAATGCCACTTTCTTTGCTTCATTTTTCTTTACATTCTTTACTAATCCAGGAGCTAGTGTAATATTTTCTAAAATTGTTAAATGAGGGAAAAGATTAAAATGCTGGAAAACCATTCCTACATCACCTCTAATTGATTGTAAATTTTTTTTACTTGCATGTATATCAATTTCATCAACAATAATTTGTCCATCATCAATGTCTTCTAATCCATTGATACATCTAATAAGCGTAGATTTACCAGAACCAGATGGCCCACATACAACAACTATTTCACCTTTTTTTACATAAAAGTTTATATTTTTTAAAACGTGAAAATCATCGTAGAATTTATTGATTTTATCCATATTAATAATATTATTATTCATCATCTCTCTTTTTATAGATTGCAAACCAATAGTATAATAATACTAGTTAAATTTAAATTAATGTGTAATAATTAGATAATTTAAATACAATTTATTGATTTAATTAACAAATTGATATAATATTTGCTATTTAGGAGATACATTGACAAAAAAATTACTTGAATTCCGTGCAGATTTTTTACTCTTGACAGTTGCTATTGCATGGGGTGTTACATTCTTGATGGTTCAGGATGCAATCAAAACAGTTCCTGTATACGCATTTCTTTTTTGGCGATTTGGAATTGCCACTATTCTAATGGCAATTATTGCTTACAAATATTATAATGAATTAAATAAACAATCTGTAGTATATGGGATTATCTTAGGTATATTTCTTTTCTCAGGTTTTGCTACGCAAACTTTTGGACTAGGACATACAAAAAGCTCAATTATTGCCTTTCTAACTGGCCTTAACGTAATTTTTGTTCCATTTTTAGCTTTTGTTATATTTAAACAACATGTAAGAAAGATGGTTTTTATTGGCTCTTTATTGGCTGTCGTGGGATTATATATGTTGACTATGAGTGGAAAACTCACAATTGGAATAGGAGAAATCTTAGGACTAATTTGTGCAGCTTTCTTTGCCCTTCAAATTGTATTTACTGATATATATTCTAAAAAAGTCAATGTTTTTATGCTTGTATTATTTCAATTTTTAACAGTTACAATTCTTTCATTGATTTTTTCATTAAGCTTAGACGATGTTACATTTAAATTAGATTTTGATTATATTTTCTTAAAAGCAGTAATAATAACTTCAATTTTTGCGACAGTTTATGCATTTTTAATTCAAACTTATATGCAACAATTTACAACACCTACAAAAACTGCAATCATATTTGCAATGGAACCAGTAAGTGCTGGTATTTTTGGATACTATATTGGGAACGAAATTTTAACATCTATTCAGGTTTATGGAGCTATTTTAATAATCTTTGCTGTATTACTTGCTGAAATAAAATTTAAAAAAGAATAAATTTTTTACTAAATGCTTTGCTGTTGCAACTATAAGTATATATAATTTGATTATATTATAAATGAAGGACATAGGCAATGAAAAAATTTTTATACATCACTGACCAGAATGAATATACAGATCATAGTTTTATTGGACCACTATTCGAGAAATATTTAAAAAAATATTTTGAAGTAGATATTGTTTACTTTAGTGAATTCAAAGCTGAATTTGAAAAAAAAGATGAACATAGGTTTATTTTACCAACAGCAGATAAAAACAAAACTATTCAAGAATTAGATAGAAGCGGTATTGATATTTCTTCATATTCTTATGTTGTAGTAAGAAACAGTGGTGAAATACTAAAACATGTAATTTCAATGAGTGGTATGTATGACTATAAAGTTGGATATAGACTATCATTTCCAAAAAGACGAGCTCAGATGCAAGTAGACCGTGCAAATAAT
>Ga0193963_1000793_pt1 | contig 16214 bp, 10 predicted proteins | sample FB_6_MG_FD_140359 | JGI IMG/M metagenome (GOLD analysis project Ga0193963, IMG submission 140359) | Microbial mat bacterial communities from the Broadkill River, Lewes, Delaware, United States - FB_6_MG | ecosystem: Environmental > Aquatic > Freshwater > River > Microbial mats | place: USA...
AAAGTAGCTTTTTTTAATTTGACATATCTTTTTTTTATAAAATAAAAAAGAAGAAAATTAACTTTCTTCTTTTTTATTTGCTAATTGTCCGCAAGCAGCATCAATATCATCTCACATTGTAGCCCTAATTGTTGAAACAACTCAATAATGTTGTAATATTTTTTGAAATTTTTCTATAATAAATCTAGGAGTTGGTAACATTCCATCAGAATCAGTACCTTCTCAAGGATTATATGGAATAAAATTAACATGAGCTAATTTTCATTCTAATAATTTTCATAAATCATGTGCTAGTTTTATATCATCATTAACACCGTTAATCATAATATATTCGTAAAAAATTCTTTTATTTGTTTTTGCAACATAATTATCAAGTGATGCCATTAAATCTTTCAATGGATATGTATGATCAACAGGCATTATTTTACTTCTAACTTCATCAGTTGGTGCATGAAGAGAAATAGCTAAACTAGTTTGTGGAAAATCATCCGTAAATCTATTTATTCATGGTACAATTCAACAAGTTGAAACTGTAATTCTTCTATTTGCCAAATCCATTTTCTTTTGAGCATTTGCAAAATTAATTGTTTCTTTTACAACATCATAATTAAGCATAGGTTCTCACATTCACATGTAAACTATATTTCTTAATTTATTTCATTCGTTATTTAAAAGTTTTGCAGCATGGTAAATTTGTTCTATTATTTCATAATTAGTTAGATTTTTCAATAAACCTAATTTTCATGTTGCACAAAAAGTACATGCCATAGGACATCAAGCTTGACAAGAAACACACAATGTAACTCTTCAAGTTAAATGTCTCATTATAACGGCTTCTATATATTCCCCTGTTTCAGTTTTATATAGAGTCTTTGTTGTTTGACCATTTGAACTTGTTTTTTCAGTATCAATTGTAAGAGAATTAAAGAAACAATTTTCCTTAAGTAATTCTCTTATTTTTTTTGATAAAGTTTCCATCTTATCAAAATCATCTATAAAATTTTTATATATAGCATTTTCGATTTGTGAATATCTGAAAGCTTTTTCTCAGTTTAATTCTAAAAGTTCTTTAACTTTTTTCTCATCATGTATTGAAAATTTTTGCATTATTTAATTTAATTAATAGTATTTAATAAATATTTTTCTAAGATAGTATATGAAAATATCCAAAAAAGCAACATCAATAGCTGAAGCAATAGTTGTAACATTAATTATCGTTGTATGACTAACTTGAGTTTATAATATTTTTATGCAATCGATAAAATTAACAGGTAGTATTGAAAATAAAATTCAAGCGATACAAATAGCCAGAGAATGAATAGAATGAATAACTAACATAAGAAATACAAATTGGATATTATTCCCTTCAAATATAGATAGTTGTTGGAAAACTCTAAATTATGATAACAGATGTATTCCTGCGGTCTTATACAATGAAATTGATCCAACTTCATATAAAATATATAGAGATTCTGATTTTAGATGGATATTAGAAGAACCAGGTTGATGAGTGGGAACAAACTACTCAGATCCAACATATAGAGCATTTTATAATGTATGACTAACTGCAAGTTGAACATATTCTCAAACAACAGATATAACTACAAATTTAAGACAAATATATACAAGAGAACTTAAAGTTGAAACAATAAATGCAATAACTGCAGATTGAAGCACAAATAATCACTGATTAAAAATTACATCCATAGTTCAATGGAAAGATTCTTCTAAGAATGACAGTAGAAAAATTGAAATAGAATCAATATTAACTAATTACAAAAATAAAAACTAGCAAGTGCTAGTTTTTATTTTTTTACGTATTATTTTCAACATCAGACTTAACTTTAAATATAGTCTCATCAAATTTTGATCATGAATCTCATTCATTTTCTCATAAAAGAATTTTCCTATATTCAGTAACTAATAAATCCGCTCTTCAATTATTAACATCAACATATGAATATCTCATAATTTTTGTTAAGTCAATTCCCCACTCTCTCATCTGAGAAGCAAAAGCAGAAGAGTTACCAGAAACAAATGAACTTAGTGCATTAACATTTGTACCATGAGCTTCCAGTAAACCAGAAATAAATCATTTTAATAAATTATCTAAATCTTTTTCTTTTCAAAGCTCTCAATAAATTCAATAATCTCTTTCAACTATAGCATTTATTTCTTTTTTAATTTCCTCCCACATAATTGGTCATGCATTTTTATTTCTATAACCTCATCCTTGTGATTGTTCCAGAAGTGTTTTAGTTGCTTTTTGTATTGAAACTCAACTTGTTCATGCTCAAGCAAATGCATCTGAGTATAAATCATCATCTCACCAACTAAATTCTCCTACATACATTCATAATAAATCACTATATCTTTTAAAAGTAGAATCTCATTTAACAATTTCTCAATCGCTATTTTTATGGTCATCTTTTTCTATGAGAATCATCTTTGATAGATAACTATCTTCTGATGTATCTCAAGTATTAAGAGAATACAATATATTTGTAATAATTTCTCAATGTTTTTTATAAAATTTTTCTGTCTTTTTACCTTTAGTAAATTCATCCCGAGTATTTGTTTCTTGATGTGCAAAGATATCAAGAGCGTCTTCATATATACTTCAAGCTTTATCTCATTTAACTTCTTTATATCTTTCACATATTCTAAGAATAGTGTCATTCAATAAGTGCATATCCTTATTTAAAGACATGAATCTCAGCATAGGAATCATTCTTGATTGAGCTGGGAAGTTCTTAAGTTGATCAAGTGTATTTTGTTCAAAAGTATACGCCATACCAGAAAATGACATTACAAATGGGACCATGTTCATATCTTCCATTGAAGCTCATTTATTTATAGCTTCTTCTAACCAACCAACTCAGTTTGGATAAGTACCTCAAAGAAGTTCTCACATAGCTCATCACAATCTTCATTCAAATGTCCTTTCATCTTTTGCATCTCATTTTCAAGTTTCATATTCTTCTTGTTTTCAAATAGCTCTAAATTTTTTAACTTCTTTATGGAATCTTGATCTTCTTTTAACTCATTTAAATCAACTAGATCAACATTGTTTTTTAATAAATTTAAATATTAGATCTTCTTCCCTAAAGTTCTCTCAATTATCCTCAGCTTCTTTTTTTATTTGATTATAAAATTCATCTCCTATTTTTCATCACATAGATTCATAATATAGAAATTTTCATTTATATGGATTTAATCAACTTTTTGCATAAAGTACTCAATACTTTTGTAGCATAAAAGAAACTCATGCTTCTTTTAAATATTCAGGAGAGTTTTTATTTAATAACCATCAAGCTATCATTTCTGAAGCTTTCCGTGAATCAACATTATTTAATTTACTAACATAATCATCCGCTCTTTTCTTTTGAGATTCTTCAACCCTAGACATCAGATCATATCTTAATTGTTCAGGTAATAAGTTTCAATAAATTCATTGAGCAGCTAAGGCAGCTTTTTCATCAGATCATTCTTTTAAGTATCATTCTATAGAATCTAATCATAGTTTAAGACCTGACATTACCTCCGAAATTGCTACTCTAGAAAAATATCTAGACCAAAAACTTCATTTTATATCTGCTCATTTTAAATTATTATCTTCTACATCTTTATATTCATTTAGACTTGCTGGTATTCAATCTTCTCTCTTCAACCAAGCCTCAAACCGTGAAACACTAACTGTCATTGAAGGTGTATCATTATACATTGAAAAAGATTTTTCTTTTGTTTTATTTCAATTTTCATCCTTTCCACTATCCTTGTATTCTCAAAATGAAATATTAACCTTATCTCATGAATAATTATTAACATAAACTAAATCTCCATCTTTTCATTTAAAATAATCATATTCTATATCTTTTGTAGATCATTTTTTATAAATTCCACCATCTTTAAATTCAAATTCATTCCACTTATCTGTAGTTTTTGAATCTAATTTACTATCTCAAGATATATTATTTACAATAGATGAACAATCTTTTGAAGAAGAAGCTCTTTTAGCTTTAATATCTTTAAATGTATCAATGAACTGTTGGAAAGTGATATTTGTAGATATTCAATTTATTGAATATATATCTATAGTTTTATTTTCAGAATCTATTTTATCAACAGTAAAAACACCATCTTTCGAATAGAAAGATGTTCAAACTTCAAATCAATAAATTTTTCAATCACTATCAAATTCATTTAATATAGTAATTAATTCTTCTTCAGAAAGGTCTTCTATATTTTTAATTTCTCATTTATTATCATCATATTCTTTTATTAAAGAATATAGTTTTGAATCTTCATTTAAACCTAAATCTTCTAGATTGTTTATTAAAAAAATATTTTCTATAGTTCTTAATTCATCTTCTTTAAGTTCTTTTCTATTTTTTAATAAATCTAATCTTCTATTAAATTCACTTGTATCTTCTCATTTATTTTCCAGATCAGAAATAATTTTATTAAGACCTGATATTTCTAATGAAATATCTTCAATTTCATTTATAATTTTTGAACATTCATCAGTTTTATGAAGTTCATTTATAATTTCTATTTTTATTTTATCATTTTCAGATTCAAGAAGAGAAATTTTTCTTGATTTATCAAGTTCAGTTTGAGTTTTTTCTCAAATTCATGATTCTTCAATTGCTCATTTTTTAATTTCAGATTCAATTATTTCTTTAGACATGAAACTACATTTTGCAACTTCATATTTTTCTCAATGAAGATTAATTCACTTTTTTATAGAATTTAAAAAGTTTGTATAAAAGAATTCACCTTTATCAGTTTTAGAAAAATCAATATTTGGAAATCACATATCAATTAATCACATTCAAAAATTTCAAGTATCTAAATCTTTTATTTTAAAGAATTGCTTAGTTACATTCTTATCCATTTTTTTATCAGACTCAGCTGTAAGAGATAAAACTATATATGAATCTTCTTTAAAATTCTCAATTCAATCAACATTTTTAAATTCATTAAGCTTCTCAATAAATGAATCTTTTCAATTTGGAAAATTATCATTTCATTCTTTACTATTAATTTCTTCAAGAAAATTGTTATAAGTATCTGTGAAATCTTTTAGGTTTAAATTATCTACAATAGTATTTAAATCATCATTTGAAATTTCTGAAACAATATCACTAGTAGTAATTTTAAATTTATCTTCATCTATACTTGAAATAATAAACTGCTTTTTTTCATCTGAAAGTTCTTCGTTATTACTTAACTTTGATATTACTTTGTTACTAATTTCAGTTTTTTTATTTAGAATAAAATCTTCTGTTTTATTTCAAAATAAATTAAAATTTCTTATATCAACAAGAGAAATTGTTGGTATAAAAAATTTAACTATTTTTTTCTTTTCATCTAAAGTAAAAACATCAGCTTCAAAAAGGTCTGAGATTACTGAATAATCAATCTTTTTTAAAGTTCAATCATTATTAAAAAGTGTTCTAATTACTTCTTTTTTATTCTCTGGAAGATCTGAATATTCATTTAAAATATTAAATTGTCAGAAAAAATCTTTTATTAAATCTTCTTTTTTATTAATATTTGGTATATTTTTATTAATATATTTATTTCTTTTTTCTGTATTTTTAGAAAGATTATTTAATTCAAAATCTGATAAATTATTAATTAGATCTTTCAAATTAGATTCATTATCACTTAAGTCAAATTGATTAGAAAATATATCAAATAAATTATCTCTACGATTTTTTAAATCTACATAAGTAGTTATAACTTTATTTCTTAAATCATATGTTGTAACTTTTTCAATATCTACAGGTGAAACTCATTCTGAAAATTCTGAATTACTTAATGAACGAAATTCCTCCATCTTACTTTTAATATCTGGAGTTAATTCATTTTTATTAAATAATTCATCTATTTTTTCATTCTTTTTGTCTCAAGTGAAGTAATTTTTAGAAAAATCACTTAAAAACTTATTAAAAATAGATTCTTTCTTTGAAGATTCTAGTTCAGCTGTTTCATTTACTCAATCTAAATTATTTATTCAAGCCATAAATAACTATTAAAAAATATTTAATATATTATACCACTTTTTGCTATTAAAAGCAAAAAAAATAAGAACAAAAAATAGACATAATTATATTTTGATTAAAATAAGAAAATATAATAAATAATATAAAGAAAAATGATAATAATTTGAATAATAACATCTATAGTATTATTTTCGATAATAGTATTAATTCATGAATGGTGACATTTTATAACAGCTAGAAAATTCTGAGTAAAAGTTGAAGAATTTTGATTATGAATCCCACCTAGAGCTAAAAAACTTTTCAAAGATAAAAAATGAACTTTATTTTCATTAAATTGGTTACCAATTTGATGATTTGTAAAATTAACTTGAGAAATGCCTAATACTTTTTATGTATTTGATGTAAATAAAAAATTACACAATAATGAAAGTTTAGAAAAAGATATAAAGAAATGAAATGAAGTTTTTGATAAAGAATGAAATAAAATATGAAAATATGAATTAGAAGAAATATTTAAAAAATTAAATGAAAATAATGCAAGTTATAATCTTTCTAATAAACCTTCTTGGCAACAAGCAATAATAATACTTGCTTGAGTTTTTATGAATTTCGTATTAGCTTGGTTAATATTTACAATATTATTTTTTGTATGAGTAAAACCAATATGAATAAATGATAAAATAGAAACAGATCTAGAATTAAAAATTATTCCTACAAAACAACAAGCAATTGAAAGTTGAGCAATAATAAAAAATCCTGGTGTAATTTTGTATCCAGTTAAATGAAGTTTAGCAGAAAAGCAATGAATAAAAAAATGAGATAAACTTTATGAAGTTCATACTTGTGATTCAAAAATGTTAGATCATGTTATATGTAAGTCATGAGAAAAAGCAAAAATTTTCAGAATTAATACTCCTGAAGAATTAATTAAAATTATAAAAAATAATTCATGAAAAAATGTAGCTTTACTACTTAATACTAGACTATTAAATAGTAAAGAAAAAAATGAATATAATTCTGATTACCTATGATGATGATTTAGAAAAATTAAAATCTGAGAAAACGGTAAAATATGAGCATATATTTGAGAAGATATAATAGTAAATAAAGATTTTGAATATAAGTTTTGAATTATTAAATCAATGAAATATTGATTAATCGAAACAAAAAATCAAATATTATTAACATTCAAATGATTATGAATATTAATTAAAAAAATCTTTAATCCAGAAAAACCTCAAGAAAGAGAAGAAGCAATAAATAGCTTAAGTTGACCGATATGAATAGTAGATTTCATAAGTAATTCCATAACAGCTTGATTTGTATTTATTTTAATAATATGAGCTATTATTTCTATTAATTTATGAGTATTCAACCTTCTACCAATACCTGCATTAGACTGATGAAGATTTATTTTCATAACAATAAACTGAATAATAGAAAAAGCTTTTTGAAAGAAAATTTTATCGGAAAAAACTGAATGAATAATACATGTCTGATTTTTCATTCTATTAATTGCATTAAGTTTAATAATAGCGTATAATGATTTAAATAAAATATTTAATAATTAAACATTATGCATAATAGCAAAATAATTGAAAATGCTAAGAAACATGTAAATAAACTATTATTACCTCTTGAAGAGCATTATTATCATAGTTATGGTCATGCACTAGATGTTATGGAAAGAGCTAAATACTTAGCTCAAAAAGAATGACTTAGTAAAGATGAGATTGAAATTTTATCTTTAGCATGATTATTTCATGATACTGGTTTCATTATTCAATATGATAATAATGAACCAATTTGAGCAAAAATTGCAAAAAATTATTTAAAAAGTATCTTGTATCCAGATTATAAAATAAATGAAATAGAAAGAATAATATTAGCAACTTCTCCAGATTATAAAGTTCCAAAAGATAAATATGAAGAAATAATTAAAGATGCTGATATGGATAATTTGTGAAGAGATGATTTCTTAGATAAAAATGATAAATTAAAACAAGAAATAGAAGAAATTAAACATATTAAAATAAATGATCCAGAATGGAAACATGCGTCAGTTGAGTTATTAAAAGAATATAAATATAGAACAAATGCTCAACAAAGTGAAAGAAATCAAAAGAAAATTGAAAATTTAAAGAAAATGCTACATGAATTAGAAGATGATTCAATAATATAAAAACTCTATTAATATAGAGTTTTTATTTTGTATTTTGAATATTTTTGTTAAAATCTGCAAGATTATTAATAAAAAAAGAAAATGTTTGATTTTAAACTAGACAATATTGATTGAGATGCAAGAGCTTGAGAATTTCTTACTGAACACTGAAGCTTTAAAACACCTATATTCATGCCAGTATGAACAAAAGCAACTGTAAAATGAATTCAAAAAGAAGAATTAGATGAAATGTGAGCAGAAATAATTTTAAGTAATACATACCATTTATATTTAAGACCTTGAAGTGATATAGTAAAAGAATTTTGATGAGTACATAAATTTCAAAATTATAAAAAACCAATACTAACAGATTCAGGTTGATTTCAAGTTTTCTCATTATGACAAACTTGATGAGAATGAACATTTAAAAATGATGAAAGTTTGGTAAAAATAACTGAAGAATGAGTTCACTTCAGAAGTTTTATAGATTGATCTAAACATTATTTTGATGCAGAAAATGTTATGGATATTCAATCTGATTTATGAGCTGACATAATAATGGCTTTTGATGAATGTGCACCTTGAAAATCTACAAAACAATACGCTAGAGCAGCTATGGAAAGGACTCATAGATGGGCAGAAAGATGTGTAAAAAGATGGAAAGAAAATAATAAAAAAAGAAAAGAAAACTGAGAATACATTCAAGCGCTATTCCCTATAGTTCAATGAGTTACATTTGATGATTTAAGAGAAGAAAGTGCTGCATTTATTGGAAAATTAGATACTCCTTGAGTAGCTATATGAGGTTTATCAGTTTGAGAACCTAAAGTAGACATGTACAGAACTCTAGATACAATAAAAAATATTCTACCTAAAGAAAAACCTAGATATCTAATGTGAGTATGAACTCCAGAAGATCTAGTTGAATGAATATATAGATGAGTAGATATGTTTGATTGCGTACTACCAACTAGATTATGAAGACATTGAGTAGCTTTTACTTATCAATGAAATATTAAAATAAAAAATCTTAAGTACAAGACTGATAAATCTCCAGTAGATAGTGATTGTGAATGTAAAGTTTGTAAAGATTATACAAGATGATATATCAGACATTTAATTGCAGAATGAGAAATGCTATGAATGCAATTACTTTCATATCATAATTTATTTTTTTTAATAAATCTTTGAAAAAAAGCTAGAGAAGCAATAATTCAAAATAAATATGAAGAATTCAGAAATTCATTTTGGGAAAAATACCCAAAGGATGTATTAAAGAAGTAGTTAACTACTTCTTTTTTGACATATTATACCAATAGTTATATAATTAAAATATATATAAATAAAATAATTTTTATGGTAAATAAAGAATCTAAAAAGTCTCCAGAAAATTATAGTAAAGAAAGAAAAATAGAAATCCTTTATAATGAGGTAAAAGATGCCTTTTTAGAAGACTTCTTAAATAGTATCGATAATGTTGAAATTAAAAACCGTATCGAAATTATGTTTTCTAAATCATTAGTTTCATTTAATAGTACATATTGAAGAGTAAAAGATAAATTTAAATATACTCATAGAGATGATTGAAAAAGATATTTAGAACATGTTGTATGAGTTTTTCAAATATACACGAATACATTTTCTCATGTTAAAGATGAATTAAAATGACTAGATATAAATTGAAATAATGAAGATCTTAAGAGTGCTATTCAAATAATAAACAATGAAATTGATAGAGTACTAATAGCTCTAGATCATGATACAATCGAAGATACAGATATAACATTTGAAGCTTTACAACAAATTCATTGAAATGAAATCGCTCTATCAGTTATGTTAATAAGTAAACCACCTTTTGTAGACTTCATTAACAATAAAGATGATGTAAGTGAAATAGATTTTTTAAGAGAAAAATGAATATTAAATAGTAAGTGACTATTATCAGATAAAATTAAATCTAAACTCTATATTGAAGAACAATGAGAAAAACTAACAGAAGTGGAAAAAATATTAATATATAAATCACCTAATTATAGTATCTCTGATGAAGAAAGAGATTATTTAATTAGATATGATAAAATTAAAGAAAAATATAAGAAAAAAAGAAATGATTTTTATTTTAAAAATATGAAATCATATGAATCAATGCTAGAATATTCAAAAACATTAAATGAAAAATATAAATTATGATTAAATAATATACAATTAAATAGAGTAACTAGAAACTCTATTTATATAAAAATATCTGATAGGATAAATAACTTATCAGATATCGTTATAGCATGGGCATATCAACCTGAAAGAATAGAAAGGAAATTACAGGAAACAGAAGAAAAATTATACCCTATAGCTAAAAAACTAAATACAAAAGCATACCAAATCTTAAAAGAAAAAGTTAAAGAAACAAGATTGGAACTAAAAAATATGATAAATAAAAATACCGTTAAATTAATTCAAAACCAAAGTGTCATAATTAAAAAAACCATATGATAAAAAATATAAAAGTTCTTTACTTTTATATTTTTTTTAATATTATATTACTATATTTTATATAGTAATATAATACTAATGTTCTCAGGTATAATAGAAAATAAGGCTAAAATATTGGATATAAAAGATTGAATATATACCGTAGAAAATATTTTCAAAAAAGAATTAAAAAAATGAATAAGTATAGCTCATGATTGAGCATGTATGACAATAATAGAATCAGATAGTGAAAAATATTCTTTCTTTGTTATGGAGGAATCAATAAAAAAGACTAATTTTATTGAGAAAAAAGTATGAGCTTTTTTTAATGTAGAAGCAAGTTTAAAATTATCAGACACTATGGATTGACACTTTGTATCATGACATGTTGATACAACTTGAAAAATAGTAAAAATAAAAGAAAATACTGATTGATCTAAATATTATTTTATAGATTTTGATTCTAAGCATAAAAATTTAATAATAGAAAAATGAAGTATAACTATAAACTGAGTTAGTTTAACAATTGTCGAAGATTGAGAAAATTATTTATCTGTATCAATAATTCCATTAACTCAAGAAATCACAAATATTTGAGATTTAAAAATATGAGATACAGTTAATTTAGAATTTGATATTCTATGAAAGTATATAAATAAAATTAATAATAATAAATAAAATATGTCTGATTATAAAATTGAAGAAAAAGAATACAAAAGTATAAATAAAAGCATAAAAATAGTTTTTTTATCTGCAGAGTTTAATGCTAACTTCATAAAAGATCAAGAAAAAATTAATAAAGATTTTTTAGAAAAAAAATGATTTACAAATATTGAACATTTTACAGTGCCATGAGCATATGAAATTCCTTGATTTTTAAGTAAAGTTTTAAAAAGTATAAAACCTGACTTAGTTATATGTTTTTGAGTAGTAATAAGATGAGAAACTACTCATTATGAAATGGTTGCTTGAGAGTCAGCTAGATGAATAATGGATTTAAGTCTAAATACAGAATCCGCAATAATAAATGCAATATTAACATGTGAGAATGAAGAACAAGTTATTGCTAGGATAAGTGATACATATGCTCTATCATGATTGAATCTTTTAGAGGAAAATAATAAATTAGAAAATTAAAATGGATATAGTTTTAAAATGAATAGTTATTGATTGAAAAAAACTATGAAGACAAATTTGATTCCCTACTGCTAATATTAAATTAGCAGGTTTTAATGTAGATGATTGAACTTATAAAATTAATATTGTAATAGAATGAAAGATTTATAGTTGAGCATGAAGCGCAAATAATGAAAAATGACTATTTGAAAGTAATATATTTGACTTTAATAAAGATATTTACTGAGATGAAATAGAAGTAGTAATAATAAAAAAAATAAGGGATAATATTAAATTTGAATCTATTGAAAATTTGAAAAAACAAATAAACAATGATGTAAACTTAATTAAAAAAGAAAAAAATTATATATTAACTTTTTGAACATTTGATTTAGTTCATGAATGACATAAGCATTTTTTGAATGAAGCTAAGAAATACTGAAATGTTTTAGTTACAATATTAGCAACTGATAAAAACGTAGAAAAATTTAAATGAAAGAAACCTTTTTATTCATCAGAAGAGAGGAAAGAACATATAAAAGAATTAAATATATCTGATATAATTTCAACATGAGATGAGATTTCCCCTCTTAAATGGATAGAAATGTATATGCCTAATTATATATGTTTATGATATGATCAAGTATGATTCTCTGATAAATTAAATCAATACATAAAAGAAAAAAAACTAAAAATAAAAGTGATAAGGTTAAAACCTTTTAAAGAAAATATATATAAATCTTCAATTTTAAAGAAAAAAAAGAAACCTGAATAGGTTTCTTTTTTTATTTAACTCTAAATAAAGCTTTATATGGTCTTTTAATAAGTGCATTTATTGCTTCAATAGATTTTTCATTATTTGCAAAATGATTTTTAAATGGTAATAAATATTTATATTTATTTTCTGTTATTTGATCATTTTCTAGTAAAAAATCTATATATTTAATACAACTTGCAAGTTTTCTTGATCTAGAAATTTGTTTTCATTCTATATCATAAGATTCATAATTTGTTCATGCAAGTATCATATATTCATCTATATCTTTAGATTCTTTATATTTATCTAATCATAATTGTAAACAAATACTATCTGTTTCAATTAATTCTAAATTATTAGAAGTAAATGTTTTCAGAATTTTTTCATATCTATTAGTCAATAAATGATCATCTGATTGATCAATCGTAGCTGCATTTAAATCAATAAGTAAATAGTTTACTCATAGCTTCCTAAACCTGCTAGTAGTTATACTATTATTATCTCAGTGTATATAATCATTATAAGTAAATAATAAACTATCTTCTAAAAGCCTTTTATTATTTTCAGATATATAGTATCTCAAGAAAGTTCAAACTCTATAAACTATCTCTTTATTTTTATATTCTTCCTTTGGATTAAGTATTCATTTATAAATTTTCTCTAAAGATTGTTTTGCATATATTTTTAATAATCAATCATCACTCTTATACTTTCAAAGTATTTCAAAAACTTCTACTATTTCTTTTTTTTCTAATCAAGGGTTTTTTTCTAAAATTTCTTCATTTATAGTTTCATTTAGGAATTCTTCTTTTTTAGAAGAGTCTATATTTAATGTAAATAAAGTAACTTTATAATCAGGATGGTATCTAAATATTGCTTCTGAATGAGTCATATTTCAAGTTTTGTATGGTTCAAAAGATGCATTTTTTAGATTTGTAAAAGTATGAGGAATAACAGAATTTCAAAAATATATAATAAATATACAAATAAATGTAAATGAACCTATTAGTTTAAATAGATAAGTATTTTCATTTTCATCATCATTATATTTTCATATATATGAAGCTGAAATTCAAATCATTAATAAAAATGAAAAATACATAGTTATTCAATACCAAACAATTCAAAAACTAGATATAAGCCATAAAAAAGTATAAACTGAAGCAAAAACTAGGTTTAATTTAAATAGTTTAATTATTTTATCATCACTTTTTAAAGTAAATAATAAAAATAAAACAGGTATAAAGAATAAGATAAATATATAAGCATAACCTAGTGGTAAATTTATTTTTGCAAAAAAATCAATTAATGAACCATTTAAAGTTCTTTGGCTTTTCCATAAATTATTTATTTCTTTTATTTCATTTTCTGATGAATTATTAACAATCAATAATTCATTTAAAGATACAATATCTTCTGGAATAAAAATACTTGTTTTAGAATATATATTTGCTAAATTAGATATATATTCATAATCATTTTCATTTAATGGTACCGATAAAAAAGATATTCAATCTGTATTATCTTCCCCTTTTACTTTATTTGATAACTCTAAATAAAAATTATTATATAGTAAATCTTTTAATTTATAGAATTCTTCATTATATATATTATTAAAATAATCTTTATAATTATTTGAATAAGATTTAGAAAGCTCTGAATAAATTTTATTAAATGAATCTTGAGTTTGTTTATGTTTATTTAGTTTTTGAAACTCTATAAATGCTTCGTCTTTTATTAAAGTATTAATATAGTTATCAGTTTTAATTTTTATTTCTTCTTCAACTAGTCATGTTTCTATAATAGAATCATTAACATAACTATTAAATTCAATATCATATATATTTTCTTTTCAAAATTTATCATTCAATAGATAATTATTTTCAGTAAGAACTCAATATAATGATCAACTTGAAGTTCAATTATAGTCTATTTTATTTACAACATTATATCATGGTCTTATGAATAGAAGTAATTGAAAAATTGATAATAAAATAAAGAAATAAGCAAAGTTTTTGTTTTTATAAGGTAGAAAAATAAAAATCAAAGGCAATAATGCAAAGAATAAAAAACCTATATCGGTAAATTCATTACCTTGATTTTTTTGCATAGTTAAGTTCCAAGGCATGATAACAAAATTCAATATACCTTTTTCATAACCAAAATATCTCATTAAATCTTCATTTGTAGTAATTGAAGTGTCTGATACTTTATTTTGAGAAGAATTTGTAATTTTATAATTTAATTCTTCTTTAGAAAAATATTTTTCAAAATCAGGTATATAATAATCTCATTTTCAAGATACAACTCAACCTACTGATATATTTGGATATGATTCATAAATATTTTTTCAAATCCAAGGAGAGATAGAAAGTAATATTCAAAATAAAAATATAGTAATTTCTAAAAAATATTTTTTAATATTTCACTTATTTTTAAATAATCAAATTATTATTAAAATTAATCAGAAAAGAATAGATGATAATCAAAATATTTTTTCAAATCATTCAATTCAAGTAGGATTAACAACAACATTCATCATTTTCCATAAATTTCAAATTGTAAAAATTCAAAAGAAAATTCATAAATATCAAAATAATCATAAAAGTCATAATCTAGTATAAGATATTAAACTTAACAATCACACAATTAATAAAAGTGATGTAAATTTGATTGTAAAAGCAAATCATACTAATAATCAAATAATAAATATATAAATAATATTTACTTTAGTTCATTCCTTAATAAGTAAGTAATATTTATAAATAAAATATAATACTACTATAGAGATAAAGAATAATCATTCATCTACTTTCATATCTTTAGATGTTTGAAAAACAACCATAGGTAAAACAATAAATAATGTCGATAACATAGAAGGTAAATGGAAAAATGATTTATTAATCTTATCCTTCAAAAATTCAGATAATATTTTATTTAATGCATAAAAGCTTAAAAATAAACCAGATATATTTATGAAAAATGCAAAAGTTGGTACTTTAAACATGTATCATATTCCTGTAAAAATTTGCCAAGTATACATTCATCATAATGATAATGAAGAACCTCATTCAGCCATAAGGTGAGGAAAATTCATATAAACACCTAAGTCATCCCATCAAATTGGATAAGGTCTATATATTGAGATTAGAGCAGTTCACAGTACAATAAATCAGATAAAGAAAAATACTTCTAAAGAAAGAAACTTCATATAACTTCATTCTTTAATATTAAATGTATATTCTTGTTTTATTATTTTTTTAAATAATTCAATAAAATTTTTATATGATATAATTATCATTAATAATAATATAATTATTACTACAAATAAGTTATATAATCCTATACTTGCAAAAATAGTTAAAAGAAATAAGAAAGAAAATAATCATAAAGTAATTGATAATAATATTTTTCAAGTATCTCAAAAAAGATCTATATTTGGAATTTTAGAAGTTATTTTATCTCATAATGAAGTAGTAATTGATATAATTACTATTGGTAATGATGAGAAAAAAAGTATTTTAAAAAATAATTCTATTCAATTTCAAAGGTTATATCATCCTAAATTAAAAAAATAAATAGATAATATTAATAGATTAATTAAAAATATTCATACGATTTTTAATGGAGTAAATATAGCTACTTCTGATGATTTATTAAGTTGAAAATATTTATAAATTCAATAAATAATTCATATAAC
>Ga0193963_1000794_pt1 | contig 16212 bp, 13 predicted proteins | sample FB_6_MG_FD_140359 | JGI IMG/M metagenome (GOLD analysis project Ga0193963, IMG submission 140359) | Microbial mat bacterial communities from the Broadkill River, Lewes, Delaware, United States - FB_6_MG | ecosystem: Environmental > Aquatic > Freshwater > River > Microbial mats | place: USA...
GGCTTGTGCAGGCTCGCTTGCCCGCTCATAGATAAAACGATCGTGTAGGCGATGCTCCCCACCCTGCCAAAACTCAAAGCGCTGTGGGGTCACCCGATACCCTCCCCAAAAATCAGGCACGGGAATATCATGTTCAAACTGCTGCTTAATCTCGCTAAAGCGATCCATTAATTCATCGCGCGAGGCCAGTGGCTGGCTTTGTGCCGAGGCCCACGCGGCCAGCTGGCTCGTCTCTGGGCGAGAGTGAAAATAGGCTTCTACTTCGGTGTGCTCCAACAGTGTTGCCACACCGCCAATAATGACTTGCCGCTCCATATTGTGCCAAGGAAAGTGCAGACTGACATTGGTATTATCAGCGATGGCCTGCGCTTTATGACTGCCCTTATTAGTAAAAAAAACCAACCCCTGCTGGTCGCATTGTTTTAGTAATACGATACGTTGGCTAGGCCTATGATGCTGGTCGACAGTCGCTAACACCATTGCCGTAGGGTCAGTGATGCCCTCGTCTATCGCTTGCTGTAGCCACTGCTTAAATTGTGCGATAGGGTTTTTATCGAGGTGATGGCGGCGCAGGCCATCACGCAAATACTCACGACGTACATCTTTAATATCCATAACCAATACCTACATTTGTTTTACGCATAACCACTGTGTTCTCATGATACTTGTAGTGCACTTTTATTACGTGATCATTCAATGACGATTCACTTATCATTTGACGGCAATGCCAGTAACTCGCTCATTGCCGTTTGCATATTGTCTAAGTGAGAGAGTGTTTCTACCAAGCTATTGTAGCTAAGTTGCTGCTGAAACACTTGATCTAAATCGGCTAGCAGCGCTCTTGCCTGCGCAATCAATTGCTCACCTAATGGGGTAAACATAATAAGCTTTTGCCGACCAACACCGGCTTGTTGTTGCAAATAGCCCGCCTCACATAATTCTTTGACTGACTTAGCCACCATTTGCCGCGAGATATTTAACTTTCGCGCGATATCTGAGCCAATATTAACCCCGCAATCCAGCGCACTGAGAAACTGTAGGCGAGATACACTGATCAACTGATATCCTTTTTTATCGAGCATCATCGCTAAGTATTGGGTAATCATCTCATTAACCGTTGCACTGGCAAACACTAATTTTAATGTATTGCTATCGAGCATGGCATTATCACCACTTGTCAACTTAGTTGACATAAAAGCACTCTCCCCCTAAAATAATGTCAACTAAGTTAACATGAGGATTTATCGTGAACAAGCTGCGCGTACTGTTATCGATCAATGCACTAAGCTGCCTTGGGTTTGGCAGTGTGTTTTTCCTATGGCCTGCCCTAACGGCAGTGTATTTGAGTGGAGATACTCCCGCACCTGATGGCGCTTTACAACTATTAGGTGCGGGCCTTGTTTTACATGGCCTGCATTTGTTATCAGAAGCCGCCCGGCAAACGCCCCGGCGTACATGGGTTATATATTTTTACACAGGGGATTTTTTATGGGTGATCGGGACAGTTTTATTGATCATTAGCAATCAGTGGATTACCACAACAGCCGGTATGACTGCCGCGCTGGCGGTCGCATTGATGGTTGGGCTATTTGGTGTATTACAGTATGCCTACTGCCCTTCAGAGAGTACAAGTGCTGCTATTTCGTAGCCCGCGAAGAAAATAAAGACCTACAGGTACCCTTATACGCCACTTACCCCGTATAATTGCCCCATGACTATAGCGACGAACACAATAGCCACAAACGCGAGACTTGCCGTTATTCTTGCCGGTGGCCAAGGCCTGCGAATGGAGGCAAACCCGAGCACCGATCACACGTGGCCTGCCCACAAATGGCAACAGCGCATTGAGCAACAGCCACTGCTCGATATCATTATCGAGCGCTTATCGCCACAGGTGAGTCAGTTGGCGCTATCTGGCCCGGTGAGTGAAGCCTTAGCTGACACCGGCCTGCCGATACTCAGCGATCAATTACCCGGTTTTGTAGGGCCGCTAGCGGGTTTGCTCAGCGCACTGGAGTGGGCCGATCAACGCGGCGGCCAGTGGGTACTGAGCTGCCCTTGCGACTCGCCTTTTCTACCACTAGATTTATACAGTACACTGTATGAGGCCGTGCAAAAACACCATACGCCCATCGCTATCGCGCGCAGCCAAGAGAGAAATCATCCCGTTTTTGGCTTGTGGTCAGTCACATTATTGGAGAGCCTGCGCCATACCTTAGCCGCAATACCGCAAGAGCGTGCAATAGGCCGGTGGGCAAAACAGCACAAGCCAACGTACTGTGAATTTCCCCGTTATCGCCACGCCATCTCAAATCAATGGGTTGATCCTTTCTTTAATATTAACACTCGCGAGGATCTACACACAGCGCAAGCACTCAGTTGCAAGGGTCATGTTAACGTTGAATAAAATACAACCCTGCAATTAGCAAGCACGCGCCAATCGCTTTTGAGAGAGTGACTTTAATTTCCAATCCACCAAAAGCACCGTAGTGATCCAATACTAAAGAGACCAATAATTGACCAACGATTGTTGCTGTCAACATAGTCGCAATGCCAATTTTAGGCATTAAAAATACCATACCGGTCACAAAGATGACCCCAAGCACACCACCAAAATACAAATATTTATCAATTGCCCATAATGTCTTAATACCGACCCAATCACCTTGAATGATTTGCAGTAAAACAACACACGCAATAAAGCCTACTAAAAATGAAATGCACACCGCTAACAACGGGTGAGCAAGCTCAGCACTGAGCTTTGCATTTAATGCACCCTGAAACGGGACTAGCGCGCCAACAAACACTGCGACAATAATAAACATCCAATTCATAGCTTATCTCTATTGCGAAAAATTAAAAATACACTGTCGTTTAGCGATAGTACACCACCCTTAATGCCAATATGCCGATTCAATGGGTTTATGCCGTAGAATTAACACATGCAAAGACAATATCACTTTATAATAAAACCAAAGGGGCGTGACTGTCGCAAGAAAATACAAAGATAGCAAGGGTTTCTAATGTCTACCAAAAAACTGATTAATCTTGGCCTGCAAGGTGGTGGTGCTCATGGGGCTTTTGCCTGGGGCGTACTGGATAAGTTGCTCGAAGATGGCCGTATTGAATTTGATGGTATTTGCGCATGCAGTGCAGGCACACTCAATGCCTGTGCACTGGCCTATGGGTTGCACTTAGGCGGCAACGATAGCGCCCGTGAAACACTGCACAACCTATGGCACCATGTTTATCAGTCCGGCATGCAATTTAACCCCATGCCCACCACGCCTTGGGACCCGTTATTCACAACAGGCCTTGAGGAATCGATCAGCTACTTTTGGTTTGAATCCATGACACGGGCATTTTCACCCTACCAATTAAACCCGTTCGATATTAACCCTCTCAAAACAATTCTTGAAGACACCATTGATTTTGACGCAATAAGAGCATGTAGTGAGGTTAATTTATTTATCAGTGCCACACACGTAAGTAGTGGTAAAGTCAAAGTATTTGAAAATTCATCACTCGATATAGATGTCGCCTTAGCCTCAGCCTGCCTGCCCTTTCTATTTAAAGCCGTTGAAATTCAAGGTGAACACTACTGGGACGGCGGCTATATGGGCAACCCATCGTTATTCCCCTTATTTTATAAAAATGACACTCGCGACATTATGATTGTGCACATCAACCCGATAGAGCGGCAAGCACTCCCGAAAGATGCCAGTGATATTATGAACCGGGTCAATGAAATCACCTTTAACAGCTCGCTCATTAAAGATATGCGCTCGATTGCCTTTGTGAAAAAGCTATTAGATAACGATATGTTAAAAGAAGAGTATCGCAGCCAGTTTAAAGATATTATCTTGCATTCTATTCGCGCCGATGAAGCGCTAAGTGATATGAGTGTCGCCAGTAAGTTTGATACCAAGTGGGACTCGCTCACCACATTGCGTGACCGTGGGCGAGCCACAATGGGGCAATGGCTTGAACAGCACTTTGATGATGTAGGTACACGCGATACAGTGGATATTCAGGCTGAATTTTTATCCTCTGTGGGTGATTTTTTTGAACGCCCCGATACAGATATAATTTAAAAACTCACCGCGATTATCAACCTGTTCGCGGCTATTTAAGCAACTTAACAATGTCGTAATTGGCTCATCCAATGCCGTAATAGGTCACCATAATAACGTGACTAAATAGCAAAAATTAAACGACCTTTAATTTTAATTTCAAAAATAGAGGCGTGGCGGTCGTGGTTGCCGATAAAAATGCTGACTATCAAACGTTTAAATACACCGTATATATAGCGGCATAAACGCTTACCTAAGCGCCTAAAAACAACAGCTCTTTGTCGACGAGCTAAGCGATGGTAATAATCCATATCGGGACTTACCGATGGAGAAATGTGTGTATTGGCAGGTTTTGCATTCGCGTTAATCTGCTGTTGCGCAAGCGATGCATGCAACAGGCGCAGTCGATATCGGGATATTTCCTCAGGTATAGCAAGGTCGCGTTTTTTAGCTGTTAGCATAAGCACCTCCTACTGATAAAAAGACAAGATGCCGATTCGAGATGTATCACGCTATAAGGTATATCACGCTATCGACAACAGGCTGCACTATAACCTATCTGATTAACAATAAGGGCTTGGTCATTTAAAACTGAAGGGTTAATCACTCTATAAACAGTAACTGGTGAACAGTTTATCAATAATACTGCTCTATCACGGGCATTACCAACGACAATCACACTATCACTCACCCGATTGTGAGTACTAGCTCATCGTCGTCATTAACAGCCATTGAATCACAATAACGCCGGCCAGTGCTATAGCTACTAATTGCCAAAAGCGCTCGGGGCTACGTTCAATAAGCGGGGCGAGTTTATAACTGCGCATTAATTCTTGGTTCGGTTTACGCAGATCTGTAGTCAGCTCTGAAAGTGCCTCATAACGTTGTTTAACATCAGCTTCGGTGGCTTTTTGTAGCGCGCAATCCACCCATCGAGGAATATCTTTACGGTATTTGCTCGCGACAGTATAGCGCCACTCATGCACCCCCTTAGGTTGCCTGCGATGTATATGTCCCATATCAAAGGGGAGCTTACCGGTCAACATTTCATAGGCAATCACCGCGATCGAAAAAATATCCGATGAATGCACACCCTGCTGATTCAGCAAATACTCAGGGGCAATGTAATTAACCGAACCAACCGGCACAGTCTCACCCAATGCAGAGGTAATTTCATCGAGCCCATTAACCTTCACCGTACCAAAGTCAATAATCTTAATAGTGCCATCATCTGCCAACATAATATTTTCAGGTTTTAAATCGCGATGCACCATCCCTAGGCGCTGCATCGCGCGTATACCTGAGGCCACCTCCTGTATGATGTCACGCACATTTTCTAATGAAGGCAAAGGGTGATCGTGCATCCATTGTCGCAATGTTTGCCCCTCTATATATTCACACAATAAATATAAAAAGCGACTGTTATTAGGTGCGGGGAAAATCTTCATCACATTGTTGTGATTCACTCGCGAGCCGATCCATTGTTCTCTAATAAAACCATCGAGGTATTGGGCATCTTCACTGAAGTTTTCAGAGGGAGCCTTAAGTACATAAGGTTTACTGTGATCGGGATGCTTTACAAGATACAAATGACTGCGGGTGCCACTGTGAAGCACGCGAATAATTTCATAGCCATCGATAGTCATCGATGGTGTCATTACCGGTGGGATCTTCAACGCCGTTAGCTGGCGGTGCATTTCATCAATGGATGCCAAAGGTAGATTATCGACCTTCACTAACAGGCAGGTAATATTATCATCACTGCCACTGCTTAATGCATGATTGACAATCGCCGTCGCCGTCACCTCAAGATCTTCGCCATTTTCAACCGCTTGGCGCAATTCGCTCGGGTTCACATACTCATGTGCCCCATCAGAGGTAAGCAAAAACACATCCCCTATTTCGACGTTCTCTTGTTTATAATCGACCTCAATGTGGCTATCCATGCCTAATGCGCGGGTTAAAAACGAACGCTCTGGCGCCTTTTGTAGGTGATCTCGTGTTAAACACTCAATACGCCCTGAGCGAATGCGATACACACGACTATCACCCACATGAAAAATATGGGCTGTTGTCGATTTAATGACAAGGCTACTGAACGTAGTCACTAAACTATTGTGTCGTGCAGAGGCCTGCTGGCCGTGGTGAAACAACCACAGGTTTAATGAGGAAATAATGCGCGAGGCCGCAGTGCGTACCAGCCATGTATCGGGGGTACTGTAATAGTCGTCGATAAATTGCGTCACCGCCGTTTGGCTGGCCTGCTGGGCATTGGCACTGCAACTCACACCATCGGCTACACAGGCGGCTACACCTTTTAAGTAACGCACTTGCTCTTTAGGCTGAAAAGCGGCAAAAGCATCTTCGTTATGCTCTTTAATACCCGCTGAGGTATACCCGCCAAAAGACACTTTTAATGGTTGTTCAGTGCTCACCCGTTATCCTTTTATTATTCGCATTGCGTATATGTTATCAGCCACCAATACATCAGCCATATAAAAAAGGCATGCCAAAACATGCCTTTTTCTTTATGGGTTGCTGTTTTTGCCCGCCGACAAAAACGATTCGCCCTCAACTGACATCAATAAGCTCTACACTACCGTCTTCTTTAATCTCAGCAATATGCCCTGCTGGTTCTTCCATAAACAGCAACGTAATAAACCCTAATATAGCCGTTGCTGCAATCACCATAAAGAAGGTACTGTAATCTACCAAGCTAAAAATGGTTAAGTACGTGACCGCACCCACATTACCATAAGCGCCCGTCATACCGGCTATTTGCCCAGTTAGGCGTCGCTTAATCAATGGCACTACTGCAAATACCGCACCTTCACCGGCCTGCACAAAGAAAGAACACGCCATAGCAGTGACAACGGCCACCCACAATGCCCAGCTACTATCAACTAGTGACATCAAAAAGTAACCGACCGCAAGGCCAGCAGTTAAAAATAGCAGTGTCACTTTGCGGCCATACTTATCTGAAATCAACCCACCGCCTGGGCGCGACATCAAATTCATAAAGGCATAGGCCGATGCTACCATACCCGCTACAACAGGGGTTAACTCAAAGGTCTCTGCAAAAAATAACGGCAGCATAGAGACAACAGCCAGCTCAGAGCCAAAAGTAGCAAAGTACAAGATATTTAATACCGCAACCTGTTTAAATTTATAGCGGTGCATTTGTGGTACAGGTGTAGTAAAAATACTTTTATTCACCGCCCACACCTGAGAGACTTCATAGAGATAAAGTACAAATAATCCGAGATAAATACCATTAACAACCCCCGCGCTCAGCATACTGATACCCGCAGGCGATAGTTTCCAGGTAAGCAAGGCAAGAGCTGCATACATGGGGATTTTCATCACCAGTAAAAAGTAAAAATCAAACGTACTGGTCACCTCCATAGCGCCAATATTTTTGGGTCGAAAATACGTAGAGCCTTGGGGTGTATCAGTGACATTACTATAGTAAATAAATGAGAAGACTAAACTCATTACACCAGTAACACCTACCGCATAGCGCCAACCATCATCAGCACCACCTAGCCACAATGCTAAAGCAGGCAAAGTAAAGGCAGCCGCTGCTGAACCAAAATTACCCCAACCGCCATAAACACCTTCAGCCGTACCCAATTCATTAGCGGGGAACCACTCAGAGACCATGCGAATACCAATTACAAAGCCTGCGCCAATAAAACCTAATAAAAACCGGGCGATCGCCGCCTCAATAAAGTTATCAGCCATCGCAAACATAAAGCACGGAATAGAACACACCGCCAGCAACGTCGAATAAACAATTCGCGGGCCGTACTTATCGGTCAACATACCAATGATGACACGGGCGGGAATCGTCAGTGCAACATTTAAAATCAGCAGGGTTTTGATCTCTTCAGTGCTCAAACCAAGCTGTGTTTTTAACGACTGTAACAGTGGCGCAAGGTTAAACCACACGACAAAGGTAATAAAAAATGCAATCCATGATAGATGCAGTATTTTCATTTTCCCTGAAAACGAAAACAAATTAAACTTTTCGACACTCATAATGGCTATGGCTCCAAAGGGCAAAAAAATAGTATTGAATTATTTAGCTGCAAAAAAAAGGGTGGCAAGCCACCCATAAGAGCAGAGAACAACAGATATGACATAGGTTAAGCGATTACTTAACCGGTCAAATACTTTTTAATTGAACATTATTATCATTAATACGTACAGGGTAGGTCTTTACTTTATAAGCGGCATCTTCAATACAATCACCCGAGGCTAAACTAAAATGTTGCTTATACAAGGGCGAGGCCACAACAAGCTCATCACCAATAGAACCAATAATACCTCTAGAGAGTACATTCGCCTCACCGATAGGGTCGTAATTGGCGATAGCATATAGCTCGTCGTGTTTACGATCGCGAAAAATTGCCACCTGTTCAGAGCCTAGAAGAGCACACACTCCAGTGCCCGGTAAAATATCATTTAACGTACAAACGCTTTGCCATTCACTCATAATTTAACCCACCAACTCCACAATTTGAATACGCTCGTCTTTACTTATTGGGCGACGCTGTTCACGCTCGATGACATACTCTAGATTGTCATCGGTTTTATCTGAATTGATAAAATGTGAGAAACGCTTTAATTTCTCGTCATCCGCTAAGGTTGTTTTCCATTCACACTGATAGTTTTCTATATTCGCTGCCATATCAGCTTCTAACTCATCGGCAATCGCTAACTTATCCTCAATCACCACCTCTTTAAGGTAATCGAGCCCACCTTCTAAATTCTCTAACCATACGGAGGTACGCTGTAAGCGATCAGCGGTGCGAATATAAAACATTAAAAAGCGATCGATATATTTAATTAATGTCGGCGTATCAAGGTCGCTGGCAAATAAATCTGCATGGCGCGGGCGCATACCACCATTGCCGCACACATACATATTCCAACCGGTTTCAGTGGCAATAATGCCCACATCTTTTGATTGCGCCTCAGAGCACTCACGGGTACAGCCTGACACCGCAAATTTAATCTTATGTGGCGAGCGCAGCCCTTTGTAGCGGCCTTCAACATCAACCGCAAGCTTTAAGCTATCATCGACACCATAGCGACACCAAGTACTACCAACACAGGATTTAACCGTGCGCAATGACTTACCGTAAGCGTGGCCGGTCTCAAAACCTGCATCGACAAGTTGCTTCCAGATCAGTGGTAACTCATGCAGTTGCGCGCCAAATAAATCGATACGCTGGCCACCGGTGACTTTGGTATACAAATTAAACTCTTTCGCAACCGCACCTAATGCAATCAATTTATCCGGTGTTATTTCACCACCAGGAACACGCGGAACAACAGAGTAAGTGCCATCTTTTTGCATGTTACCCAAAAATATATCGTTGGTATCTTGCAGACCGATATGGGGCGTATCTAAAATGTATTCATTCCAGAACGATGCCAAAATAGAGCCGATTGTCGGCTTACAGATTTCACACCCATGACCTTTACCGTGGCTTTCAAGTAGCTCATCAAAGGTTTTGATTTTTTTAATGCGCACAATATCGGCAAGTTCTACACGGGTATAAGCAAAGTGCTCACACAGATCGTTATTGACCTCAACACCGAGCTTCACCAACTCGCTATCGAGCACCTGCTTAGTAAGCGCAGCACACCCGCCACACCCCGTCGATGCGCTGGTCACCTCTTTAATATCTGCCATCGAGGTTGCACCGTTTTGCACCGCCCCACAAATAGCTCCTTTAGTGACGGCAAAACACGAACAGACTGTTGCGGTATCTGGCAATGCATCAGCGCCTAAGCCTACGGGCTCTGCACCTTCAAGCGAAGGCAGGATAAAGCTCTCGGGTGATTCAGGCAGGTCAATCTCATTGAGCATATATTGCAGTAGTGTATCGTAGGCATCTGCGTCACCCACAAGGACTGCCCCTAATAACTTAGTGCCATCGCGAGAGACAACGATGCTTTTATAAACCCCAGCATTTTCATCACAGTATGTGTAGCGCTGTGCGCCCTCTGTGCGACCGTGCGCATCGCCAATACTGCCGACATTAACCCCCAGCAGCTTAAGCTTAGTGCTCATATCAGCACCTGAGAACGATATTTTATCGTCGGTTAATTGCGACACCGCCGCCTCGGCCATGCGATAACCCGGTGCAACTAACCCATAAATAAAATTACCCAATGAGGCACATTCGCCAATGGCGTAAATATTTTCATCGCTGGTGCGGCAGTGGTAATCAACCACGATACCACCGCGCTCACCAACCTCAAGGGCTGCATCGCGAGCCAGCTGGTCATAAGGGCGAATACCAGCAGAGAATACGATCATATCGGTTTCAAGGTGTTCACCATCGGCAAACTCCATACGCAAGCGGCTTTCTTCACCTTCTTTAATCACTTGGGTTGCTTTGCCCGTATGCACATGCACACCCAGTGCTTCGATCTTGCTGCGCAGCATATTACTGCCACCTTCATCGAGCTGAACCCCCATAAGGCCCGGTGCAAACTCAACCACATGGGCTTCGAGCCCTAAATTTTTCAAGGCATTCGCACACTCAAGTCCTAACAAACCACCACCGACGACAACACCGCGCTTAGCGCCTTTAGCTGAGGCTTTAATCTCGCCGAGATCATCAATCGTGCGATACGCTAAACAATGTTCTTGATCACCACCGGGAATCGGCGGAACAAACGCATAAGAACCCGTTGCCATTACCAGCTTATCGTAAGCAAAAGATTGCCCGCCCTCGGTGATCACCTGTTTGGCATCGCGGTCGATACTTGCGGCAAAATCACCAAAGTGTGCATGCACACCTAAATCTTTATAGTGTTGGCGGGTCGTCAATGCGAGATCTTCAGGGTCTTTGCCATCAAACACCGCTGATAAATGTACCCGGTCATAGGCAGGGCGAGGCTCACCCCCAATAACAGTAATATCAACATCCAAACCAGAGGCGGCTAATTGATCGACATAGTGGTGGCCCACCATTCCGTTGCCGACAACGACAATTTTTTGTTGACTCATAATACTTCCTCGAAGATAGTTTTCTTGTGCACGTTATTTATTAAAAGAGAACGCCATTAGGCAGATATTTTTTCGGCGGTTTGAGCCAGCGCTAAGTCAGCCACATCGCTCTGGGCAAACCACGCAAGCTCATCGCGAAGAGAAACTACCTCTCCCACCACAATCAGCGAGGGCGATTGCAGCGCATGCTCACCCACCAACGCTGGCAGCGTTGCAATAGTGCCCACCACCACACGTTGTTGCTGCTGACACCCGCGCTCAATAATCGCCACTGGCATATCACTTGGCATACCGTGTTGCTGTAGGTTATTTGAAATCATCTCACTGCGGCTTAAACCCATATAAAACACCAGCGTCTGCTTCATGTGTGCCAGCGCGGCCCAATCAATACTAAGGCGGTCTTCGCCGTGTGCTGTTGTTTGTGCGTGTGCAGTAACAAAAGTGCACGCGTGGGTTAAACCACGGTGTGTAAGTGGAATCCCGGCGTAAGCCGTGCAACCTGATGCCGCCGTAATACCCGGCACAATGCCTACGGCTATGCCTGCGCGCTTGAGCACGAGCATTTCTTCGGCGCCGCGGCCAAATACAAAAGGGTCGCCCCCTTTTAAGCGGCAAATAGTTAAGCCTTGTTTAGCTTTAGCCACGAGTAAATCATTGAGCTGAGACTGAGGAACACTATGATCGCCCTTCTTTTTACCCACATAAAAAGCCGGCGTACTCGAAGGGAATAGCGCGCAAATATCATGGCTCACTAGGTTGTCATAAAAAATAACATCAGCCTGTTGAATCACGCGTAGCGCTTTTAAGGTCAGTAGATCGGCATCACCGGGGCCTGCACCCACCAGCCACACTTTTCCTGGGGCGCGATACCGACTATCGTTCGTTGAATCTGGAAATGCTGCTATTGCCATTATCTGCCTCTGCTAGCTCAAGCACCGTCACTAACGTTGCTGGTGCATACGTTAATAGGGGCGCCAAAATGGATAATTAGTCACACCGATTTATCACACCGGTTATCACACTACTAATCACCACCAAGCAAATTAGATGCCACACCAACAAAAACAATCAAAGACAAAAATAATAGCCTTATTAATCAACAGGTTAAAAACTTTCACATTATGCACGAGTATTGTTCACAACCACCCAGCAGCTTTTTTTGCACCAAAAAAATGCAAAAAACAGTGATTTTGCAATATTTCAGATTTTAAATTGCCTCAAATTAATCCCAAAAAAATCACAGGGCACATATTTGGTGCGATTTTTTTTAACCCTTTTGCAACAACACCAATTAAAGCAATTAAAATCAATAAGTTACAATAAAAAAAACAATAACTTAAAAATAGGTCTATTTCTTGCAGTAGCTATTGCAATAGCTAAGTAATAACCAATATAGATAGCGTCGAGACCATCAATTTCGACGAATTAATAAACAATACCACTTACCACGGAGCAACCCCTAACGTGTCAGACACAATGGAGCCAACACCGGCCGTGCAACTACACACACCCACCACACAGTGGACAAAAAGTACCTGCGCCTATTGTGGTGTCGGCTGTGGGATTGAGGCCTCGGTCGCGGACAATGGCGATATCACGGTGAGAGGCGACGCCTCTCACCCAGCTAATTTTGGCAAACTCTGCTCAAAGGGTTTAGCACTAGGGGATACAGTGACCAATGAAGGCAGGCTACTGGCGCCTGTAATTAACGGTGAAACAGCACACTGGAGTGACGCCATCGAAACCGTGGCTAGTCGCTTCAAAGACACCATTGAACGCCACGGGCCAGACTCGGTTGCCTTTTATGTATCAGGTCAGATACTGACCGAGGATTACTACGTCGCCAACAAACTCATGAAAGGTTATATTGGCAGCGGTAATATCGATACCAACTCGCGCCTATGTATGTCATCGAGTGTGGCAGGCCACAAGCGCGCCTTTGGCAGCGATACCGTGCCCAATTGTTATGAAGATTTAGAACTGGCCGATCTGGTGGTTCTCACGGGCTCTAACATGGCTTGGTGTCACCCGGTGTTATATCAACGCCTTAAAACCGCAAAAGCTAACAACCCCGCCCTCAAAGTAGTGGTGATTGACCCCCGAGCCACCGATACCTGCGAGCTTGCCGACCTGCACCTGGCCATTAACCCCGGAGCTGATGTCGCTCTCTTTAATGGCCTGCTCAATTTTTTAAATGAGCACCACCACCTCAATAGCGACTATATAGAAAAACACACCCAAGGGCTCGATGGCGCCATAGCAACAGCCCAACAAGACACCGGAGTCAACGGTGTAGACTACGCCCAAACCGCTCACTTAACAGGCGTACCTATTGCCTATATAGAACAGTTTTTTCAATGGTTTGCCAACACCCCCAAAGTGATGACACTGTACTCACAAGGGGTTAACCAATCGAGCGCCGGCACCGACAAAGTCAACAGTATTCTCAATTGCCACCTAGCCACTGGCCGCATTGGCCTGCCCGGCGCCGGGCCATTTTCATTAACCGGCCAGCCCAATGCAATGGGTGGGCGCGAAGTGGGCGGCCTTGCCAACACACTTGCCGCGCATATGGAATTTGGCAACCCAGAGCACCACCGCTTAATCAGCGAATTTTGGGAGACCGACAACCTCGCCACCGCACCGGGTTTAAAAGCCGTCGAGCTTTTTGATGCCGTCGCCAGCGGCAAAATCAAAGCCATTTGGATTATGGCAACCAACCCCGTCGTCAGCATGCCCAACGCCGATAAAGTGCGAAAAGCCCTGCAAGACTGCCCGTTTGTCGTAGTCTCTGATTGCATTGCCGATACCGATACCACACGTTGCGCCGATGTCTTATTGCCCGCCATGGGCTGGGCAGAAAAATCCGGCACCGTCACTAACTCGGAGCGCCGCATCTCGCGCCAGCGGCGGCTACTGGCGAGCAGCGAAAACCCACAGGCAAAAGCCGACTGGTGGATCATCTCGCAAGTGGCGCTATCGATGGGCTACAGCGGCTTTAACTTCACCAGTGATGCCGATGTATTTAGAGAGTACGCCGCCATGACGGGGTATCACAACAATGGCAGCCGCGACCTGGATATCAGTGGTCTGGCGACATTGAGCGATGCACACTATCAGCAGATGGCCCCACAACAGTGGCCCATCAAACCCGGCGATAAAGTCGCTGGTATTAACCATAATGCTGTCGATATCGATAACAAAACCCATAGCCACACAGCAGCGCCACCCTCAAAACGCTTTTTCAGCGAAGGCGGCTTTTATACCCCAAACCGCAAAGCGACAATGGTGGCGGTATCGCACCTGACACCGCAAACTGCCGTTAGCACCGCCTACCCTATGGTGCTCAATACCGGGCGCATTCGCGACCAGTGGCACACCCTAACCCGAACGGCTCTGGCCACGCATTTAAGTGCTCACAAGCCTGAGCCCTACTTACAAATTAACCCGCAAGATGCCCGTTGTTTTCAGCTAGCCCAAGGTGATATCGCCGAGATTACCAGCCAGTGGGGCTATGCCAAAGCCCGTGTTGATATCAGCAACGATACTAATCCCGGGCAGGTCTTTGTGCCGATGCACTGGGGTCAAACCTACGCCAGCCACGGGCGTATGTGTGCCTTGGTAAGCCCCAACCGAGACCCACACTCAGGCCAGCCAGAGGCCAAGTTTACTCCAGTTGCCATTAAAAAATGGCACTACCACAGCGAGGCCATTGCAATTACCCGCACACCTCTAACCGCCCTTGAAAATCTGGGTTACTGGGTGAAGCGCCGTATAACGGGGGGGTATTTATACTACTTGGCCAATGAGGACGGGCAATCACTTAACGATTGCCTAGATCAACAGCTCACCTTGTGTAAAGCAGGCACAACCCTTAGCTTTAACGACCCTAAAAGCCTGCAATCTCGCTGCGCTAAAATCGCCGACGGTGTGCTAAACAGTGCTTATATTATCGCCAGTAAAATAGACAGTAGCCAATACGCTTGGCTTGATTCGCTGCTGGATAAAACACTCGACACCGATATTCAGCGGGCCTTACTGCGCGGCACACCAAGTGCTTCAATGCTGACCGGCCGACAGATCTGCGCGTGTAAACAAGTCGGTGAGCTGAGTATTATTGACGCTATCGAAAACAGTGGCTGCCAATCGGTAGCTGCCATTGGTACATTGACCGGCGCTGGCACCGGCTGTGGTTCGTGCACCGCCGAGGTAGCGGCGATACTGGATAAAACCCTTAACGCACCGGTAGCGGCGATTGCCGTGTAGTGCTTAGCCTCACCTAAACGGCAATCGAGGCCATATCGGCCTGCAATAGCGCCGCCAAATCGCCGGGGGCCAACTCTATCTCTAACCCCCGGCGGCCAGCACTCACATACACCGTGGCGTGCTCATTAGCAGAGAGATCAATCACTGTGGGCAAGCGCTTTTTTTGCCCCAGCGGGCTCACGCCACCCAACACATAACCGGTTGCGCGCGCCACCTCAGCAGGCTCGGCCATCTGTGCTTTTTTAGCACCACAGGCCTTTGCCATGGACTTCATCACCAGCGTACAAGACACAGGCACCACCGCGACCGCCAGCGTCTTATGATCGAGGCTCACCACTAATGTTTTAAACACCCGCGAGGCCGCCACACCCATTTTTTCGGCCGCCTCAAGGCCATAAGATGAATGCCCCGCATCGTGGGTATACTCATGCAAACGATACGCAACCTTGGCTTTTTTAGCCGCCATAATGCCCGGTGTCATTAAAAGAGACTCCTAAAAAGAGAAAGCACACAAAAGTCGACACATAATAGCAGTAGTTATAGAACGAAGAACAACCCGAGCCATATTAGCCAGCCGTACCTAGATCACTGTCGCCAGCATCACCGTCGAATTACGGCCTGCGATAAATAATATGCTCAATATCATTAATACTTTGGTAAGCATAAGGGTGTGATGCCTCCCACTCATCAACCAAGCGTTTGGCGGTTGCAACTTGCTCGGGTGTCATACCCTTTTCAGTGATTAAATCCTGTTGCAGGCCTCGCGCTAAATTAATGCGCACGGCAATGGTATTTTTAGCCTTATCTTTAGGGGGTGGGTTAAAGCGGCGAATCGACAGCTCA
>Ga0193963_1000796_pt1 | contig 16195 bp, 14 predicted proteins | sample FB_6_MG_FD_140359 | JGI IMG/M metagenome (GOLD analysis project Ga0193963, IMG submission 140359) | Microbial mat bacterial communities from the Broadkill River, Lewes, Delaware, United States - FB_6_MG | ecosystem: Environmental > Aquatic > Freshwater > River > Microbial mats | place: USA...
ATGGATGCATTTAAAGCAGCGGCTTATCCTGAAAAAGAAAAAACAGCAAAAGCATAAGCTTAGGATTAAACATGAATCAGATTATTTTAGACAAACAGATCGCCAATGATGATTGGACCTTAATTGCTGACGATGCTGAATTAAGTACAGCTAACGAAGTAATTAACTTTAGCCGCTGGGCAAATGCTGAAGGCACTGACAAAGCGGCATTAATTGCTAAGCGTGATGCCGGTACTCTTGGCATTCAGTTAAACGCAGGTGATACAGCTGATTTATTAGCCGCTGATAGCCAAGGCTTTGCATTGATAAACGTTGAGTTCCCTAAGTTTGCCGATGGCCGCGGTTATTCTGCTGCTCGCTTATTGCGTGAGCGTTATGGTTTTACTGGTCAGCTACGCGCCGTAGGCGACGTATTATTTGATCAATTGTTTTACATGATGCGTTGCGGCTTTAATGCGATGGCAATGCGTGCAGATCAGGACCTTGACTTAGCCGTCAAAGGCTTTGAAACATTCTCGGCACCTTACCAAGGTGATGTGAACGATACCCGACCACTTTTCCGTCGTCGCTAAGTTTCAAGAAGACAGTAATGCGCTGATTGACGTATGAGTAAGACCAAAAAAGGCCATTCATTTGGTCTTTTTTGTCTTTGTCACTTTTTTTTCAGTTAAGATGAAGTAACTCATTGCATTCATTCGTTGGCTAGCAACGACCAATCGGGGCGAATATGGTAGCGCACGATCTAATCTTTTCTTTCTTCTTAATCTTTACAGGCGCCCTTGTACTCTCTACATTTGCGCTTTATACAAAACAACCCGTCATCATCGCTTATATCGCCTTAGGCGCAATTGTAGGCCCGTTTGGCTTATCTTTAATCGAAGCCCCTGAGTTATTAGGAGAAATGTCACACATTGGCATCATTTTCTTATTATTTTTACTCGGCCTTGATATGCAACCTGCCAATTTAGTCGCCGTGCTTAAAAAAGCCACATTGGTCGCCATCATTAGCTGCGCCCTATTCTTCGGCATCGGTTTTGGTATTGCTTTTCTATTTGATCATTCAACCATGGACAGTTTAATCATTGGCCTAGCGATGATGTTTTCAAGCACGATCATTGGTTTAAAATTATTACCAACAACCGTATTGCACCACAAACATGTGGGTGGCCTTATGGTGGGTTTATTACTTTTACAAGATTTAGTCGCTATTCTTACCTTAATTTTTCTCGGCAGCTTAGGATCAAACGCCAATTCAGATAGCATAACGCCCCCCTTTTGGCAGCCGTTTATTGCTCTCCCTCTGTTAGTTATGAGCAGCTATCTGATTGTTAAGGGCGTGCTTTTGCCATTAATTAGAAAATTTGACCGCTTTCAAGAATATCTTTTTATCATGGCCATTGGCTGGTGTTTAGCCATGGCGGAAGGTGCCCAAGCCATTGGCTTAACGCGTGAGATTGGTGCCTTCATCGCCGGCGTAACGCTAGCAACAAGCCCGATTGCTCAATACATTGCCATCAGTTTAAAGCCTCTACGGGATTTTTTCTTAGTGCTGTTCTTTTTCGCTCTAGGAGCCGGTTTCAACTTAGAATTATTGTCGACGGTGATTTGGCCAGCCTTGGTCTTAGCAGGCGCGGTTTTATTGTTAAAACCCATCATCTTTCGATATTTACTCGGTAATATGAGCGAAAGCCCAGCGCTGGCTTGGGACGTTGGTTTTCGCCTAGGCCAGATCAGTGAGTTTTCGCTATTGGTCGCGTTTGTCGCTTTTGAACGCTCTATCTTATCGGAACAAGGATCGCTATTAATTCAGGCCACAGCCATTATTACTTTCGCCCTTTCAAGCTACATTGTCGTTTTTAACTACCCCAATCCTATTGCCGTAAATGACAAATTACGAAGGGATTAGTAGAAATTAAAAATCAGTCTTTCGCCAAATCCAACAAATAACGGCCTTGGCCTTTACCGCCTAAAACATTTGCTAGCACGCCCGATAACTCACTACGACCAATGGTCTGAGTAAAATCGGCCAAACTCGGCAATTGCCATTCATCAGCGATTTTTTTGATTAGAAGCTGCTTCTGAGTCTGAGGAATTTCAACCGAATCGACCCCAAGCAAATCAATACCACGAAGTATAAATGGAAATACACTTGCACTGAACTCAGCGCCCGCAACCATGCCACACGTCGTTAAGGCCCCCCCATATTGAAGCTGTGGTAAAACCGCTGCAATCATATCACCACCACAAGTATCAATACCCGCTTGGTACAAGGGGCGCGTCATTGGCTTTTTCGCCATAGGTAATAAATCATTACGATCCAATACGTCACTCGCACCAATACTTAATAGCCAGTCAGTAGCCGTCGCCTTGCCAGTCACCGCAACAACTTCGAAGCCAAGCTTGGATAAGAGCGCCACCGCAACAGAACCAACACCCCCCGTTGCGCCCGTGACAATGACTTTGCCAGCATCGGGCTTGATATCCGCTTTCAATAATTTTTCAACCGACAGTGCGGCGGTAAAACCCGCCGTACCCCAGCGCATAGAGTCTTCTAACGATAAATTCGCAGGCTTAGCCAATACCCAAGCCGCAGGAATACGAATGTATTCGCCATAGCCGCCGCAGGTATTCATACCTAAGTCGTAACCAAAAATAACGACTTCTGCGCCTTCTTCAAATAACCCAGAAGCATCACTGACAACCGTGCCTGCCGCATCAATACCTGGTGTATGAGGGAAATGACGAGTAACGCCGCGATTGCCCGAAGCACTCAATGCGTCCTTATAATTCACCGATGAGTATTGAACCTTAATCAATACTTCACCTTCGCCTTTTTCAGTACCTTCAGGAGGTAAACAGCCGTTATCAACCAATTGCCAAGAAGATGTCACAACCGGGTTTTCACCTTCTGATTCAATCGCTCTGTATGCGTGCCACTGGGTCATAATATCCCTCCTAAATTACGATTAGCTTTTCGTATGGGTTTGCGTATTGAGCATGGTTAAAAAACGTGTCGCCGCTTTTTCAATGCCCATTTGTACCGCAAAGCCTAACTTTTCTTGTAAGGTCTTTTTGAATTCGTAGCTGACTTCAAAAACATCCGCTTCATCGCAAGCACTGACTAAATAATCATCACTGGTGCCTAACTGATCAACCAGCTTGTTTACTAGCGCATCTTGGCCGTACCAAGTATCACCCGTTGCGATTTCTTCGATATTCAGACTCGGGCGAAAATGCGAAACATGGTTTTTGAAGAGTACATGAGTTTCTTCTAGATCTTCGCTGAATTTTTCTTTTGCTTTAGCACTATTGTGACCAAACATTGTCACTGTGCGCTTGTATTTACCTGCGGTAAACATTTCAAAATCTACATCGTGCTTTTTCAATAGACGGCTGAAGTTAGGTAACTGCGCCACGACACCAATAGAACCCACGATCGCGAACGGTGCAGAAACAATTTTATCCGCAATACACGCCATCATATAACCGCCACTGGCGGCTACTTTATCAATGCATACGGTTAACGGAATGCCTTTGTCTTTAATACGCTGTAACTGGCTAGACGCTAGGCCATAGCTATGCACCATACCCCCGCCACTTTCTAGGCGTACTACGACTTCATCTTCTTTACGCGCCATGGTTAATATTGCGGTAATTTCTTCACGCATAAAGTCGGCGGCACTGGCTTTAACATCACCATCAAAATCCAGTACAAAGACACGCTTACGAGCAGGTTCGGCTACTTCTTGCGAATCTTCGTTTTTTGCCTCAGTTCCTTTATTCAGCTTTTTATCGGCCTTAGCTTTGGCTTTGTCTTCTTTAGCACGTGCTTTTTCAAGTTCTTTCAGCTCGTCTTTTTCATACAAGCTTTCTTCTAATACTTCTTTATAGTCATCAAGGTCATCATTCACTTTATTGACTGATATATAGCCATCATGATTTGCCTTTGGCTTACTGCTAACCGCTGCAATACCGGCGATCACTAAAATGATCGAAATAACCACGGTCAGCGCTTTCAATAAAAAAATGCCGTATTCTGCTAAAAATTCCAAGTTTATTACCTTTTGTATACTGATTCAGAGTGATGTTTAATTTGATTGCCGCAAGAATACCGCATAATTTCACCAATGTAAGCCAAGAAAAATCAAACATTCGTATGAATTTATTTGACACTCAACCGCTGCCCTCATAAAGTGACGTCTCCATATTCAATACGTGCTGGTTTTCGTATTGACAGAAGTAGATACATAACAATTAAATTAGGTAGCATCTCATGTCTAACATCATTGAAACAATGCAAAGCAAATTTGACCCAAGTGCAGCTGACGGCTTGGACTTGATCTTTCAATTCAACATCGAAGACGGTGAAACTTATCACTTGATCGTTAAAGATGGTACTTGTGAATTAGCAACGGGCGAAAATGACGACGCTAACGTTACTTTGATCATGAATACAGAAACTCTTGAAGGCATCGTTTCTGGCGAAACTGATGGCATGCAAGCATTCATGGCTGGTCAACTACGTGTTGAAGGCGACATGATGTTGGCAACTAAGTTGGGCGAACTTTTCCCAGCTTAATTGAGTGACTCATTGAGAAGGCGCTGCCTTCTCAATTTATTAAGACTCTCTATATTCCCGCTCGAACTACCAATCTTCTTTCAATATCTTCTTAGCAATATAATTAATCGGTCGAACATTCATCCCTTTAGCGGTTAAATAGACTGAAAAAACAGCGCCATTTTCCATAGGCATATAAACAGCACTACCGTAGCTCACATCAATCCACGTATCAAAACGTTCAAAGATCTCCCATAGATCGACGTACTGGGATTGCTTTAGAGAAAATACACTCTGCTGCCCATTTCTGGCCTGCTCTAAAGACACATAACGCCCACTAATACGATCCAAACGATACAGAGGCTTTTGCCCTGCTGCCGCTAACGGCCCAACCCACGTTAATAAGCGCGCATCAAGTTGCCACTGATCACCATGAATCTCAAATCGCTGCTCACGACTATCACTATCAACCAAGGTAATGTCGTAATGTTGATCACCTTTTTCGTAAATGCTAATGGTCGCAATAGGGACTTCAGAAAGAAGTTGTTTGTAACTCAGAACATCAAACAAAGAAAACAAAGAAAAAACAGCCGCTACGATTAAGGCAATCGCAAAGCTTCCTTTTAGCCAAGCAATGAACCAGCCGCGTTTAAAAAGCAGATAACCGGAAAAAATCAGTAGCAGTAAACCGACAACAACCAATATAAAAACCAAACTTCCTTGTAACATAATTCATTCCTTTGGCATTTAACTCAGTAAATGCTGAATACTTTCTTCTGCTAAAGCGATCGCTTCGGATGCGCCTGCAGATTGTCCACCGAGTGAATCGATGAAGTATTCAACCGCTGAAATGGCATCAGCTAATGCTTCAATCTTATCTTCCGTCGGTGCGAAATCGCTATCGATGATTTTCTTCTCAACAAAACCTTGCAAGGCAATCATCAAATCACCAACGTTTTTTTGGTCCAAAAAGAACAAAGCACCGCTTACGTCGAGTAATGTTTTGCCCACATTTTTGATGTGCAATTTATCGCCATTTGAATCCACATAAGAAGCGATTGCCCGTTTTGTCACTGATAATGCCGATTGCGACTCAGATATTGCGGCTATACGAGCTTCTAGCAAGCTCAAAGGATCTACCTTGCTTGTACTGCCTACTTCAGCATTCATCGCTAAACCACGGACATCTTGCTCAACGCGCAATACTTGGTCCGCGACTTTTTGCATTTTAATATCAAATGCATCATTTTGATCACGAAGACTCTCTGCAATCGCCATGGTTCTATCCGCTGTTTTTGGCAGGTTAACCATAATAAGCGTATCGGCAATACGGCGTAAGCTGACAGATAAGTCCGAGAAACTGTCATCAAAGCCATCGGTTCTTTCGGCTAAATCTAATAAGTCCTTAATCCCGTGCAGCTCGTCTTGCAGCGCCTCAGTTAAAGAGTCCATTGCAGATTGATCTGGCCCACTTAACTTACGGCGAGCCTCAGATAACTGGACCTCACGCAATTCCATAGACAGATTAAAGTCGTGCTGAGCTTTATTGATTAACGCTGTTTCAGGCTCAGCCAACGAAATGAGATAAAGAAATTCTTTCAACAACCAATCCGGTTGTTTTTCGGTTAATAAATGCCCATCGCTTTCTTCTAACTTATGTATTTGACTGTCTAGCGAACGCATTAATAAAACGCGCGATAAATCAATTTCAAAAGCTTCTTGATTTAATGCCTCTAACGCGGCTTTAACGGCGTACCAAAACCCCCAACTTTGCTGTCCACGAGCAGACTTCTCGATGCGCGAGACCGCACGGCCCATAACATTAAGAGCGCCTTTTCGCCCTTGATTACGAATAACGCCTAATAAGCCAATCTGGAAAAGCTGTCGCACTCTGCGATAGGGCAATGCTACCGAATTAGCCGCCGCAGGAGGTATATCAAGCTTTGGTCTTAGGTTGACCATAAAGAAATAAGCACTAGGTAACGATTTTTCTTTACGGCTTTTGCGAACATCATTAATCACTTCAAGCAATAAACCAGGCGCGACTAATTGACCTGTAGAAACCATTTCGACGTAACGCTTCAAGACCATTATCGATTTACTAAAGGCATCCAGTGCGTGAAGATTTTTCCCTTCAGTTTGCGCAAGCGTGCGGCCAGTATCTGCTAGCTCTTCGCATAAGCGTTCGCCCGCTCTGAAGTCGAGAATTTTAAAGGTGCCACGAACTTGCTGTATTTCACCCAAAAATCCTTTTAGGTCGTCCGCACTTCCATTTTCAGAGTAGTGCTCTAATCGTATAGCGGCTTGATCGAGTGCGCCGTCAACTTCTTTACGCACTAAATTTAGAGTTGAGGCTAAATTAGACATGCTACTTCCTGTGAGTGTATTTACAGCCATTATGTCATCTATTAATTCTTGTTATACATGGACTATTCTACCCACGATTAACGCTGGAAAGAAATGTTACGTTATGGATACCTTAAGTGATGTAAGGTTGCAAGCCAAATAATGACTGATTAGTCGCTATACTTCTTTGATCTAGTTCCATTTTTACGATTTTTTTGCCTTTCTAGCGACGCCAAATCGCACCTTCGCTTTTCTTATCGAGAATATCCAAAATGCCATCATGGGCAGCAATTTCATCCGCCGTTGCTCTAACAACCTTTAAGGAACTGCCATCGACTTGCCCAAGTCTTCTTAGGGTTTCTTCTGGTGAGATGTCTTCATCATCATTGCCCGCTAGAAACATGAGGTCTGTTTGTCCCCCCGTCATCATCAAATAGACATCGGACAGAATTTCAGCATCTAATAAGGCGCCGTGCAGCTCTCGATGACTATTATCGATGCCATATCGTCTGCATAACGCATCCAAACTGTTTCGCTGGCCTGGGTGCATGTCTCGGGCAAGTACAAGCGTATCAAGAATGCTGCAAAAGCTGGAGGTTTGAGGCATACCGACACGCCTAAATTCCATATCCATAAAGCCCACATCAAACGGTGCGTTATGAATAACAAGTTCAGCACCATCAATGAAATCATAAAATGATTGAGCCACCTGTTCGAATAACGGTTTATCCGCCAGAAACTCGTCCGTGATACCGTGAACCGCTACCGCTTCTTCATCACTTGGGCGCTGTGGATTAACATATTGGTGATAATGGCGACCGGTTAACTTGCGATCGACCAATTCAACACAACCAATTTCAATAATACGGTGGCCTTTCTCTGCGCCAATACCGGTTGTTTCGGTATCCAGTACAACTTGTCTCATAATATTCCTTAAAACTTTCTAATCTTATTAGGTTGTTCTTTAAGCAATTGCTTGTGTGGCATTGAGTGTGCCCAACCAAATTGTCTTTCGGCCATCAACCAATGTCTATTTCTAATGGATGTCATGCCTGCCACCGTTTTTTGAGCAACTAATATATAGCAATTTCCCATCATCATTGGGCTGCCAGCAAGCACGCTGTCTACTCGATGACACAGTCTACGAGGTAAAAAAGTAAGTGGGCTAATATGCCCCATCGTCTCATGGCTCAATACCGTGAAATCCAACAATTTAAGCCAATCTTTTAGTCGATTAGCGCTGACAGTATTGGCGACCCAAGGCATGGTTGATGAAAATGGCATAAGCTTTTGCGTGCCACCCCATAAACTGAATGGATTAAAACCGATGATCACAAGATAGCCATTCGGCTTAACAGTACGCGCGGCTTCTCGAATCATCTGGTGAGGTCGGCGTGTAAAATCAAGACTGTGCTGCATAATAACGGCATCTAATTCACAGTCGGGTAACGGCCATTCCCCACTCGACATCCATGCATCTGCTTGAATAATACCTTGCTGCCAAGGCAATCCCATTCGAAAACAATGCTTAATAAAGCTGGCATGTAAAAATTCAGCCTCACGACTAAGGCCATGATACATCAAATGAGATCCAGAAAACTCAGCTATCTTATGCTGTAACCAACTGCTCTGTAAGGAGAGCAAGCGAGTCGCTGATTCTGAATCGAGCCAGCTTTTATAATCTTTACAATCTAATTTATGTGGAACAGAGCTCATAATTATCCTTGACCCTAGATAGCATGCCTATTTAGACTGGACGCCTCTCTAAGCCACTGTATTGTATTTGGATGAAGCTTCTTCAGCTATTTTTATCGTTATCTTTTTTAACAGCCTGCGCTCACCAGCCTAGTACCGTTGATTCCCAGAATGAACCTAAACCCCTGATTGCAAAGCCGGTCGTATCCGTACTTGATACCTGGCAGGTAAGTCAGCCTAGCACCCATGAGAATTCTCATGATGACATACTACAGCGCATCATAGCCGCTTATGGTTTGAATCATGAACTGAGTAATAGCAGAATTCAATCTCAGCTTAACTGGTATAAAAAACACCAAGGTTACATGGATAGAATTGCCAGCCGTGGCGAACGTTACATGTATTATATTGCTGAGCAAATTGATGTTCGGGGCATACCGGGTGAACTGGCCCTTTTGCCCATTGTAGAAAGCGCCTTTGATCCGTTTGCTTATTCACACGGACGAGCATCTGGGGTGTGGCAATTTATTCCCTCCACAGGGCGTGACTTCGGCTTAACTCAAGATTGGTGGTATGACGGCCGTCGTGACATTCAAGCATCTACCCAAGCGGCTCTATCGTATTTAGAAGCGCTTCAGCGTGAATTCAAAGGTGATTGGTTATTGGCTTTAGCGGCCTACAATACCGGCGCGGGCAATGTTCGCAAAGCTATTCGCAAGAACAAAAGAAAAGGCCTACCGACCGATTTCTGGTCATTGCAACTGCCTAGAGAAACACGTGATTACGTGCCAAAGCTGATCGCTCTTGCGCAACTGATTAAAAACCCTGAAAAATATGGCATCACACTGCCCTCTATGAGTAATGAGCCGTATTTTGCGACGGTGAATACCGGCGGACAAATTGATTTATCCCAGCTCGCAGAGATATCGGAAACCGATTTAGAAGAAATATACAAACTAAATCCTGGTTTCAATCGCTGGGCAACTCATCCAAATAGCAAGCATCAAGTATTGATTCCTATTGAGAAAGTTGAAGCTTTTACAAAGAACCTTGCCGCATTACCCCAAAATCAACGTATGAAGTGGCACCGCTATAAAGTTAAAAGTGGCGACTCTTTAAATACCATTGCCAAAAAATACCATACCACACCGGAAGCCTTACGCGACGCGAATGGATTGAAAAGAAATCTAATACGCACAGGTGATCAACTATTAATCCCCTCCGCTTATAAACCACAAAAAAGCTATTCGCACAGTGCCAATAGCCGATTAGCCAAAAGACAAAGCTCTCGCCGTGGTAAAACCACCGGCAAATTAGAATACAGAGTGCGCAGTGGCGATAGCTTTTGGGAAATTGCCCGTGACCATAAAGTAGGCATCAAAGAGCTCGCAAAATGGAACGGAATGGCCCCTGGTGATACGCTAAAACAAGGTCAAAAACTGGTTATCTGGAAACAGAAAAAAAGTAGCCGGGAGCAGCGTGAAGTCATTCGCAAGCTAACCTATACCGTCAGAAACGGTGACTCTATGGCTCGCATCGCGGGCAAATTCAGAGTACGAGTTCAAGACATTCAACGCTGGAATCGTCAAATGGCCAAGAACAAATATTTACAGCCTGGGCAACGATTAACGCTCTATGTTGATGTAACCAACTAGCGTTTTTCAACACAGCGTCATACAAGGATTGTAAATGCTTGGCTATATTGCACGTCGACTTTTATTAGTAATACCGACCTTCATCGGTATTACTTTGATTGTTTTCACATTAACTCGCTTGGTCCCTGGAGGGCCTATCGAGAGAATGATGACAGCCTACCAAATGGAAAACCAAAGCAACAATTCACAGCAAGGCATCGCGGGCAATACCCTATCACAAGAGCAACTTGACCAATTAAATGAATACTATGGTTTCGACAAACCTATTTTCGAAAGTTATTTTAGTTGGCTCAATAAATTACTCCACCTAGACCTTGGCCAATCAAGCCGTTACTACGAACCCGTATGGGATACAATTAAAGAACGCCTGCCTATTTCAGCGTTCTACGGGCTTTGCACACTCATCATTACTTATCTAATATCGATCCCGTTAGGCATTTTAAAAGCGTTAAAGCATGGCAAACCCATCGATCAGCTCACCTCAATTGTTGTTTTTTTAGGCTATGCGATTCCAAATTACGTCGTGGGTGTGGCCCTTCTTTATACGTTCTCATTTTATTATGAAATTTTTCCACTCGGCGGTTTCGCCAGTGACGAGTTTGACTACCTACCGTTCAATGAGCAAGTCAGCGATATTTTCATGCATGCCGTTTTACCTTTAATTGCGTATGTCAGCGGCAGCTTTGCTGTCATGACCTTCATGGTGAAAAATGCCTTATTAGATAATCTTTCTGCTCAATATGTGCAAGCGGCTATTGCCAAAGGAATGACCCATACCCAAGCAACTTTTCGTCACGCGCTTAGAAACAGCCTTATTCCGCTAGCAACACACTTTGGTAATAATATTTCTCTGATACTGATGGGCTCTTTTTTAATTGAAACAATTTTTAATATCGATGGCTTTGGACTGTTAGGGTACGAATCCCTTATCGAACGTGACTATCCCGTTGTAATGGGGATTCTGGTGATTTCATCGCTATTAACTTTATTGGGGAATATCCTATCCGATATTTGTGTCGCGCTCGTAGACCCTAGGGTTCGTTTTGGTACGGCACAGTGATGATTAAAAAAAACACCCCTTGGCAGCGCTTCAAAGCCTTAAAAAGAGGCTACCTTTCACTGCTTTTATTAATTTCATTAATGACTATTTCGGTCTTTGCAGAATTTATGTTTAATTCAAAAGCCTTGATTGTGCATTATAACGGGGATTACTACTTTCCAGTCGTAAGGCCTGCGATTGAAGGCACGACCTTCGGCCTAGATTACCAATATGAAACGAACTATCGCCAACTTAAACAGTTATGGGAAAATACAGAGTTTGCCAGCAACAATTACGTCCTACTTCCATTAGTGCCTTACAATGCAACCGAAGTAGATTTAACAACCTCCTATCCCCCAAACGCGCCGAGTCTTGATAGCCAGCATTATTTAGGGACCGACATGATTGGCAGAGATATTCTTACGCGCATAATCTATGGTTTTAGAATCGCTATTTTTTTTGCTTTAACATTACTTTTAGTTGAGTACATTATTGGCGTTTTAATCGGCTCATTAATGGGCTATTTAGGTGGACGCTTCGATCTATTTTTTCAGCGCATTATTGAAATTTGGTCAAACATTCCATTTTTATACATCGTCATGATCATGAGCTCACTGATTACACCTGGGTTTTGGTCATTAATTTTCATCATGGCACTCTTTGGCTGGATGCAAATGACTTGGTACATGCGCACCGCAAGCTATCGTGAATCAAGTCGTGATTATGTTAAAGCCGCCAGAGCAATGGGGGCCAGCAACTTTCGGATAATATACAAACACATCATCCCAAATACGTTATCAACCATCATTACTTTTATTCCATTTTCTGTGGCTGCGGGCATCAGCGCCCTCACCGCCTTGGACTTTCTAAATTTTGGTCTGCCTGCCCCAACGCCTAGCTGGGGAGAGTTATTGAAGCAAGGTATCGATAACTTAGACTACCCTTGGATAATTACTTCCGTGGTAACATCCTTGTCTATCATTTTATTACTCGTCACATTTATTGGCGAATCGATACGTGAAGCCTTTGACCCCAAGTACGAAGTTTATTACGAATAAACCCTGAGGATCAGCTAAACATGACCGCACAAAAATTCTACATTGCTCTACTTTTTTCATTAGGTTTAGCGAACATCAGTATTGCCGAACTGCCAAATGATCTCAAATGGGAAACCAATCTCGATAGCACAGAGTGGAGTTCACCAGAGTCGATTCGTGGAGGCATAATGCGCTACAGCATGCCAAGCTTTCCACCCACATTAAGAACCGTTGGACCTGATTCAAACAATGCATTTCGGGCCTATTTACTCGATAACCAAATGCCTTTAGTTACACTTCACCCAAATACCGATGAAGTCATTCCTTTATTAGCCTCTCACTGGGCATACGATGACGACGGAAAAACGGTGCACTACAAAATCAATCCATTAGCCAAATGGTCTGATGGCAAAAGTGTCACCGCAGATGATTTTTTATTCGCGCTAGCATTTAATCGATCAAAGCACATTATCGCGCCTTGGTATAACAAACACTATACCGAACAAATTATCGACATAATCAAACATGACTCACAGACCATCTCTATTATTGGCGCAACCGCCAAACCTAAAAAAGATCTGCATGTTTTTTATTCTATCTTGCCAAGATCCAAATACTTTCATCAATTGAATCCCGACTGGGTCGCTTCACACAATTGGAAAATTGAGCCTAATACTGGCGCATACCAAATCACCAAAATAAAAAAAGGTAAAAGCATTACCTTTACTCGCAAAGAAAACTGGTGGGCCAATGAACTGCCTTACCTGCGCAACCGCTTTAACGCCGATATTGTTATGCTAAAAGTTGTGCGCGATCCCAATACCGCTTTTAAATATTTTGAACGCGGAGAACTCGATACATTTAATTTAACCTTACCTAAGCTTTGGCATAATAAAGCCGAAGGCACTATGTTTGAAAAAGGCTTCATTCATAAAATAGAATTTTATAATCAAGTTGAAAAAAGCGCGTCTGGCATTTTTCTAAATACCAGTAATGAATTACTTAAAGACATTACCGTTCGCAAAGCCCTTGCTAGCGCTTTAAACTTCAAACAAGTTATCGATGTTATTTTACGCGGAGATTATCAACGCCTCCCGACCTTCCATACCGGCTATGGGCGCTATTCAAATACACAGATACAACCGATTGATTTCAATTTAGATAAGGCAATCAATTTATTACAGAAAGCGGGCTGGGCAGAAAAAGACAGCTTAGGTATTCGCAGCAAAGATCAGCAACGACTTTCTTTTAAAATGAGTTATGGCAATAAACTGTACGAACCACAGATATTATTATTGAGCGAAGAAGCCAAGAAAGCTGGCATTGAACTGATTCCTTATTATTTAGAATCAACCTCATTTTATAAAAATGTCATTGAAAAAAAGCACGACATGGCGTGGTTAACTTGGAGCACGGGTTTGCGCCCAGCTTACTGGGAGCACTTTCATTCAGACAATGCCAATAAAGCTCAAACAAATAACATTACAAACTTCAGCAATGCTCAGGTTGATGAGCTGATTGAACGCTATAGAAAAGAAACTGACGAAGCGCAAAGAATTGAACTGGCCCATCAAATAGAACAAGAAATTGCAGACGCCGTTATTTTTATTCCTGCAACAATGAAAACATTTACTCGGGCTGCATTTTGGCGCTGGTTAAAACTTCCAAAAGTGCCTGCGACTCGATCCAGTGAAAGTATCTTTGATCCATTCAATATTGATTTTGGTGGATTATTTTGGATTGATCCAAAGATGAAATTTCACAGCCTAGCGGCTAAGAAAAGTGGCGATGGATTTAAGCCTGTCACTATCATTAATACTGAATACAAAGAATAATTGTCTTTTTATTATGACTACCGCCGTCCCATTCCCATTATTAGAAATACGTGATCTTTCTCTGGCCATCAAGCGTGATGGCCTGTGGGTGACCATAATAAAAAACATCAGTTTCTCAATTAACGCAGGAGAAACATTAGCCATCGTTGGTGAATCAGGTTGCGGCAAGAGTTTAACCGCGCAAGCCATCATGAGATTACTCCCACAACCCAATATCAAAGTAATTTATGGTGAAATTTTATTTAAAGGCACAGATCTATTAACGCTTAATAGCCATCAACTCAACCGTATTCGTGGCAATAAAATCGCCATGATTTTTCAAGAGCCTATGACAGCACTTAACCCTGTCATATCTATTGGCGCGCAGATCTTTGAACAGATAAAAATACACCAGCATAATCTCGCCAAAAGCCGCATTAAAATACGCGTCGTCGAGCTACTTCGCGACGTAGGAATTGATTCACCAGAGCAGCGTTACAATAGCTTCCCGCATCAGCTTTCTGGTGGCATGAGGCAGCGTATCATGATTGCGATGGCACTTTCATGCGAGCCTGAACTGATCATCGCAGACGAGCCCACAACCGCCCTCGATGTTAGCTTGCAAGCTCAAGTTTTGTCTTTAATTAATAAACTGCAAAAAAAATACAAGGCCAGCTTGATATTCATCAGTCATGACTTAGCCGTCGTTGCCCAAATTTGCCAACAAGCACTTATAATGTACGCGGGTGAGATTATTGAACAAGGGGACATCAAGCAGATTTTTACACAACCAAAACACCCCTACAGTAAAGCGCTTCTATTATGCACACCGTCGCAACAGCAAGTGGCGAGAGCACACTTACCAAGCATTCCAACGCAGCAAGTCTTGAATGAAACCCCAGTTGAACGCATTCAACGTTTTAATCGCATACTTGCGGATTTCGAATCTCAATCTCATTCAAACGCTAACCTCTACCTCAATACTCAGCACAGAAAGACAGACGAAGAAATTATTTTAAGCATTAAAAAAGTACATAAAAGTTTTGCATTACCAAAACCTTTTTTTAGCCGCAAGCAAGCAACTGTCAATGCGGTTCATAACGTCACTCTCGATATCAAACAAGGCCAAACACTCGGCATAGTCGGAACGTCGGGCAGTGGCAAAAGTACTCTGGCAAAAATCATCAGCGGCATTGAAAAAGCGGACAGTGGCCGTATTAAGTTCTGCCAACAGAATTTGAACATTAAGAATAGAAAACTACTCGCAACGCAGATTCAATATATATTTCAAGACCCTCAAGAATCTCTAAACAGTCGCCATACCGTTGCACAGCTTCTTATCGAACCGTTAAAAATTCATCGCATTGGTTCGCCTAAATCACAGCAACAGCAAACAATCGACATACTTAACCTGGTTGGTCTGGATGAAACGTTTTTAAATCGCTACACACACGAGCTATCCGGTGGCCAAAAACAACGCATCGGCATTGCCCGTGCTTTAATGTTAAAGCCTAAATTACTTATTTGCGACGAGCCAGTATCCGCTTTAGACGTTTCTGTGCAGGCGCAAATTCTAAATTTATTAATCGAATTACAAGATACTCTGAATCTGAGCATGATTTTTATTACTCATGACCTTTATGTCGTGCGCCATATTGCTGATAATATTGCGGTAATGCATCGCGGTGAAATCATCGAATATGGCACCGCTGATTCCGTTTGTGGCAATCCACAAGAGAGTTATACTCAACAGTTAATTGCCGCAACACCTACTTGGCCTATGGCGGATAACGCGTTAGCCTAACGTTATATTTATTTTTATGCACAACAAGGAAATCCTATGGGCTTATTAAGCGGAAAAAAAGTTCTTATTGTAGGGGTTGCTAGCAAACTCTCAATTGCAGCAGGTATTGCTGAAGCCTTTCATAAACAAGGTGCTGAGCTTGCATTTACCTATCAAGGTGAAAAGCTTAAAGGCCGTGTCGAAAAAATGGCTGAAACTTGGGGATCGTCAATCGTTTTACCCTGCGATGTCGCCAGTGATGAACAGA
>Ga0193963_1000798_pt1 | contig 16162 bp, 18 predicted proteins | sample FB_6_MG_FD_140359 | JGI IMG/M metagenome (GOLD analysis project Ga0193963, IMG submission 140359) | Microbial mat bacterial communities from the Broadkill River, Lewes, Delaware, United States - FB_6_MG | ecosystem: Environmental > Aquatic > Freshwater > River > Microbial mats | place: USA...
CTATATTTAGGATATAACTATTGGAAAGCTTCAAAAGAAAAACATAAAGAAACTAAAATGGGAAAAACTAAAGTTAAACCACTTTGGACAGTTTTTTATGAAAGTGTAATTGTTGAAGTAACAAATCCTAAAACAGCACTTTTCTTTATTGCTTTTTTACCACAATTTGTCATACCTGAATCGGGTTCAGTTTCAACACAATTACTTATTCTTGGTATTATTGTAACTATTTCTGCTATACCTTGTGATTTACTGGTAGCTTTATTTTCAAGTAAAGTATCTAAATGGCTTATTAAAAATGAAAGAGCACAAGTGATTCAAGAGAGAATATCAGGAAGTATTCTTATTGGAATGGGAGCTTACATTGTCATAGAAGAAGTTAAAAAAAGGGATTAATACTCCCTTTAAAGAAGAGGATTACCCTCTTCTTATAAACCTATTATTTTATATTCTCCATCATTATTTCTTTTTAATTCCAGCTTATCAAACTCTTCATTATCCAAAGTCACAATATAATGTCCATATTCATTTACTTGTCTAATACTATTTACTTTTATATCTCTAAAATACATAATATGATTATCTAAAGAATTTAAAATACTTTTTCTATCCTTTTGAACCATAGAATTTACTATTTTATCATCCATATTTTTTAATGCATTTAAAAATTTATTCGCTTCATTTACAGCAACAACTTCATTTGCAAACATTGCATATGTCAAACTACTTAACAAGATTAATTTTTTCATTTTTATTCCTTTATTTACTACCTATAAGTAGTATTTATGGAATAATATTCAACTTTAACTTAATACTACCTTTAAGTAGTATTAAGTTAAAGTTTAGTGTAAATAATTTCATATGATGAGAATATCATAATAAAGTTTCATAATATATTGTATATTTATTTAAATAGTTATAGAATTTCTTTAATTAAGAAATATATTTATATTAATCTAAAAAAAAGGAGTTAAAAATGTCAAAAAGAATCTTAATAATTACAGGGGATTTTGTTGAAGATTATGAAATAATGGTTCCATTTCAATGTCTTAAAATGCTAGGATATGATGTAGATGTAGTTTGTCCTGATAAAAAAGATGGAGAGCAAATAAAAACTGCTATTCATGATTTTGAAGGTGACCAAACTTATACTGAGAAACCTGGGCATAACTTTACATTGAATGCAAACTTTGATGAAATTAAGGAATCAGATTATGACGCGCTTGTTATTCCAGGAGGAAGAGCACCTGAATATATTAGATTAAACCCGCGTGTAATTGAGATAGTTCAGAATATTAATAAAGATAATAAACCAATTGCATCAATATGCCATGGTATTCAAGTTTTAGTTACTGCAAATATAGTTGAAAATAAAACTTGTTCTTGCTACCCAGCATGTTCGCCAGATTTAACATTACATGGTGCAAAGTGGGCCGATATTGGTTTTGAGTCAGCTTATGTTGATGGTAACCTTGTTACTGCAGCTGCATGGCCTGCACATCCAGAATGGCTTGCAAAATTCAATGAACTTTTAAAATAATAACTAGCTAGATATACAAATTTAAACTTTAGTATATCTAGTTTTGCTACAATAAAATAAAAAGAGTTTAAGTGTCAAATCAAATAAAGTCATTCGCAAAAGGTTTATGTGTTTTAAAGGAGATTATAAACTTCGGTAAACCCATAACAGCAAACGAATTATGTCAACGTCTTTCAATTGATAAAAGTAGTATGTCACGACTAATAGCTACCTTACAAGCTGAAGGATTTATAACATATATAGAAGAGTCAAAAGAAATAATCCCAACTGATATTTTAGAAAACACTACTAAGAAAACTAAAATAGAACTGATTGTGAAAAAAACAAAAGCCTTACTTGAAGATATATTTTTTCATACGGGAGAGTGTAGTTATATTGCAATATTCGATAACTATAATGTTTTGTATCTTAATCAAATTGACAATTCAAATAGAGTTTTAAAAACTAGGAACTCTATAGGACTACATGCACCACTTCATACAAATGCAATGGGAAAATCTATTCTTGCATTTGGAAACTATGAATTAGACAAAATTAAACTTACTGAGTATACTAGGAATACAATAACAACTGTTGATAATCTTAGTTCACATTTAGATGAAGTTAGGACAAGAGGATATTCAACTGATGATGAAGAATATGAATATGGACTTAGATGTGTTGCAGTACCTTTATTTAATAAAGAAAACATATTAATTGGTGCAGTTGGTATTTCAGGTTCAAGTGCAAGACTTAGTTTAGATAAACTTGATGATTTTGGAAAGAAGATCTCTGATCTTACTTCTAAATATATTATTGTTTGTTAAAAACTAGTAAAAGTCAATAAAACTCTTGCAACAACATGTACATCTTTTTCTTCATAAATTAAGTGTGAAAAGTCTTTATTAATTGAAATAAATTTAATTTCATCATTATTTTTATAAGCTTTCTTAACCCACATTTTTTCATCTTTATAAATAATATATATTGCATCATTTATAATAACTTTTTGAGATAAATCAGAAACTATAATAGCTCTATCTTTTATCATTGGTTCCATAGATTTGCCATCAACAATTAAAGGAAATAAGGAAGCTAAATTATATGATTTATTCAAAAGTGTACTTGAGAATTGTATTTTTTTATTTATATTATTATCAAAAATATCTTTATATTCTAATGTAATTAGATCAGAAGTATTCATGTTTTTAAAAAGTTGCTAATCTTTTTATAATTTCTTTTGCTTCTTGTGCATCAAAAAATATATTATTATGAAGTTGATGACTTGCATACTTTAAATATTCAATTTTCTTTTTTTGAAGTTCTTCACTATCTTTATATTTTAAAAGTATTTCACGCATTTCATCTTCATAACTTTTTATTAATTCATCTTTTTTTACCGCAGGTGCTTTTACGTTTGAATTAGATTTTTTAAATAAGAAAAAAGCAATTAAAAAGAAAAGGAGAAATGTCAAAATTAATATAATTGCTTCTGACATTCTACTTATCCTCTCTTAATTTGAAGGTATTGAAGGAGTAATAATAGGCTTTTTATTTAAAGACTTAGCTTCTAAAGCAATAGATTCTGCTCTTTTTGCTATAGTTAAAGCTTCTTCAACCATTCTCTTATTTTCATTTTCAATGCTAATATTATCCATTCTTTCAATAAGTGTTCTATACTCCATATGTCCTAAAACTTCAAGTACACCAGGAGCTTTTGAAATAAACTCAATATATTCAGAGTCTCTCCAATTACTAGTTAGAGATACATCTAAATAGTTTTTATAATCAGAATCAATTTTTGTAAGATTTGCAATAAATGCTAAATCTAAATTAATATCTTCTTTTTTATTAAAATATAAATCATGTAACTGTTGTAAATAAGAAGTGATTTTTAATGATGAAATATAATCATATACTTTTTGGTTTTCTTCTTTTTCAAGTAAGTAATCTAAAATATTAATTGATACTTCTGATTCTCCACTTGTTAATAGTTCTTCAATTTTTTCATTACAGTTTGTGTAAACTTGCTTTGATTCTTTTTCATCTAATGCTTCTATAAACTTAAATAGCTCTAAGTTATACCCATAACTAAATTGGTTTATAGTATTAATCATAGGAGTTAATATTAAAGATGGATCTTCTTGAGTATTAGCATATTGAACTATTCTATTCACATTTACTACTTCTTCAGCCGTAAAATATGTGTCTTGATAGTAATAAGCAATTTCTTCATTTAAGTTAACTTCTAATAACTCTTTTGATTTTGTATCGTAAAATTCTGTTAATTCTTGATTTTTATATTTAATAGATGCATTTGCTAATTCTTTATATTTTTGAGAAACTTCTAAGTATTTATCAATTTTATCCGAAATACTCATATTTGCTAAAAGTTTTGATGTTCTAAATAAGATATGATCTTTACTTGCATTTAATACATCAGCAACCTTAAGTCCTCTTTTTGGAAGTTCATCAACTAAAGCGGTAATTCTTTGATTGTATTCGTCATAACTTTTTGAGTCTTGAATTTTATCAACTAACTTAACAGCTGAAGATATTTTCATAGATCTTCTTATTGAAAAGTAAACAACTAAAACTATAAGTAAAACTACTCCTACAAGTATCAAAGTCTCATTAGGGGCTTGTTTATAAATATCTAGTATATTATATTTTGATTCTTTTGCAATCGATAGAAACTCAGTAACTGTCATTTTTCTTCCTTCTAATATTTGTAAACTTAAGATATTAGTATACAAAAATAAACTTGATTTTTATTTATAATTCCTACAGATAGGAGTTTGTATTAACTAGTGTGTCATTTTTGTGCATAAGTGTCTAAAAAAGTAACTTTTCTCTTCAATATTATCTTAATAAAAGGTATATTAATAGTTTGATAATTAAATTTTTATTTCTACAAAGAAATATAAATTTCTTCTATTATCTAATCACCACACTGAGGTTTTATATCAGAATCTTTTGCATAATAGATTAAAAAAGCTTTTAAATCTGGAGCAATTTTCTGAAACTTTGGAGTATTAAGAAAAGATCTAAATTTATCATTTAAAGATTCATATTTTAATTTAAACTCTTTTGCATCATTTGAAAAAAGCTTTTCCCACTCTTTTTTTGTATGTTTTATAGTAAATTTGTCACCCTGTATATTAATGATAGGATTTATGATATATTTAAAATAAGTATGACCTTTATCTATATCACCAACTGGTTTTGAAGCATAAAGTAGTATTGAAGATAATAATGTGATTAAAATGTATTTCATAGAAATATCATACCTTATATGTAGTTTTAAAATAATTAATTTACAATATTAAGGTATGACATGACCTTTTAACAAATTTTATTTATTAATTAAATTCTCTATATCAGAAGGTTCAACTTCACCAATATATTTCTTTAAGAATTTTCCATCAGGAGCATAAACAAAAGACTCAGGGAACATCTTAACATCATCAAAAGCTTTTGCAATTCTATAGTTTTCTTCACCAATAGTTACAGGGAAATTCATTTTATGCTTTTTCATAAAGACTGCAAGTTCTTTAGCATCTTTATTTTTCTCAACTAATATTCCAATAATCTGAAGTTTATCTCCATGTTTTTCTTGTAAAGAAGTAAGAATAGGCATTTCTCTAATACAAGGTGCACACCACGTCGCCCAGAAGTTTAACATCACGTATTTCCCATTTAACTCTTTTGATGTTAAAACATCATTTTCAACTTTAAATTCAATTGTTTTGCCAGTTGTAGTTTTAAATGTATAATTCTTATTACTTTGTGCTTTTAATTCATTAAAACTTTTATTGTCTTCAATAATAGTTGTTGCCTCTTCATCTGAATTACATCCACTAAATAATACTAATACTATAGCAGAACAAAAAATTAACAAAGTCTTTTTCATTTTCTTTCCTTATTTATATATTTCTGATTCAACTAAATCTAAAAAATCTTGATAAATTAATTTTTGAAGTTTTTTTCCATTTACAAAAAATGATGGTGTACCTCTAATACCTAATGAATCAGCATCTTTTCTATCTAAAGCTAACATATCACTAATATCGATTTTTTTAACATCTTCTTTTAATTTATTAACATCAAGTCCTTCAATATTTGGCAAATAATTCCAAAGAAGTTCTGGATTTGGATTATTTTTTGCAGCCCAAGCTGGCTGATATTTATATACTAAATCACTAACCTCTTGATATTTATTTTGTTTCCTAGATGCTTCCATTATTTTTATAACATATTCAGAGTTTCTGTGATTTGCTAAATATCTAATAACTAAATGTACATCTTCATAATATTCTTTATAAATATTATATATTGCAGGATGAAATGCTCTACATGCAGGACATTCAGGATCAGTAAACTCTGTAATTATAATATTCTTTTTATTATCACCTAGTCTAATAGAATGATCTCTTACAAAAGGAGCTCCTTTTGAACTAGTTTTTGCTATTGATTCAACTTTTTTAGACTCACTTTTGTTAAAACCCATCATAGCACCAATAAATACTAAAGCTAATACAGCTATTGAAATAAAAACTATTTTTTTATTTTGCATTGTTATCCTTTTTTAAACCTAAAATTAGAAAAATAAAAATCAATGAATATGAAAACAAAGATAAAAATGGAATATTTATAAATCCAAAATATTCAAAGTATTCAGTCGAACAAGGAACTCCTTGTGTACAAGGAACCACACTTTCAGGAATTATTCCCCACATTAATAAATTATGATAAATTGAAAAGAAGAGTCCTACTAAAACTATAGGAAAAGAGTATTTAAATATTTTATCGTCTGGATATAATAAACCAACTAAAAAGATTAAGACTAATGGATACATAAAAATTCTTTGATACCAACACATAGAACAAGGAACAAACTCCATAATCTCACTGAAAAATAAAGAACCCAAAGTTGCCACAGCAGCTACTAAAAAACTAAAAAAAACCAATGTAGAATTCATTGTTTTATTACCCATAATAATCCTAAAAAAAAATTTCATGATTATATCTAAATCTTGTGGAGATTATGTGGATTTACGTTTACTTTTTCTATATGCTTTTTTTATTTCTTGTGCAAGTTTATGTACAACCATTGCATAATAGTTACTTCTGTTATATCTTGTGATAACATAAAAATTTTTCGTGCCATACCACAATTCATCATATCTTTGCCTATCAAGCTTTACTAAGTGCACTTTTTTATTATAATAAAACCTACTAGACTTAGGTTTGATTCCTTTTAATCTTGAACGTTTATATTTATATTTAAAACCTGTTTTTAATCTTGTAAACCTTTTTCCTTTGTATGAAACTCTTGTTGCCACTGGAATTTTTTTATTCCAACCCGATTTATTAAAATAGTTTGCAATACTACCTATTGCATCTACATCAGTATTTAAATTTACTTTTCCATCTTTATTAAAATCAACAGCAAGCTTTTTGAAGTTACTTGGCATAAATTGGGCTAATCCAATCGCACCTGCAAATGAACCATATATTTTCTTTGGATTTTGTTTCTCTTTTTTCATTAATTTTAAAAAAGCTCTTAATTCACTTTTAAAAAATTTATTTCTTCTATTTTCTTCAAATGCTAAAGTCACAAGAGCATCAAAAACAGGATAAGTTCCTGTGTATTCGCCATAATAACTTTCAATTCCAATTATAGCAGTAATATATTCTGCTTGTACTCCATACGTTTTATAAGCTTTACCTAATGCCTTCTTATTTCTTTTCATAAAATCAACACCAAGTTTCACTCGTCTTTTGGTTAAGAGTTTTTTTTCATACCTATCCCAACTCCCATAATATCTCTTCTTTTCAAACTTTGGTTTCTTAACTTTTGTATAATACTTAAGAGATGATGTTTGTACTGAAACATTAGAAAATAGTTTTTTTAATTCATTCTTTTTAAACTTGTCTTTTTTTACAAGTTCATCTATAAAGTTTTTAACCTCTTTATTCTTATTATAATTTTTTGTATATCCAAAAAGACTTGTAGATAAAACTAGTAATAGTATTATTTTTAAAATGTTATTCGTTTTCATAAAAGAACAATATCATAAAATATAAAAAAATTATATAAAAAATTATAATTATTAGTTTAAATCTAGTTTAAAATAGAAAAATAAATAAATTATACAAATATATATAATCTTGATTGAGATACAATTTTTTCTAGTAAGACCAAACTAAAGGATTCAAAATGAAAAAGGGTATAGCTTTACTGATAGGTTCATTAATTCTTGCATCTTCTGCATATGCATGCAATTGCCAATGTAAATGTGGAGATAAGAAGATGATGAAAAAAGAAATGAAACAGATGAAAATGATGAAAAAAGTAAGACCAAATAACATTGATAAAAACAATGTTGGTATAACATCAGGAGAAGCACCTGATCAGACGGATCCAACACTTATAGAGGGTAATTTAGAAAACAACGATTTTAAAAACTAAGAGTTTTTCTCTTAGTTTTATCTTAGTTATTTTCTAATAGAGGTAGCTGTTAAAAATATATAATACTTTCCCGTTAAAGTGACCCTAAATTTTTTTTGCTGTAGATATTTTTTACAAAAAAATGCATCTTTATATAATATCGACATTTCTGAAAATGAATAATTAGGAGCTTTTGCACCATATATAATCTCACCATCAATCCATCTACAATTTGGAAAACCAAGAATCATTGATCCATTATTTTTTAGATATTTTTGAACAATATCCATAAATGTTTTATTGAAGTCTAAATTTGAGCTTTGTAAGGTACCTATTGAAATGATTAAATCAAACTCTCCTAAATTAAGTTCATCTAAATTATTTATATCATGAGAATAAAACTTTACATTCTTTTTATTTTTAAATTTATCTTTGGCAAAAGCAATAGCAGATTCGCAATAATCAACTCCTACAAATTCAATTTCATGAAATTGATCACTTATTTTTTCAATTATCTCAAACTCTTCTCCACTATTTACACCTAAGTTTAAGACTCTTTTTCTTTTCTCTATTTTAACATTTCTTAATGCTTCCAAATAGGATAATAAAACTTCAGGTTCTTCATTTTTATTTATTTCAAAAAAAGTTGATCCAACTCCATATTTTTCTTCTTTTTGACTTTTTTTATTATGAAAACTATCACTTAAATTTAACTTCTCAAACTTAAGACACACACAACAATTTGATATTTTAATAGGTGTTAATAGTCTACAAAACAATTTTTGTGCTAAATCATTCCATGCTTTATAGCCTCTATAAATATATTCTTTATTATCTATATTTATACTTTCTCCAGCATATTTAGACTTAAATAAATCTGGATTTAAAACTTCAAATTGAAAACACTTTTCTTTTTCTAGATTTATTCTTATAATTTCAACTATTTCAAACATGGATTCAGTGGTAAATCTTATCATTATTTATTACTTTTTATTTTGATTATATCAAATTAAGTTTTATTAAAAGTTCAATTATTAGAATAAGGTACTTTATATTTATCATATTATTATTATATTTTTGTATTATACTACTAACAAATCTAAAGTATGGGTAGATAATGATATTTCAGAATGAAAAGCAACTATTAAAAATAATAAAATATACTCCTAGTATCTTTATACTGACCATCTCTATTTTAACTTTAACTATTCAATTTGCAGAAAACAATAGAACTTTTGAAATTGAAAAAGAAAAAATAAGAACTGAATTTACTACACGGAATAAGAATATTATAAAGCAAAAAATAAATGAAGTACATGACTTTATCCAAAGAGAACAAAAAACAACAAAAAAAGAATTAAAAGAATCACTAAAAAATGCAGTTAACAATGCTTATGCAATTGCAAATACAATATATAGAAATAACTTAGATAAAGATCCTGCTTTTATAAAAAAACTAATTGTTGATGCCCTTAGAAATATTAGATTTAATAAAAATAGGGGTTACTTTTTTATCTATGAAAATACAGGTAAAAATATTTTGCTTCCATATAACCCTGAACTTGAAGGCAAAGACTTTTGGAAGCATCAAGATTCAAAAGGTGCTTACGTCGTTCAAGATATGGTAAATCTTTTAAAAAAATCAAATGAAGCATTTTATCAATGGTATTGGTATAACCCAACTAGTCCAGATAAACAAAAAACAAAAATTGGACTTGTTCGTAACTTTAAACCTTTTAATTGGTTTATAGGTACAGGAGAATATATAGAGGATTACGAAGTTGAAACAAAAGAAAAAATATTAGAACATGTTAAAAATATCAATTCACATGAAGATCGTTATATTTTTGTTATAGACTATGATTTAATCTATCTAAGCCATATCAGAGAAGATTATATAGGGAAACATGCTATTACAAATAATGATGCTGTAGGAACAAAAGATGTGATAGATAATCTTTTAAAAATTGCAAAAAATGGTGAAGGATATTATAACTATATTCAAAATAAAAAACCAGGCAGTGAGCAACCTACAAAAAAAGTAAGTTTTGTAAAAGGTCTTAATAGCTGGGAATGGATATTAGGAACTGGTTTTTATGAAGATGACATGGACGCAGCAATTCTTCAAAAAAGAAAAGATTTAGATGAAAAATTTGAAGAGTATGTTTCTCAAATTTTAAAAGTAACTGTACTAATTACAGTTATACTATTACTACTATCTATCTATTTTTCAAAAGTGCTACAGAATAAATTTATCAAGTATAAAAAAGAAATAAAAGAGCATATTAATGAAAATACCAGACAACAAAATATTATGGCTCAAAAAACAAAAATGGCAGCAATGGGAGAAATGATTGGAAATATTGCACATCAATGGAGACAGCCTCTATCAACTATTACTACAACAGCAACTGGATTAAAACTTCAAAAAGAAATGAATGTCTTAAAAGATGACTTCTTACTTGAAGGCTTAACAGGTATAAATGAATCTGCACAATATCTTTCTAAAACAATCGATGACTTTAGAAATTTCTTTAAAACAAATAAAAACGAAATAGAATTTAGTATAGAAGAGATTATAAACAAATCATTATCTTTATGTAGTTCTGAGCTATATAATTTAGATATTGAAATAATCAAAAATATAAAAGATACTAAAATAACAAATTTTGAAAATGAATTTATACAAGTATTAATCAATATCATTACAAATGCAAAAGATGAGTTAACAAAGAAAGATGAGCATTTTGAAAAAAGAATTTTTATTGAAGTAAAAGAAGAGAAGAGTTTTGTAAAAATTTTAATTAAAGATAATGCAGGAGGGATACCAAAATCTCTTAAAAATCGTGTTTTTGAACCATATTTTACAACAAAACATCAAAGTCAAGGGACAGGGATTGGTCTTTATATGTGTAAAGAAATTATAGAAAAAAACATGGGCGGTTCTTTAGAAGTAGATAACTGTAAATACACCCATCAAGATGAAAAATTCGTAGGGGCATGTTTCGAAATTAAATTACCTTTATAATAAATAATACACATTAATGTTATTGACTTGTAGCTATTCCATGCTATAATTATTTCATGAAAGAAAAAGTATATGTATTAGATACAAATATCATTTTACAAAATGTGCAAAACTTAAGTAGAATATCTGACAATAGCACTAACAATATAGTTATACCAGAAACAGTTTTATTAGAATTAGAGGATAAAAAGAAACTAACGAATGAGTTAGGTTATTATTCAAGAGAGTTCGCACGACTACTTGCAAAAATGAAAATTAAAGAAGTTGATTATAAAACAGGATTTAAAGTTGTAAAACTTTATAACGATGAACTTACTCTACATATTATTTCAAAAGATGAGTATGAATCTGAAATTGAACAAGTTCACTTAAGTGAAAGCAATGACAAACGAATAATTGAAGTCGCTGCAATTGCACAAGATTACTATAAAGGAACCCAAACAGTATTTTTATCTTTAGATGTTTATGCAAGGACTTTTGCATTATTCAAAGGCATAAAAGCAGAGACTCTCCATGATGATAAATCAACAGTTCCAAAATTTGAATTTTTAAAATATGTAAAAATAGACTCATCTTTATTTAACTCACTTGAAGGTAGTGATATAACTCTGTATGATAATGAATATAGTTTAGAAAACTTCTGTTATGCATTTGAAAGTGATGATGGGAACTCTACATTTGCAATTATTTTGAATAAAAGAATAAATATTTTGACGGAATCAGATTTTAAAACAATGCAAGTTAAACCTGTAAATTTAAAACAAAAACTCTTTATGAAAGCAATTTTAACAGATATGTTTGATTTACTTGTTATTGATGCAAAAGCAGGTTCAGGAAAGACACTTATGTCTATAGTTGCAGCTATGAGACTTATCGATTTAGGACATTATGATAAAATTGTTTATGTTAGAAATTCTATTGAATCTTTAGATAAAGGTGCTGACATAGGATATTTAGCAGGAAATGATGAAAAATTTAAAGTTTACAATATGGCTTTACAAGATACACTAGAATTTATTGCTAAAAAGCAACTAAAAAAAGGTGAAAATAAAGAAAATAAAGAATCTATTGAATCAAAAATTTCTGAACTTACATCAAAATATTGTATTGAAACTTTATGGCCGGGAGAAGCTAGAGGAAGAACTCTTTCTGAAGCAATTGTTATTATGGATGAGTGGCAAAACTCTTCTGAAAAAACAACACAACTAATACTAAGTAGACTTGATGAATCTTGTATGGGTATCGTAATTGGTTCAAATAGGCAAATTGATAATTTATATTTAAATAAATATAATAATGGATTAACAACTTTACTTAAAAAAACAAGAGAAGATCATCCTGAAATTAAAATGTTTGCAATTGAACTTGAAAAAGCTGTAAGAGGTAAATTTGCAGAGTTTACAGAAAGAATATTTGAAAGGAAAATATAATTCAAAGTAGATTAATAAATGACACTATTTATAATCATATTCAGTATACAAAACTTGAAGATAAAATTCTTCAGACAAAAATATTAAATAGATTACAATTTATAACGCAAAATGCCTTAGCATACTTTTCATATCCATCAATAACAACAAAAAGATTTATTCACTCTTTAGGAACTATGCATTTAAGCTCTTATATTTTTAAAAACTCTTTACTTAATGCACATAAAGAAACTAAAAACTCTTTTTTAAAAGATTTGAAAAAAGCTGTTAAGTCAATAATAAAAGAAGAAAAACTCAATATAAACCTTGATGATTTGGCCTATTTTGACAATAAAGCTTTATATCAATTTACTATCCCTACTAAAAACAAAAAAGATAGAGTTATTTATACTATTATTTTACAAACTATTCGTATTGTTGCCCTACTTCATGATGTAGGACATTTACCTTTCTCCCATCAAGTAGAATATGCTCTTGAAAAAGTTTATCACGGAATAAAGTCAAAAGATTATTTATTAGAAAAAGAGTTAGAATTTATAAAAATATATGAAGAGATAACTGAAAACTCAAAAGAAGTACTTCATGAAGCAATAGGGAAACAACTTCTTATAATTTTATTTGAATATGAAATTTTTGATTTAATAAAAGATAATGATGAAAAAGATTTAATAAAACTAATAAAGATAATCTCTTTAAATATTTTAGAAAATAAAAAATATAAAGGTTTTGACTTCTCTGTTTTACATAAAGTAATTGATAGTACAGTTGATGCTGATAGACTTGATTATATAAATAGAGACATGTTAGCAAGTGGCTATATAACAGGTCCTAATGATCATATTAGAATAACAAAACAAGCTGTATTAGTAGAAGAAAATAAAAAGTATCATTTAAGTTATTTTGATATGAGTTTAATAGATATAGAACATATGCTTGAGATGAGATTTAATCTTTATAAAAAGGTAATATTTAATCATGGTATTGCAAAAACTGATGCAATTTTAGAAAATGTTGTTCAATATTTATCAAAAAAATACTTTGAAGATAAAAAACAAAATAATAAACTCTCAAGCTCAATTTCAATGCTTTGGAATTTTGCAAAACATATAGATATAGAAAGAAGACTTGACACAATATCTCAACTTGACGAAAATTGGCTAATCTCTTTATTTAAAAAAGAATATTTCAATATAAAAAGAAAAGAAGATTTATCTCATGAAGATAAAAAATACATATATTGTTTTGAAGAAGTTCTTTTTGGGAAAAGATACTTTAGAAGCCCTTGGAAAAACTTAAATGAATTCTATAAAGTTTTGGACTTTACAACAATTCAAAGATATCAATTTAGAGAAAGCTTTGGAAATATCACTTACAAAAGAAGAATTGAACTTCAAGAAAAACTTGATAACTTTATTAATAAATGGGAAAAAGAAGATAAAGGACTTTTCTTTACATATCAAATAGTATCATTTAAAATTGGTATTGAAAAAAACTTTTCTTTTTATGATGGAGAAAATTTAATTACAATAGATGAAATCTCAACGCTTAGAAAAAGACTCAAGCAATCTATGTTAAATACAGTTCCTTTTTATATTTACTCAAATAAAAAAAACATGAATGAAGAAATGAAAGATGATTTAAAAGAAATACTTTTTAAAGTTTTTGATAAATAAATATTACAAATTGAAATATTTTTTAACTCTTACAAAATCTTATACTAAAATACTCATAGAAAACAAATAAAGGTTTAAAATGAGTATTTTAGGAAAATGCCCCTACTGTAAAGCAAATGTTATATCTAAAAAAATAACTGCACAAGGAAAACAGATCAAACTTTACTCTTGCGAAAATGCAAAAAAACAGTATGACGATAGTGAACAATACGTTTTTACTGCAGATGCAACTTGTACTTTTAGAGTATATTCAAATGCTTTTTTAAAATGGAATAAACGTTCTTTCTCTGAATATGAAATGAAAAAGTTATTAGAAGAAGGTCAAACTATCATAAGACTTCACGGACGAAAAGGAACAGGAGAATACTTTAAGTATATAATTACGGATAAAGAGTATGGGGTTTCAATTTTATGGGATGAAGAGTTAGAAGAAAAAGTTTCTTAAACCTCTTTACTTAATTAATCTTCTCTTGAAGTTGTTTCTAATAAGTGGTATCCAAATTGAGTTTGAACTGGTCCATGAACTGTATTTAAAGCTTCATTAAAAACTACTGCATCAAATTCAGGTACCATTTGACCTTGTGAAAAGTGACCTAAGTCTCCACCTTGTGCTCCTGAAGGGCATTGAGAATATTCTTTTGCTAAATCTTCAAATGTTTCACCATTTTCAATTCTTGTTTTTAACTCATTACATAATTCTTCTGTTTCTACTAATAAATGTCTAGCTGTTGCTGATGCCATTTTAATCCTTTTGTATTTTTTTTTGGAATTCTAACATAATTACTTTTCAAAGACTTTAAAGTATTTACCTTTGATTTTCCCTCGTTCTAAACCTTTTACAGCTTTTTTTATAACTTCTTTTTTAACTGCAACATATGAAACAAAATCTAAGATATTTATCTTCCCGATATCATTTTTGTCAAGTCCAATTCCTGCAGTTAAAGCACCAAGAATATCTCCTGCTCTCACTTTTTGTTTTTTCCCACCAAGTATAAATACTGATCTAAAGTCAGCATCAATTTTATAGTCCATATCATCAATAACTGTACTAATATCTTCAAATTCTATATCTACAAACTTATCTTTGATTAAATCCATTCTATTATCATCTATAGTAGTAGTTAATGTTACTGCCAGACCATTTTTACCAGCACGGGCTGTTCTTCCTATTCTATGAGTATGAACCATTTCATCTCTTGCTACATCATAATTTATAACTAAGTCTATATCATCAATATGTAAGCCTCTTGATGCAACATCAGTTGCAATTAATATTGGATATGATTTATTAGAAAAAAGAATAATTGTTTCATCTCTATCTCTTTGGTCTAAATCAGAATGAAGTGTTAAAACATCAAGTCCTAAGTCAAGTAATTCATCTGTTAGTTCATCACATTTTATTTTTGTATTACAAAAAATAAGTACTGATTTTGATTTATTTGAAGAAATAAGTGAAGGGATTAAAGCAGTCTTTGTTTCTTCACTTACACTATAAAACTTCTGATTAATAACATCACTTGTATGTACAGCATCACTTTGAACAAATACTGGTTTATTAAGAATTTCATTAGATAACTTTTTAATATTATCCTCATAAGTTGCAGAAAAAAGTAAAGACTGTCTATATTCAGGTAGATTTTGAATAATCTTTAAAATATCTTCATAAAATCCCATATCTAACATTTTATCAGCTTCATCTAAAACTAACATATTAACATTGGAAAGATCTACTTTAGTCTCATGAATATGCTGTAAAATACGACCTGGAGTACCAACAACAATATGAGCACCATGATTTAAAGATGCTACTTGAGGTTTAAATGGAACTCCCCCACATAAAGTTAATACTTTAACATTATGAATATGTCTAGATAACTTTCTAATTTCAAGTGCAATTTGATTTGCTAACTCTCTTGTAGGTGCTAATACGATTGATTGTATTCTAAATTTTTTTACATTTAAAGCATTTACAATAGGAATTGAAAATGCAAGTGTTTTTCCAGAACCAGTCTTTGCCTGTCCAACTACATCTTTACCATCAATAATTGAAGGTAAAGA
>Ga0193963_1000799_pt1 | contig 16161 bp, 20 predicted proteins | sample FB_6_MG_FD_140359 | JGI IMG/M metagenome (GOLD analysis project Ga0193963, IMG submission 140359) | Microbial mat bacterial communities from the Broadkill River, Lewes, Delaware, United States - FB_6_MG | ecosystem: Environmental > Aquatic > Freshwater > River > Microbial mats | place: USA...
AGACTCTAAAGAATTGTCTGTAATATAAAATAATATAAATTGACTATGCTTTAAGAACTTTAACTGTATCATTCATGAAACTAAAAAACACAAAAGGCAACTAAATGCATTTTCAGATAAAACTATACACAATAATACTAATATCAACATTATTTTTTACAGCATGCAGTAAAGATAAAAAAGAGATCATAGAAAATGCAAGAGTATCATCAAAACCAGCTCCTAAGTCTCTAAAACTCACACTAGAAAAAAACTCACTAAACATAGAAACAAACACAAGCCTTAAAGTAATAGCTACTTACCAAGATAACACCACTAAAGATGTAACAAATCAAGTAGAGTGGATCTATACAGATAAACAAGCACTAGATATAAAAAACAATATACTAAAAACACTTCATAAAGATACAAATATATTTCTCCAAGCAAAGTATAAAAATAAAACTTCAAACAAAGTAGCACTAGAGATCTATAAAGAGATAAACGGATACAAACTCCCACCAATGCCGGATGAAGATTTAAATAATGCAACAATACTCGGTATAGATGTAAACAACAACGAAGTAAGAGATGATGTGGAGAGATGGATATTTGATAAATACAAAGAACCGATCGTACAAGCTGTTGCACTTCAAAACGCAAGAGCATTTTCAAAAATACTTGTGGATCCTTCTAAGGCTAAGGAGATGAAGAAGTTTACGAGTGCCTTAATAAGGTGTGAAATATATTATGAATATGATAGTGAAAATAAGTTAAAAATAGATTCACATAAGGAATCAAGACCAATTATATTAAATACAAGAGAACGTAACCGTGCTTACTACGAATATAATCAAGCATTAAGCGGTGGTGTTTACTCTTCAGGGGGTGGTGAAAACTATAAAGATTATTGTGACTTTAATGAAACTAAAATCCTTTTAGGGGATTGGAAATGAAAAAGTTATTAGTTGTTTTTCTACTCTGTTTTTTAAGAATAAGTTCTCTTTATGCAAAGGCAGATATTTATCTAGTTACGGGAGTGTCAACACCTGAAGCAGATACTGAAAAAGCAATGGAAAGATTAGAAAAAGGTTTAGAAAAATTAAACCCGAAAGTCTATAAAAACCAAGAGTTTAAATCTGTCTACAACACAAGTCACGGCTTTTGGGATCTCAAGAAACTAAACATTATGTCACGTCTATAACTATTAATTCAAATAATTCTTTAGATTTTATAGCAGATAACTTTGGAGGTATTTCAGTAGTAGCTATAAGTAACCCTACTATACCAGAATTAATACTAAATACTTATCATACTAAAACGGAGAATGTAGTGTTAAATTCAGATGAAACATTAGAATTTACAGCAGATGGATCTAGAGGAATGAATATTATTGATATACAGGGATTAAAATAATTTATAGGCAGTATTAAAACTGCCTAAAGAGACTCTTTAGTCTCACCAATCTCACTTAAAAAAGTTTCCATATCGTACTTTACACGATACTCAGGTGTCATAATGTGGATTAGTATGTCACCAAGGTCTACTACAACCCAGTCGCCACTTTCGTCTACATTGTTGATTGTTTCATGACCTTTTAAATCTTTTCTTAAGTGATCTAAAAGTGCTATGGTATGTCTTGAACCTAAAGATGAAGCTATAATTGCTGTGTCAACTATGTATTCTTTGTCACTTAGATCAAAAACCTCTATAGCTTCAGCTTTGTTTTTGTCTAAAATATCTACTATTTTTTTTACTCTATTTTGCAATATTGTCCTTTGTTCTTAAAGTTTTTCGTATTTGCGTAGATGATATGTTTTCATCTACATCAAGTGTTATGTAATTTTTTGGAATCTCTATGTTATCTCTTTTTGCTACAATAAAAGTGACTAATTTTTCTAGTTTTTCATACTCTTGCCACTTGTGAAGTGAGCTAAGATTATCTGCACCTATGATCAGATAGACTTTTTCATAACTTTTAAGAAGATACTTTACTGTTACAATTGAAGGTACTTTATAGCCTTTTAAAACTTCAAAGTCTGAAACTTCAACTCTATCAAACTCACAAAACATCTCTTTTGTTAGATCTAACCTTTTCTTGGCATCTAGATGAGAACTTGATTTAAAAGGGTTTAAAAAAGTTGGCATAACTACTACTTTATTAATATCTTTTAAATTTAATGCAGCCTCTACAACAGCCTTATGTCCGATATGTGGAGGATCAAACGACCCACCAAAAAGTGCAACAGATTCCATATTTAAACGCAATTATAGCTAAGTTTTGATAAAATTGGTCAATTTATTTTAATCAGGATATATAAAATGGCATTAAAAATAGCAATTAATGGTTTTGGAAGAATCGGTCGTTGTGTTGCAAGAATAGCAGCAAATAGAGATGATGTAGAGATAGTAGCTATTAACGATATGGCTAGTATAGATATGATGTTGTATCTTCTAAAAAATGACTCTGTTCATGGAACTTCTTCAAGTGAAATAGCTCAGGTTGATGAGCAAACGATCTCAATAGATGGGCAAAATATTCGTGTATTTAGTGATCGTGATCCTAAAAAACTAGACTTTGCATCTTTCGGTGCTGATATGGTTTTAGAGTGTACTGGTGTTTTCTTAACTCAAGAGTCTGCTCAAGTTCACATAGACAATGGTGTAGAAAAAGTTCTTTTCTCAGCTCCTGCAAAAGACAAAGAAACAGCTACATTTGTAATGGGTGTAAATGAAGATCTTTATGAAGGACAAAAAATAGTATCTAATGCGTCTTGTACTACAAACTGTTTAGGTCCTGTTGCTAAAGTTTTAGATGATGCATTTGGAATTGAAAAAGGTCTTATGACAACTATCCACTCATATACAAATGATCAAAAGATTCTTGATGTAAAACACTCAAAAGATAAGCGTCGTGCTCGTGCAGGTGCTATAAATATGATCCCTACAACTACTGGTGCTGCAAAAGCTATCGGTTTAGTACTTCCTCAGCTTCAGGGGAAACTTCATGGGCAGAGTGTTCGTGTACCAACTCCAAATGTTTCTATGGTTGACTTGAACGTTGTTGTTAAAAAAGAGACTACTAAAGAGGAAGTTACAGCAGCGTTTAACAAAGCAGCTGAGACAAACTTAAAAGGTCTTTTATTAATGGATAAAGAGATGCGTGTATCTCAAGACTTTGTAGGTTGTGAGTACAGTTCGATCGTAGCAGAAGATCTTACTCAAGTTATAGAGGGTGACATGGTTAAGATCATGGCATGGTACGATAATGAGTGGGGTTACTCAATGCGTTTACTAGACATGGCTGTACATATTTCAAAATAAGGGTTTAGGATTTGGAGTTACTAAATATCAAAGATTTAGATTTAGAAAATAAAAAAGTATTTATCCGTTGTGATTTTAATGTGCCTATGGATGAACATGCAAATATATCAGATGACAGACGTATTCGCTCAGCTATAGCGACTATTAACTATTGTTTAGACCAAAACTGTGCTGTTATTTTAGCTTCACATCTTGGTCGTCCCAAGGGTGAGGTTGTAGAAAAATTTTCACTTAAACCAGTAGCAAGAAGACTTGGCGTACTTCTAAAAAGAGATGTTATAGCTGCAAAAGATGTTGTTGGTGAAGATGCTTTTGAGAAAGCGAAGTCTTTACAAGGTGGAGAAGTTATGCTTTTGGAGAACTTGCGTTTTGAAGCAGGTGAGACAAAAAATGATGAAGATTTATCTAAGAAATTAGCATCTATGGCAGAATACTATATAAATGATGCCTTTGGTGTATCACATCGTGCACATTCTTCTGTTGAAGGGATCACAAAGTTTTTTGACAACTCCCATAAAGCTGCAGGTTTCTTACTTTCAAAAGAGATCCAGTTTTTTGGCAAATTGATTGAGAATCCAGTTCGTCCTTTTGCTGCTATTGTTGGTGGCTCAAAAGTTTCTGGTAAACTTGAAGCACTTGTAAACTTACTTCCAAAAGTAGATAAAATCTTTATTGGTGGAGGTATGGCTTTTACATTCTTAAAACAACTAGGTTATGACATAGGAGCTTCACTAGTAGAAGATGATTTACTTGAAGATGCACAGCGTATTATGGATGAAGCTAGAAAACTAGGTGTTAAGTTTTATTTACCTATAGATGTAATTGCAGCTGAGAAGTTTGAAGCAGATGCTGTTAGTAAGATAGTTACAGCACAAGAGATACCACATCAATGGATGGGGTTAGATATTGGTCCTGCTACAGTTAGACTTTATCGTGAAGGTCTAAATGATGTTCAAACAGTTTTATGGAATGGTCCAATGGGTGTATATGAGATGGATAGATTTTCTAGAGGATCTTCTAAAATAGCTAACTTTGTAGCTGATTCTTATGCTACTACAGTAGTTGGCGGTGGTGATACTGCTGATCTTGTTCAAAGAGTTGGACTTGGTGAAGAGATGACATTTATCTCAACTGGTGGTGGAGCATCACTTGAACTTCTTGAGGGTAAAACACTTCCAGGCGTAGCACCATTAATAAAGGACTAAATATGATTATTGCATCGAATCTTAAAACAAATTTGACTAGAGAAAAAACTATATCTTACCTGATGGATGTAGAGAATTTTTTAGACGAGATAAACTCTAACCAGGATGTATATGTATTTCCTGCTCAAAGTTCACTTAATCCACACCATGGAAAAGTAACTCAAGGTGCTCAAAATGTATATCCAACTAAAAATGGAGCATATACAGGTGAGATTGGATTAGAGCAACTTGAAGAATTTGATGTAAAAACTATTTTGATCGGTCACTCTGAGCGTCGTCATGTTATGGGTGAAACACAAGAAGACATTATAGAAAAGTTTAACTTTTTTAAATCACAAGGTTTTAAGATTATTTACTGTGTAGGTGAACCCTTAGATGTTAGAGAACAAGGTGAAGATGTTATGATGAAGTATTTAGAACTTCAATATAAGGGTATAGATGTTGATTACAAAGATCTCATTATTGCTTATGAACCTGTTTGGGCGATCGGTACTGGTTTGACTCCAACTTTAGAAGATATAAGCAAAATACACTTAAAATTAAAAGAAAAATCAAGCGCACCTCTTTTATATGGCGGAAGCGTAAAAGTAGATACAGCAAAAGATATACTTGCATGTGATGGAGTTGATGGTGTTTTAGTAGGAAGTGGTGCATTAAAAGTTGAAAACTTTTGCCAAATGATACAGTTCGCACAAGAATTAAATAAATAAATTAAGGATAATACAGAAATGGTAATGAAGGGTAAAAAAGGTTTAATAGTAGGATTAGCAAACAATAAGTCAATAGCATATGGTATAGCACAAGCTTGTGCAGCTCAAGGTGCAGAGATGGCATTTACATTTTTAAATGATGCTTTGAAAAAAAGAGTTGAGCCGATCGCAAATGAGTTTGGCAGCTCACACGTATATGAACTAGATGTATCTAACGAAGAGCATATGGCAGGGATCGCAGACAAGATCAAAGCCGATATGGGTGAGATCGACTTTGTAGTTCACTCTGTTGCTTTTGCACCAAAAGAAGCTTTAAGTGAAGACTTTATGAAAACTACAAAACAAGCTTTTAACATAGCTATGGAGATCTCAGTTTACTCACTGATCGACTTAACTAACCGTTTAGAGAGCGTTTTAAGTAAAAACGCTTCTATACTTACTCTTTCATACTTAGGTGGACCTCAGTATATTCCTAACTATAATGTAATGGGTGTAGCAAAAGCAGCTCTAGAATCTACTGTTAGATATATGGCAGTTGAACTTGGTCGTAAAGGTCAAAGAGTAAATGCAATAAGTGCTGGGCCTATTAAAACTTTAGCAGCAGCTGGAATAGGTGACTTTAAACAGATCCTAAACTGGAATGAAACAAATGCACCTTTAAAAAAGAATGTAACGATCGAAGAGGTAGGAAACTCTGCTATGTATCTACTTAGTGATCTGTCATCTGGAGTATCAGGTGAAGTGCATTATGTAGATAGTGGATATAACATAATGGGTATGGCAGCGGTTGAAAAAACTGAGTCTGGAAAAACAGTTCTTTGCTGGGATCAAAAGTAATAAACTAAAAATACCACGCACTAAAACCTTATAGTGCGTGTAAAAAAGTAACATATCTAAATAAGTAAAACTCTAGCTTATAATAAACATAACAAATTAAAATTTCCCCAAAAATAGGCTTATGATAAATTAGCTAAATAATAAACACTTATGTTTAACAAAAAATTGATTAAAAATTAATCATCTTTTTTTCTACAATCTATATTTTATCTGTTAAAATTTTCCCAACACAAAACAAAAGGAATAATATGAAATCAATTAAAATGAGTTTAGTAGCAGCGCTTTTAGTAGGCACAAGTGCATTTGCTTTAGATAATATCAAGTATAATGGAGATGCGAAGTTATTTTACGGTACTAACGATTTTGGTAATGCAGATTTATTTGATCAAGCTGGTGCATATGGTCATGCAGCATTAGACTTAGGTGTTACAGCTGATTTAGCTGGTGGTGCAGTTGCTGGTATATCTACTACAGCTTTAAGTACATTAGGTTTAGAAAATAATTTAGTAAGTGGTGTTTGGGCTGCTGGTAGTGCAGCTACTCAGTGGTGGGTTTCTGAAGCTTACATAGCTAAAACTTTTGGTAAAACTACTGCTAAAATTGGTCGTCAAACTTTAGATACACCATTAGCGTTTACAGAAACTTGGAATGCAGCATACAATACATTTGATGCAGCAGTATTATTAAATCAAGATATTCCTGATACTACTTTAGTTGCAGCGTATGTTGGTAAGCATAATGGTGCAACAGGTTTTGCAGTTGTTAACTCAGCAGTAGATGCTACTGGTAGTGATATTGATCCATTTACTACATTTGGTGCTGATGGTGCATACGCTTTTGCAGTAGTTAATAACTCTTTTAAGCCAGTTACGGCACAAGCATGGTATTACAATGTTAGTAAACTTGCAGATGCAATTTGGATTCAAGCAGATTTAGCTTGTGAGAAAGTTAAAGGTTTATCAGTTGGTGTACAATATGCATCTATGGCAACAAAAGGTATGTTAGAAGGTTCTGATGATTCAAGTGCTTTTGCAGCTAAAGTTGGTTATGAAGCTGAAAAATTTAGTGTAAGTGCTGCATTTTCACAAACAGATGAAAAAGGAACACTTCAGATAGCTAACGTTGCAACTGGTGCTGGAGGTGGAGCTGCCTCTAAACTATATACAGAAGCATGGTGGAATTTTGGTTATGTAGGTGCTGCTGATACAACTGCAATGAACTTAACTGCAACATATGATGCAGGTTTTGCTGGTTTAGGTGCATATGTTACAACTGCTTCAACTGATAAAGCTGCTACTGATATGATGGAAGTTACTTTAGAAGCTACTAAATCATTTGATGCAATAGATGCAGGTCTTTACTATATCTTAACTGATGCAGATTTAGATAATGGTGGAGATGCATATAATACTGTTCAAGTATATTTAACTTATAACTTCTAGGACTAATTTTAGTTGTAAAGCCGCCTCATGCTAGCATGGGGCGCATTTTTTTCATTCAATTCTCCTGCCCACAGCCTGTTATAAAGATTCATCTTTTTGTGGGTAGGAACCCTATAAATTTGATATAATTCTTCCATGTTAAATACAGTAAAAAAAATCTCATATATATTTTTTATGTTACTTCTTATATCGATCATATCTTTTTTAGCAGTTCATGCAGCACCAAACTCTTTTTTAAGTGCAGGTGAGTTAAATCCAAACATGACAAAAGAAGCCATAGCTGCATTAAAAGCTATATATGGGCTTGATAAACCATTGTTTGAACAGTATACAGATTGGGTCATAAACATCTTTTCACTAAAATTTGGAATCAGTTTTGTAACTGGTCAAGATGTGAGTAGTGAGATACTTAAACGATTACCAATAACACTGATCATGAATATAACAGCACTTATAGCAGTATTTGTTATATCACTTTATCTTGGAATAAAATCAGCATTAAATTATGAGAAAAAAACAGACTATATAATTCGTCAAGTCTCTTTAGTATCGTTTTCAATGCCTAGTTTTTATTTGGCTCTTTTATTTATTATATTTTTCTCATTGCAGCTTGACTGGTTCCCGATCGCAGGTTTACACTCGATCGAGCCAAAAGAGGGCTTTAACTACTACACAGATATGGCATGGCACTTAGTACTTCCTGTTGGTGTTATGATCTTTGTAGGGGTTGGAAGTATGATTATATATGTAAGATCTTTAACCCTTGAGATATTAAAAAGTGACTATTATTACTTTGCACGATCACGAGGACTTAATAATAAACAGCTTTTAAAATACTATATAGTGCCAAATCTACTACCTCCAATAATTACTTTACTCGGTTTGTCTCTGCCGGGTTTAATAGGTGGTAGTGTGATCTTAGAGTCAATATTTGGCATTGATGGTATGGGACAGTTATTTTTCATGTCGGCTCTATCTAGAGACTATCCGATTATAATGGGGGTACTTATTATAACAGCTTTTTTAACTTTACTTGGGAATATGTTGGCGGACTTAATTTTATTAAAATTAAATCCATATGCTAAACGGGGCTAAATGTAAACCCATAAAGGGGTAACTAAAGTCCATCTATTGTAATTTCACGGGCAATATATTTTAAAGAAAATATGTGCTCCTGTAAATTATGGACTTTAGTTAAACAATGCCTCTAGTGCATCAACACCATCTTTTTTCTCTTCTGGTTCCATACCTTCAGAACCCTCACTAGGTGTTTCACCATCGATTTCATTTAGTTCTATGTCCATTCCTGTTAACATAGATGCTAAACGGATATTTATACCGCTTTTACCAATCGCTTTAGACTTTTGATCAACTGGAAGTGATACAATAGCTTTTACAGCTTTTCCTTCATCATCTTTGATGATCTCAACACTAGAGATGATCGCTGGACTCATTACACGACTTAAAAATAGTTCAGGTATAGATGTATACTCTATACAGTCTATATTTTCACCTTGAAGTTCAGCACTTACAGAGTTTATACGCACACCTTTAACACCAACAGTTGAACCAACTGCATCTACTTGAGGATGAGTTGAGATCAGTGCTACTTTTGCACGTTGACCTGGTATACGAGCTGAGTTTTCAATAATTACAGCACCGTCTTTGATCTCAGGTACTTCAAGAGCTAAAAGTTCTTCTAAAAACTTAGGAGAAGTACGTGATAACTCTATGCTTATACCATCATATTTATCCATATTTACACGTCTAACTACAGCTTTTAAGTGGTCTCCAACATCGAAGCTTTCCCCTTTTATACGACTTTTCATTGGTAAAACAGCACGGATCTCATCAACTTCTATAAATGTAGAGTTTTGTGCATCTACACTTGTTACACGGCCAGTTACAAGTGTACCTACTTTAGATTTGTATTTGTTATATACATCATCTTCTACTGCACGTTGAACATGGTATTCGATCTCACGGTGAAGTTGTGAAGCACCTGTGCGACCATAATCTTCTATCTCATGAGGAACTTGTAGTTGATCTTCTAGTTCAACTTGATCATCATATTCTCTAGCTTCACTTATAGACATAAGAGCAGGAGCTAACTCCTCATCTTTAAGCCTTTCATCATCATCTGCAACAACAGTGATCGTTTGAACTAGATCTATCTTTTTGCTTTGTTCATTTATAGTTGCTTCAAAAGCAAAGTTTTTATCTATGACACGCTTTGCAGTTTGAATAAATGCAGTTTTTAGTGCCTCTTTTACTTTGTCTGGAGTTAAACCTTTTTCATGTGCTATTGCATCTACGATATCTAATATTTTTTCCATTAATAAAAAGTCCTTATTTTAGGTGATTCATAAAAAACAATGCTAAATAATTTATGGGAATTTCTTATGAAGTCTATAATTATATCAAAAAAGTCATAAAATCATCTTTAATACGTTTTTTATGACTTTTTTAATATAATCCGCTACTTATTATGTAGATATATAGAAAGTTGAAATAAAATTGGCTATTAGTGACCCAAGCGGTCATAGCGTAGATGATAGAATTTATTTCTATCATCGTACTAGATAAATGAAGGATTTCCTTCATGTTATGAAATAAAATTAAGGACTAAGATATGGATTTAAAATATGCAAGAACACAAATAGATGCTAAACCTAAAAAAGCTGACGTAAAAAAAATAGAAGACAGTGTGGAAAAACATGGCAGTGTGATATATTATTTTGACAGAGAAAATTCACATAAAGACCTTTTAGAGCTTCAAGACTACTTTGAAGAAAAAGGTAAAAGCTTTTACATGAGTGAAGTAAAATTTGGTTTGGCTGATAACGAATATATGTATCAAGTTCATATAATAGACTAGGTGATTTTTTGAGTAAAAAAGTATTTATTGAAACTTTAGGTTGCGCTATGAATGAGCGTGACACTGAGCATATGTTGGCAGAGTTAAATGAAAAAGAAAACTTTTCACAAACAGATGATTTTAAAGAAGCTGATCTTATTTTAATAAATACATGTTCTGTTAGAGAAAAACCTGTTTCAAAACTTTTCTCAGAACTAGGAATATTTAACAAAAAGAAAAAAGAAGGTGCAAAGATTGGTGTTTGCGGATGTACAGCAAGCCATCTTGGGAAAGATATAATCAAACGTGCACCATACGTTAGTTTTGTTTTAGGGGCTAGAAATGTATCTAAGATCACAGAGGTTATAAACAAGCCTAAAGCTGTTGAAGTAGATATAAACTACGATGAGAGTGAATTTGCTTTTAAAGATTTTAGAAGTTCACCTTACAAAGGCTACATAAATATCTCGATAGGATGTGATAAACAATGTACATTTTGTATAGTTCCAAAAACACGTGGAGATGAGATCAGTATCCCATTAAACTTGATAATAGATGAAGCAAATCGTGTTGTATCAAGTGGTGCTAAAGAGATCTTTTTATTGGGTCAGAATGTAAATAACTATGGTCGTCGCTTTTCAGGGGAACATGAAAAAGTTAACTTTACAAAATTACTTCAAGAACTAAGTAAAATAGATGAATTAAAGCGTATCCGTTTTACCTCTCCACACCCTTTTCATATGGACGATGAGTTTATAGAAGAGTTTGCAAATAATCCTAAAATATGTAAATCTATGCATATGCCACTACAAAGTGGAAGCACACAAATACTAAAAGATATGAAGCGTGGCTACTCAAAAGAGTGGTTTTTAAACCGTGTAGAAAAACTTCGTTCAATGGTACCCGATGTCAGTATATCTACAGATATTATCGTTGCATTCCCTGGTGAGAGTGACGAAGACTTTGCAGATACTATAGATGTTATGGACAAGGTAAGGTTTGAACAGATATTTTCTTTTAAATATTCATCAAGACCTGAAACTGAAGCTGAACACTTTACAAATACTGTAGACCCAGATATCGCATCACAAAGACTTACAAAATTACAAGAATTACATACAAAATACTTAGATGAAAAAATGGCTTCTAATATGGGAAAAATATATGAAGTTTATTTTGAAGATTTAAATTCAGATGGTTATATAAGTGGTAGAAGCGATAACAACCTTGTCATCAAAGCTAAAGGCAGTGAAGAGCTTTTGGGTAAATTTAAAAAGGTTAAAATAACCTCAATAGGCAGGAGTATTTTAAGCGGTGAAATTATTAACTAAAGCTCAGAAAAGAAAACTAGCACTTTTTATAGTTCCCTTTGTTGGCTCATTGATAATAAGATTTTTATACTTAACAAATAAAAAAAATTTTCATGCACCTGATGATCTTGGAAATGATAACTTTATAATGGCATGTTGGCATGGGGAACTTTTACTGATTCCTTATGCATATCTACGTTACAAAAAGAAACCAAATGTAAAACTTTTTATATCTGAACATTTTGATGGTGAACTGATAGCTAAGACTTTAAGTTTTTTTAGTTTTGGAACTATACGTGGGTCGTCAACTCGTGGAGGTGCTAAAGCACTTATAAAAGCTATAAAAGACGTAAAATCTGGAATGGATATAGGAATCACTCCAGATGGTCCAAGAGGTCCTAGGCATGAAGTTCAAGATGGTATAATAGCTATGGCACAAAAAACAGGTAAGAGGGTTGTACTTGTTGAGATTAAGCCAAGTAGATACTGGCAGTTAAACTCTTGGGATAAATTTGTAATTCCTAAGCCATTTGGAGTTGTTGATTATTATATATCTGAACCTATAGATATAAATTCTTTAGAGTTTGAGCAAGCTAGAAGTTTAATAAAAGAGAGGTTACTTAAACATGAATATTAAAGTAACTATTGTTTTATTGTCTTTTTCAACCATCCTTTTTATGGGATTGTATTTCTTTTTTAATCCATCTTATCAAAAGTCACTTCAAGCAAAGTATTTTTATGAAACAGGTGAGTATAATCAAGCTTACTCACATGCTAAAGAGGCTTTTGGACTAGACTCATACAACAGAATGGCAGCTACAATTATGGCACAATCTTTGATCTCTTTAGAGTATACAAAGTATATAAAAGAATCAAAAAAATATATAAAACAGATAGATGAGATCGTAAATCAGCCAAAAATTGAAAAAAGTGATAAGGCTAAAATTAAGTTGATTTGTGAGATCATGAAAGACTCATATGTAAAACTTTCCCCAAGTGTAGTAACAGATAAAGAGCTTGTCGAAAAAGCAGCATACTACCACACTGGATTTGAGCAGTTACTTGAAAAAGTTAATAGATAAAAAGCGCATAGAATTTTGTGAGTATTTAAGAGATATTCGTGCCTATTCTGCTCTTAGTATAAAAACATATGACGATGCTATAAAAGAGGCATTAGAATATATAGAGATAGAGAAGGAAAACTTTGATATAATTTTTAATCTTATGCCTTATAGAATAAAAATAGCAGAACTTAACCCCAAAACAATAAGTAAAAAACTATCAGCTATTCGTTCATTTAGTGAGTACTTAAACGAAAAAGGAATGAAAATTGTTTTAAGGTCTGACAGTAGTGTTAAAGTTGCAAAAACTTTGCCAAAACCAATTTCAGATAAGCATATAAATGAAGCACTCTCTTTAGCAGATCAAAAAGAGTCTTTAGTAGTTTTAATTCTTTATACATTAGGTCTTCGAATCTCAGAGTTGGAGAGTTTAAAACTAGAAAATATAAGCGATGGTTGGGTACGAGTTTTAGGTAAGGGTTCAAAACAAAGAGATATACCTCTTTTGAAAAATATAGAAGATATGATCGAGAAATATAAGCAAGAGTATAATCCAAAAGTATTTCTTTTTGAAAAGAATGATGAACCTTTAAGCCAAAACTCACTAAGATATATGATCAGTAAAGTTTTTAAAAGGGTAAATTTGAAGGTAACACCGCATCAGTTAAGACATTCTTATGCAACAGAACTTTTAAACAACAATGCACCTATAGCTGACGTGAGTGAACTTTTAGGGCACTCTTCAATGGCAACTACCCAAATTTATACAAAGCTAGGCTCTGCACTTAAAAAACAAAATTATAACAATGCTCACCCATTATGTGGGCTTGAAGATGGAGTTAATTAGTGCTGTCTACATTAAAAAAGTATCTATATAACAATGTTTATATAAACATTTTACAAAGCTCAAATAACATAAATGTATATGTTGAAGAGATAAGCTATAACGGTTCATCAGAAAATTTTGAAAAAAATTTTAAAAGTTCTGAGAGAAGTGCGATGCTTGAGTTTGTAGTGGCAAACATGAAAAGATCTCCGATTAACTATGTGTCTATACTTGATCCATCCCTTACACAAGGTGCTGCTCCTGCTTGTACACCTAAAGAGATAGAAAAATATTGTGATCTTGAAGAATATGAATATGTATGTGTAGATGATTCTTGGTCGTATTATACTTCAAAGTTCGATCTTTTAGAGTTAAAAGGGCGTTACAATAAAACTGGTCTTGATTTTGTATTTTCACCTTTTTATATGTTAGAAAACTTTTATAAAGATAAGGTAAAAGGTGAGATTTCACTTTTTATCTTGGTGAATGAAGACTATATGTCGTTGAGTATTTTTGAAAAGTCAAATCTAAAGTATGCATCCTTACTAGACTTACAACAAGAGAGTGAATCTGATGATGAACTTATAATGGATGAGGATGATGAAGAGGAGTTGATTTTAGATGAGATACAAAGTAATAGTGTTGACCTTGAAGGTATAGATGTAGATGATGATATAGAAGGGTTAGATGACTTTGATGATTTAGATGACCTAGATGGCTTTGATGATCTAGATGACTTTGAGGATAGTGAAGACCTCGATGAAACTTATGAGGATAATGATAAACCAGTAGAAGATATTATTGAAGGGGACACTTTTGGTGATGATTATCACAGGTTTGCATTGATTCAAAGTGCAGTGAATAATTTTTATAAAGATCCAAAGTTTGATAGTGAATTTATACAACATGCTTACATAGCTGATGGTATATCATTAAGTCCTGAGTTTAAAAGATTTTTAGAAGAAGAGATGTTTTTAAATGTAGTGATAAGAAAAATAGATATTGAACAAGAGTTATGTGATCTTGCAAAAGTGGAGAAAAAATGAGATATAGTTATATAAAACCTCGTAAAAAGTCTCTTCTTACGCCAGAGATGAAACTGCTTTTTGCTTTTTTTTCTATGAGTATAGTAATGCTTATGGGTACTTATGTTTTTCTTTTATATAAAGATGTTATGTTTATAGAAGATAAAAAAAACATAGCTGAAAAAAAAGAGATTTTGAAAAAAAATATTAAAGATATGGAAGAAAAGATTGCTTACATTGAGCAACAAAATAATACATCGGCAAAAATTTTTACACAAAATGCTGTTTTAAAAGATTCTATTAAAAATCTTTTTGATCTAGTTCCTCAACGTATTACACTTTCACGTGCAAAGCTTTTAGAAAACGGCTTAATCCTTTATGGGATCACACCAAATAAAGATATATACAACTTTATGTTAAATGCACCGCTTAGATCAATATTTCATAAAACTTATAGTAGTTTTTATCCAGCAGATGGTGGATGGCTTAGATTTGTATCAACAAACTATATGGATGATGATGAGTTTGCTAATCTTAAAGTAGATAACATGGAGAATAAAGATGAGTAGTATCTCAAGACAGAGTATATATATACTTTTACTCTCCACAATACTTCTTACTTTTGTACTGCTATTTTCTTTTAATGCACTAATTCCTGAGGGTAAGGAATATAGGCTTCAGAGAGTTCAACTATCAAAGGAGTATAAAGACTTAAAGCGTTATCAAGAGTATGATGCACAAGTTTATGATGAATTAAAAAAACTTCAAGCAGACCATAGGCATATTATTACAGCTTTTGATACACCATTTGAGAAGCAAAGATTTGTAAAAAAATATAAAGATGTGTTCAAAACTTTGGAGATTACAAGTCTGGATAACAACTCCACAGAAGATGGTTTTAGTGTTTACAATGTCAAAACAAGTTCTAAAATAAGTACACCAACTACATTTTATAAATTTTTAGATGAGATTAATAAAAGTGACTGGATCGTAGCTGTTAACTTTCCAATAGATTTTCAACGTGATGGTGATATGATAACTTCAACATTTCAAATGAAAGTTTATTCTAACTCTAAAGATTCAAACAGATCTAAATGAGTGAAAAAATAGGTTCTTAATTTTGGGTCTATTTTTAGTTTTCTCATCTTCTCTTTAAAATCTTTTGTCATTGTGGTCTCTTCATTTATATATGGAGCTATAAAAACATAGTTTTTGTAAAAAGAGACTACATATTTTCTTCCAACTACTAAACTGTTGTCTTTTTTTAGGAGTTCTCTTTCATTTGAACTGATCATGAGTCCAAGTGATTTTAAGTACTTATCGATTGCATATATATCTGAACGTTTGTTATTTGAACTAATAAAGTAAGCAAAATTATCTTTTATATTAATTTTGACCTCTTCAATAAGCTCTTCTACATCGTTATCTAAATATTCAAAACTTTTTTTGATTCCTTCTAGGTACTCAGATATTAAAGGGTTTGAAAATTTATGTCGAAACTTGTTTCTTACATAACTCTCATCTAAGTTACTTTTATCTTCAAAGTACTTAATATTTTGAGTTTTTAAATATGTTAAAAGTTCAC
>Ga0193963_1000805_pt1 | contig 16115 bp, 16 predicted proteins | sample FB_6_MG_FD_140359 | JGI IMG/M metagenome (GOLD analysis project Ga0193963, IMG submission 140359) | Microbial mat bacterial communities from the Broadkill River, Lewes, Delaware, United States - FB_6_MG | ecosystem: Environmental > Aquatic > Freshwater > River > Microbial mats | place: USA...
AGGGGATCGAAGCGAAATCTCATGAGAATGAGAACCAATTTTCTCAAATTTTCTGTTAATAGCCGGACTATTGGCCTAAAATTTGAGGGGATTGGGGCCATTTTCATGGGATTACAGCCGATTCATCTATTTTTAAACAGGCTCTAAGGACCGCAGGTGAAATAAAGTAAAGGTAAAAAAAGCCGCTTTTTGTGGGATAACAATTCCCAAAAAAGCGGCTTGTATTCATTTCAATAAATCGGTAGGCGGATTAATACTTGCTACCACTCTCCATCAGGGCGGTTAATTCTTTTTGAATACAAAAATAGATATCATCGTCGCTGCCGTAGATATCAATGATATCCTTGTGGTTGATCAATGTTTCAACCACAAATGCGGTCAGGTAAAGGCTGGCAATATTGGGGTTTGAAATAAGGGATCTGAATGGGGCCACTGCATAGTCAATATCAAAATCCTCGGCCCGGCACAGTTTATCCAAGCACCGCACAATCTGGTTTTCCACACTGGATTTACTCACGGTTTCAATGAGCCCGGTCTCAATAAGTTTCATGGAAACTTTATTACTGAATGAATCAATGTTATCCCGGATCGCGCTGATGGTTTTAATTCTCTCCCGCTCCTTTGAAGACTCAATCTTAGAAAGAAGTTTGGATTCCCTGTTCCCGGTGTAAAACATTTTTGCCATTGATTTATCCTTAAAATAAATAAGCCATTATTATAAAAAAAATATTATATGATAATTTAGGTGTTATTATCAAGATAAAAAAAGGATGTTTATAAATATGGCCTTTCATCGGATTTTTCTTGCAGGATGGATGCTTTTACCTTCTCAATACCTTTAAGATAAGCGCGGTATAAGATCAGATAAAAGGAGAGCGGTCGGGAAAAATTTCCACCCAGAATCCCGTCCACAAACAATCTGCTGATATGATGCTCATGACGCAGCATGTTCTGGGCCTGGAAAAATATGACTTTTTCTTCCGGCGTCATTTCAGAAACCACACGGATTAATGAGGACTGGGCCCGGGGCAGATACATCCAGAAATAAAACAGATCCAGGGCATTGATGATGATCAGTGTTGCCAGATCCCGGACTTCCGAGTTCTTGTTATCTAAAAGCATGTCTGAATTTTCTAAGATATTGAGTTCTTCTGTTTCAGGAAACAGCATGATCAGTTTGGAGTAAATATCAAAAAGCTCCGATATCTTTTTACGAATATTTTGTTTTCGAAGGCGTGTGTAAACAGAACGATCAGCCGCTGCTTCAATGAATCCGGCTACAATGTCAGATGCACCTTTTGAAATGATGGCTGCCCATTTCTGAAGAATCCCGTTAATATTGGGAACATTTAAAAAACCGAGAAGTGCGCCTATGCCTGCACTGAGCACAACGGCAACAGGGATGGAAATAATGCTTCTGAAAAAATTACCGGTCACAGCCCCTTTGGGCAGTCCCCTGAAAAAATTATGGGTGGAAAGATAGATACCGTTGGCAAGGCCCATGACGGAATAAAGCATCACAGGACCGTTATCTATGGTGATACCCATGGTGTTGTCCAAAAGAAGAGTTTTAACCAAATAGTCCAGCAGTGGGACTGAAAACCCCGTGAATAAAAGAGAATCCGTAAGCCTGTCCCAACTGACATAGTCATTCCATTTTAAACGCGATGCCCTTCTAATACCGCCCCCACCGAGCACCGATTGAATCACATTTCTTATGCCGGTTATTCCGAACCAGATCAAGGCACCAAAATAGGCCAGAAGCCACCAGTCTTTGGTCAACATGAAGCAAAGCTGGGCCGGAATAAATCCTACAATGACCTTGAAAACGTTTTTAAGCTTTGTATTCAGATATTTAAAAGATTTTTCGGAGTTGGGTTTTTCATCTGGTTCTGCAACGAAATTATCTTGTTGCCCCATTAAAGCCGATCGTCCAAGGGTAACCAGGTTCCCTTTGGAGACTGGATGAAGCAGAAAGAATTCAGGTATCCATTTCCTTTTCCTGATGGACAATAACGAGCGAATACCAGGTATCCACGCAATAGTACCGGAAAGAAGTTCTGGTGGTGATGTGATGGTACACAAGCTGGTTTTAACATCAACAGGAAGGCGCAGCCGGTCGCTGTCTTCTTTTTTGATTTTTTGTCGAACCCTGAAGGGCAGGGTATCAATAACCGCAAACCCCATACCGTAATGCCCGGGCTTGCCTGTGGAGTCAGACCCGATTCTTAATTTGATGGGACGGGCATCAAACATATGCTTGAATTCGTTAATGTCGTTGAGGATCACAGACAGCGCGTTCAGCCGGTCTTCTTTCTGATCTGCATCTTGTTTTTGAACATCTGCGATAATTTTTGAAATAATGCGTTTTAATTTTAATATACTTCCCTGATTGATCGCTGCCTGCAGTTCATTGACGCGAAGCATGGTTTTATTGTCCAGGGGATTGTATTTTTTCAGATTGATAATCTCAATTCTATCGATTCTGCCACAGCTATCATATAAAAGTTCAAGCACATCTTCAGGCCAGAGCCTGTCAAGATTAAGGGTGATTCGAAAATCGTCGAGAAGATCGTCGATCTGGTCTAAAAGCGTGCAAAATTCTACACAAAGTCTTGGCGGGGAACAATCGCCTTTTTCTTTAACATAATCGTAAAGCCCGCTGAAAAAGTGTGCGGCATCAAGGTATTGCTCGAGAATATCGTTGACCATGAAATGATTCATCATTTCGGATAGACGGTCAACGTGCGCTTCGGCTTCCGGGGCGTCCCCCTCCTCTTTTAAGTGAGAAATTTGTATTTGAATGGCTTCAAGGACTTTGGAGTGGATAAATTCGCCAAGGTATTGAAAACTTGCCTGCCCTGGTCCCACAAAATCGAGAAATTTTTCAGCCGCCACAGGCGTCATGGTAATGCCAAGATCCCGGCACAATTCCATACGTCCTGAATCATTGAATTTGTCCAGCAAAAGATAGAGATAATTTTCCTGGAACTTGATAAGGGCTTTGCCCTGTTCCATGAACTGAAGCACTGCGGGTTGGGCAAGAAAACTTAAAAAAGATTCAAGGTTAGGCAGTCCCCTGGAGACCCAGATAAGAGAGATGTATCTGCCCCGGTGAAGGGGCCAGAATTCAATACCGATTCTCAGATCGATTTCCATAATTCTGGCCGCTTCAATGAGTTCCAGTGCGCATTTGGGCTCAATATAGTGATAGTAGATCACGCGCAGTCTTCGAATGCCCTTTATCCAGGCATCCATGATCAGATGTGTGGCACTTTTTCTGCCCGAGGTGTTTGCATCATGGACGTGGTCGTCAAAGGTAATCTGATTCCACTCTTCGGGCATTTCAAGCAAATGATAGTGGTCAAGCAGGTTTCGGATAACTCTTGGTTTGCCGAATGCGGCGATTCTGAAATCGTGGGCCAGTTTAAGCTGATGTTCAGGCTGTCCCTTGGCCCGGACCAGGTCTTTCATTATCTGCAGCAAAACCCTGGACGTATTTTTGGGTATGGGGCCGCCAACGGTATCCATAATATCGTCCCTAAGACCTGTCAGGGCTTCAAGGCGGCTTTTGATATCACCGCTTTTAATGGATTCCATGAGATTGATAATGGAATATGCGGCGCGAAGGCCCCTGGATTCTGCAAGTTCTTTGATTCCTAAAGGATGAAAAAAAGGATATAGCAGCTTGCCTGTGTATCCGAGCGTTTTGGGTTCGCTGTACACCGAGTTTACAATCTCAATGAGTTTGTAATCCCGCTGGTCAAAAAAAATAGAATTAATGGCCCGCCGCATCAGAAAATCCGCCTTTATGTAAATTTCGTCGCTGTCAAAAAATTCGGCCCTTCATTAGAGCCAGTTTAAACATTAGGGATCGAAGCGGAAGCTCATGTGATTGCAGCCGATTCATCTATTTTTAAACAGGCTCCTAATTTTTATCCGTATTCTAATGTCTTTTTTACATCAATACCATGTTTTTTTATCCGGTTCCGGGGACACCCGCTCCCAGGTTAAGTTATTTCGGACTCATTCCTAAAAATGGTGTGGCCAATGTATCAGACCCGATTTTTGCCAAAAGGAATAGTGATCATAAAACCATTATTGTGCTTTGTGCCTCCATTGTTGAAAATAATGCCTTCCATGGCCTTTGCGGCATGAATGTTAGGGTCTGTTTGTTAAATAGGGGATTCGGGCCTATTGCAAATTCATGTCTGCCATACAGCCCCGGCAAAAAGAAGAGCCGTCAGCCTGGATTAGTTTGGAGGCCATGGTGGGTTCTTTGCACATGTCACACTGATGCGACGGCTCTATCTTTGCTTTGGGAGGCATGGAGACCGTTATCCCGGTGATGTTGAAAAGGCGTTCAGGTGCCTGTTCAAGAATTTCCATGGCCTTTGCCCTGTGAAGTTCCCAGAACTCATCATGATCTGCCTTGATTGCTTTATTTTTTCTTATCAATTGTATCAATTCCTGATGCCTGACCCCCAGAAGAGGTTCAGGGTCGTATTTTTTAGCAATGCGAACACCTTTGCCGGAATTTCTGCTCACAAAGGTAAATGCGGTTTTTCCATAATCTTTGAAAATGAAATTGCCCTTGCCAAAGGTGCATCCCGTAATAACCTGGATCGCATCTGTTCCGCAGGCATCTGTTTCAACAATGGCCACAATTTCCTCGTCCGGTGCCCGTGTTTCTGAAATTAAATCCATACCGGCCATGGCCGCCTGGAACCCGAATGCAAGCCCCGGACACAAATGACCATGAAACTCAACACACTTTTCAAACAATTTTTGTTTATTATCTGGCAATTTCGACATAAAAATCTCCTTTATTAGCTACTTGCGCTTGCTTAACGCCACATCAAACGGCTTAAAACATACAGAATGATTACGTGTCAAGGAAGAACTGTGGATTTAGGCTTGCAAATCTGTGCGCAATAATATATTTTTCACATAATTAAAATGCCTGGGTGGCGGAACTGGTAGACGCAAGGGACTTAAAATCCCTCGCCCGCAAGGGTGTACGAGTTCAATTCTCGTCCCAGGTACCAAATAAAACAAGGAGTTAGCCAATTTAGGCGCTCCTTTTTTTATTTGAGTGACAAAAAATATGCGTATTATAGGCGGTTGATTTTTTTGATTATTGGCTGAATGCTTCGATTTTTAATTTTTCAACATCCAATCACCCTGTTCATAAATAATGAGGGTGCCTTTTTAACCCGTTCCAATTATACCAAACAAAAATCAGCCTATAATAAAGTGTAAGATTTTAACAAATGTTGATATCATTTTTGATAAATGTTTATATATTGGTATTTTATACCTCAAATTTTAATAAAGGGCTGACATCGATGATATCAGGTGAAAGAAGTGCGCTCTAACAAACATGTTGTGGGTTCGTAGGAAGTTTGTCCGATGCTGAAACTTGAAGACATTAACAAAGATGCCCAAATTCGTGAAATCCAATCAGAAGATATCGTTCGAATTGTTCAAGGGGAACCGGTAGGGGGTGCTGTGGATAAACGTGGTGAGCAATTTGGATTTTGATTTTCGGGAGGAACCATGCTTAACCAGATGACCATAAAAAACTTGACGACGTTCCCGGACGCAAAACTCAAATTTTCCGATGGCTTAAATGTGATCATCGGAGAAAATGGATCAGGGAAATCCCATCTCTTAAAAGCGGCCTATTCCACAATTGCGGCAAGCGCAGAAGAGGGAAAGAAAGCAAAAGGGAGTGATCCCACAAAAGCATTGCTACAAAAGCAATTTGCAGCCAAGCTGATGAATGTCTTTCGTCCGGATGCCCTTGGACGTCTGGCACGTAGAAAGCAAGGCCGAGAGCGATGTGAACTGGGGTTTGTTTTTTCACAGCAGAAGCTTAATACGCACTTCAGTTTTGCCACCTCCAGTAAAACCGATGTGCAAATCGATCAACTTCCTGTCGCATGGGAGTCCCATTCACCGATATTTCTTCCCACAAGAGAGTTGTTGACCATCTATCCCGGGTTTGTCTCCATGTATGAAAATCATTATCTGGAGTTTGAGGAAACCTACCGAGATACTTGCCTGCTACTGGGTGCCCCTGCACTGAAAGGCCCACGGGAGAAAGAGATCGCGTCTCTGTTGAAGCCCCTTGAAACGGCAATGGGGGGGACCATTGTTTTGGATAAATCCGGACGATTCTATCTCTCAATCCCAGGACAGGGAAAAATGGAGATGTTGCTTGTGGCCGAAGGCCTTCGGAAACTGGCCATGCTGGCACGGCTCATCGGGACGGGATCTCTTCTGGGTAAAGGCTACCTGTTTTGGGACGAACCCGAAGCCAACCTAAATCCCAAATTGGTCAAAGTCATCGCAGAGGTGATTCTCCATCTTTGCATAAACGGAATTCAGGTGTTCATTGCCACCCATTCTCTGTTTTTACTCCGGGAACTCGAAATTTTATCCTACACGGAACCATTTAAGCGTGTCGCCTGTCGATATTTTGCTTTGCCCCTGAAAGAGAGTGGTGTTGAGGTGGAGCAGGGGGATGCCGTTGATGATCTTCAATCTTTAATCCTGCTGGATGAAGAGCTGGAACAATCCGATCGTTTCATGAGTGCGGGAGAGTAAGATGCTGGAAATCGATGAGGGTCAACTGCGCTTTTTCTTTCCTGATAACACCCTGGCTTCAAAATACGATGACTGGTCGTTCTATCGGAACCAATTCAGCAAGGCTTTTGACGGAATTAAAGCCATGGATTTTATCCACGTTGATAACGGGCATACATGGTTGATCGAAGTAAAGGATTACCGGGTAAACAGACGAACAAAACCCATTGATATCGGAGATGAAATCGCTTTCAAAGTAAGGGATACGTTGGCGGGTCTGGTGGCAGCTAAATTTAATGCAACCGATTCCCAAGAACAAACCATTGCAGAAAAGGCATTGGGCAACAATCGACTCAGAATTATTCTGCATCTGGAGCAACCGAAAAAACAGTCCAAACTCTTTCCCAAAGCGATTGACCCGTCAAAAGTAAAACAAAAGTTGAAGCAACGCCTAAAATCAATGGATCCACATCCGCGTGTCGTTGACAAATCAGACCTGGAAACATGGGATGACATGAATTGGAGCGTGAAAGGAATCTGATATGGGTTTGAAACCCTGGCGTGAGTGGCCCGCCCCACAAGGATGTGCTGGACGGTACATTCAAACAATTTGAATTTGCAACGGATATCTCAACAAATTGATGGCGTTGTAAAAAGTCTGCGCCTACTGCGTTATGGCGCCTAACCAGACGCTTGGGGTACCATATGTATGCCTTCCACCTGGTTGGACACCATGCCTCGTAGACGAAAATTTTTACATCACCATCGGTTAGACTTTTGACGGGTTCATCAAAATCCCCCCTACAAAATAACCGTTCTACTCCCGTGCAGGAATATCCGTCTTTCGGCGTACATTTCAATCGCGCGGGCCAGCACTCTGGCCTCCGTATCCTGCCCCCGAATTTGTAACTTTTTCGGGTGATCTCGGTGATCGATACGCATGACGTCTTGGTCTATAATCGGCCCTTCATCAAGATTCTTCGTAACAAAATGTGCGGTTGCCCCGATAAGCTTCACACCTCGTTCATATGCCTGATGATAGGGCTTTGCGCCTTTGAAGCCCGGCAAGAATGAGTGATGAATATTGATCACCCGCCCGGCATATCTCTCGCACATATTCTCGGAAAGGATTTGCATATAGCGTGCAAGCACAATGAGCTCCGCATCCGTTTCCTCGATAATCCTGAAATGCCGCTCATCGACCGCGTTTTTATCAACCCCCTGCGTGGGCACATAATAAAATTTAAGCCCAAAGTGCTCGCAAAGCTCTCGGTTTACCGTATGATTTGAGATCACGCCCACTATGTCGATGTTAAGGTGCTTTGTCCTCCAGCGATAGATGATATCGTTCAGACAGTGATCATCTTTGGATACCAGAACAAGGGTTTTGACCGGCTCATCCATTTCTCTCATATACCAATTCATGCCGAATTTCTTGGACACAGCCTCAAACATGTTTCTAAACTTTTCCTCCGCCCCTTCAGTTACGGCAGAAAACACAACGCGCATAAAAAACTGGTTGGAATATGGATCATAAAACTGTGAAGATTCTTCAATATTGCAGTTTGCATCACATAAAGCATTTGCAACCGCGGCAACAATTCCCGGACGATCATCGCAATTCAGGCAAAGTATGTACAAGGTCTTTTCCCTCTCTTTTTTTCTCAAAAATATTTAACCGGCAGTGTTTATAGTAAAAACTTCTACTGACGACAAGGATTAATATTTTTGCCTGCGTTAAATTGTTCACCCCATCCAAAGACAATCTTGATAATCCGTGAACATGTGGAAAAGCAACCCAATCGATATTATTTTGATCGTTCTTGTCCCGGAAAAGAAAAAGAGCAGAAAATAAACAAAAATTGCATAGTAAGAATGTAAAGGATGGAATCCTATACTGCATCTTGTCGGATCGAATATCGGGTCAGCGACTAAATGGTCTAAATCTACAAGCATCGTAGCAAGCATTATTATCCATGCCTTTTTCCATTCTTCTCTAAAAAATACCCAGGCAATCAGCCCTGGAAAAGCCAAATGTAAGCTGTAGTGAGTTATCTGTTGTAGAGCACACGGCATTCTGCTGTTATCCCAAGTCTTATTTTAAGATTTTTTGGTATTTCCCCATAAAGGGTCATTGCCAAATCTCTCAAACCACCAGTCTTCAGGCGATCGATGTTGTTCAACCTCTTCTTTTGTAAAAGAATATTTATATTGATTGCAGTAAAGACAAATTGTCTTATATGCAGCGATCAGTTTTTTTGTCATTTCATTGCATTTTTCATTATTGCCTGGGCATTTATCCGGATGCCACTGCATGATCAGTTTTCTGTAATTTGATTTAATTTCTTCCATTGATGCCCGTTCAGGCAGATTCAACAGTTCTTTGGCTTTAACAATATCATTATATTTAATCATTTTTTACACCGGTATCAGCAAGTCTCATTGTCTTGTTATCCACCCATTTTATGGATAGATTGACCTAAAAAGGAAATCAACATAACAGCCATGGCTGACCTGGCTTTTCACCGAGGTTCGACCACAACAAATCATGAAAGAGCCGAACCGGTTCGTTCCGCTGTTTCATGTAAATTGGAAGAATATACTTACCTGGCCGACTTGTTCAAGAAAAACATGGGGCATGGTGAATTAGAGTCGGAAAATCATATCAGAAAGAAAAATGAAGTTAATCTGGACATTCGCCGGTGTCTTTCTTACAATTATGTTTCTGGAGAAGGGTTAGAAACAATCGCATGAAAGGTGTATGATGAATATTAACGGGACCAATATCACCGCATCGACCAATGCTATGAAAAAAGCCATAGAGATGCCTAAGCTCATGCTTAATCTCCTTGAACAAACTTCCAATACCGCAAGCCGGTCTCTTAATACCCAAACCCCTGCAATTCAACAGGCCCCAGATCTTGGAACGATCACAGGTAAAGGTAAAATAATTGATATCATCGCTTAAACTTTGAATCCCGGATCAACCTGTTGCGCCGAGGGCGTTAGCTATTGCATTCACACACTGCAACAGGGCAAACAGGTAATGGTCTTCTTCTTTCGATTTTGTTTTTTTGGCTTTGCGCCATTTCTGCAACAATTCAACCTGGGCATCGTGCAAATTATTGAGCGCTTCGGCTCTGAGTATAGTTGAGTAATAGTGATTAATGCGTCGTTCGTTAATTGGTCGTTTCAACACATCAGCCACCATCTTACGTGTTAAGTTCAGCTCATGTTTAATCATTTCCATGATTCGGTCGCGAATATCCACCTCTTCAACCAACGAAGCATACTTCTCCATAATCCGCACATCAGTTGATGCCAGGCTGCTATCCAGATTTGTCATCACATAACGGACAAAAGGATTGTATTCAACAAAATGAAGCAAATCTTTGTACGCTTCCGGGTTTTCGTTTTTCAACTCATCCAAAGTGGAACCAACACCGTACCAACTGGTAATATTGAAGCGCGATTGAGACCAACTGAACACCCATGGAATTGCCCGAAGGTCTTCCATGCTGCGCTTACCGGTGCGACGTGTCGGGCGAGACCCGATTTTACTGGACTCGATAACATCAATGGGGGTTGCCTGGGAAAAAAAGGTGATAAAATCAGGATCGGAAATCAGCTGTCGGTAATAATGAAACCCCCGATCACCTAACCGATTGAATAAAATCTCAATTTCTTCCCGCGTTCCTTTTGTATTTTCGTGTAGCACGGTTTGTGCTGTAACACTCGAAACCATCAGCTCCAGGTTATATGCAGCATTCACCAGGTTGGCATATTTTCGTTCAATGGTCTCGCCTTGTTCTGTAACACGAAACTTACCATTGATTGAGCCGTGCGGTAATGTTTTGATGAACCAATGACTGGGGCCTGCACCACGACTGATACTTCCCCCGGTTCCGTGGAAAAAACGGATTTTTACACCGTGTTTCTCGCCTGTTTTTGTCAATTCTTTCTGTGCTTGATGCAAAAGCCAGGAGCTGGCCAGGATGCCGCCGTCCTTGTTACTGTCGGAATAACCGACCATCACGTCTTGGATCAATTCGGCATTGGGATTTTTCCACGACTGCATCTGCAAACTGTTTTTCACGATCGGATGGCCCAGGTAATCGTCCATAATGCCCGGGCTAAGCTTTAAGTCTTCAATCGTTTCAAAAAGCGGCACAACAGGGAGAACCGCCCCCAGTTGATCGTCTTTTTTCACAATTAAACCCACTTCGCGCATGAACAGGTAAACTGTGAGCAGATCCTCCGTATTTCGGGTCATACTCACGATTAGCTTTCCGAACGCATTGGGACTGTAGCGTTGGACATGATCACTAACGACTTGCAAGGACCCAATTACATTTTTTCCTTCCCGATCAATGCTTTTATGGTGCACCAAAAACGGGCGGTTGATTTTCAGTTCCTGATCCAAAAAAGTGCGCCTGGTGTCCTGCGACTCTTCAATCCGCGCGGCGGCTTTTGCCCCGAGCGATGCGGTAACCAACTGTTTTAACGCCTTTTCATGATACTCACTGTTTTGGCGAATATCCAACTTTGCTAAATGGAAACCAAAGATTTTCAACATTCGCTTCATCCGCCCGACATCAACATGGGCTACTTCGCCGATGCCACATTCCTCCAACTCGTCGAGAAGCAAGTTTAAGTCAGCAATCAAATCAATGGAACTTTTGTAACTATTCTGCTTATCTTCTAATTCAAGATTGAACTCCCGGCTCAGATCAATCGGGATTCTTTGAATCAAAATAAGTACATAAGCTTTAAAGATTTCCTCGGCATGTTCTTTAAGCTCAACTTCGGCATTTACGCCAACTTTTTTTCGAAGTTCTTTAATCCGCGCAGCAAAATTCTGGCTCACGTCCGAAATATTGTGGTAAATACTCAGCTTTTGCGCCAAGTTTTTCAATTCATTTTTAATGATATAAAATGCATGAATACGCAATTTTTCGATCGTCTTCTGGGTGATTTCCGGTGTCACCAGCGGGTGCCCGTCACGGTCGCCGCCCACCCAGTTCCCAAAGGACAGCACCGGAAGTAAATCGGAATCATTAAGCACCGTCGGATCAAATCCGGACTCTTTCCAGGCGTGACGCAAACGTTTATCCAAAATTATAACCACGTTGGGAAAAACATGGGTCAGATAGTACAGAATATTGTCCAGTTCCGACGCCAATCGCGGCTTTTCAATATAGATCTCTCCAACATGCCACAGGCGATGCAATATCTGTTTGATATCCTGCCGAATGTCCGCTTGTTCAATTCGGGTGTACATTTGGTTTTCACGCTTAACCAGCAACAGGTATAACTCCCGGTATTCCTGTAACACCACAGCGCGTTTGGCTTCTGTCGGATGTGCCGTTAAAACCGGTTCGACCAGAACGTTAGGCAAGACCTTTAGAATTTGGGACTCGGTGATACCCTTGGACTTTAAATATTGGAACTGATTAGCCCACTGGCCGTTCACCTGAGCCATATCCTCATCTTCTTTATGGCGACGGCTTTGTACCGCCCCATTCACCTCCACCAGATTTAACAGCTGAAAACACATCGACATCATGTGGATGTATTCATTGCTTGTCAGGTCCGGATCTGACGGAGCTGTAGAATTCAGCCACGGAAGAAAATCAACCAGCTTTTGCTGATTATTTTCCTCCAGCACTTCTTTAAAGCAAGTTAATAGAAAATGAAGGTCGTCATAGGGCTTGCCCAATGCATTTTTGACCTGGGTGAAAACTGTGTTCATAGTATTGTCGACTTAGTTGGTTTAGAGAATAGACAAATTATGTATCAGTTCGCAAAGATTGTCAAACTTGTAGATATCTGAAATCCGCCCGGCATCCGGCATAGTGGTTATCCGCTGTGATTCGGAGAAGCTTTTTGATAAGAACGTCTCAAAAAGTTGGTGAATTAATTTTTTGCTTCGTTGTGGGTGGTCGGCCCATGGCCTTTAGTGAATAAGACCTTGGATAGCCTGCGTTCTATTCATCACTTTTCCTGGCGAAGGGAATCAATGAATCTTTTCAATGGTTTCAGGTAAGGAATGATGATGATTACACAGATGGCGGCAAAAACATACTGGAGCATTGCAAACCGGTGCTCAAGAAACTCAAACCCATAGCACCAGGCCACATTGGCTGTCAAGGTGCCAAGGCCTGCCGCACTGAAATTGCTGAACAGGCGCATCTTGAGCATATAACCGATGATGGTGCCTACCACAGGTCCTGTAACAGGCAAGGGTGCCATCACAAAGACAAATATTCCGATCCAGCCCCAGCGTTCTATCTTCTCTTTTTTCTCCTCAGCCTTTTCTTCGAGCTTGTCCATGTATCTTGTGATCCAGACTGCGTTGAATATACCGCTGGTGCTTAGGGCAAAGCCGGAATAAGTATAGCAGACAATCAGGCATTCCTGATAAAAATTTAAGGCAATGGTGGTAATAGGGTCAAAATCGTTAAGGATGCATAGGCCGATGCCTCCGGCCCGGCTGCCCACGCAGTGGGTCAGGAACACTACAAAAGCGACTTTTGCACGCGGATCGCCCTGGATTATGCCAATGACAACAAAAGCGAGAAATAGCGCAGTAAGCAAAATACCGGTCACAAGGACCCGGCCTTCAATGGTGTTTAAAAGAAATTTTTTCATTTCTAAAATTTTTTATCTAAATAATTTTTGAAGACCGTTTATAAAGTATGCCGGGATTATTGTCAAGACGAACTGTAATAATAATGGGTTACAGCTTTATGCCTACAAAGAGGGTCACAATACCCAGTGTCATCTCCTTGTACCTGATCTGCGTGAATCCTGCCGCCCTCATCTGGCCTGCAAAGGAGACGGGGTCGGGAAATTTTAATACGGATTCAGGCAGATACGCGTATGCATTGCCGTGTTTTGAAAAAAAAGAACCGATTAACGGCAATATTTTTTGAAAATACAAAAGATAAAGCCGGCGCATTAGCCCCTTTTGGGGGGTGCTCAGTTCCAGGATGATGATTCTGCCGCCCGGTTTCAAGGTGCGGTAAAATTCTTTCATGGCCCCGATGCGGTTCATGATATTGCGGATGCCAAAAGCCATGAAGCCGGCATCAAACTGCTGATCTTTTACGGGCAAGTTCAACGCATCACCGTTTACAAGGGCAATGGCTTGGCCTGCCGGGCAGTTCAGTTTTCTCTTGCCAAGGGTCAGCATACCAAAGGAAAAGTCCAGTCCGGTAATAGATGTCCGGCCCCTGAGCACTCGGCTGACTTCAAGACCTACGTCACAGGTCCCGCAAGCCGCGTCTAATACTGCGGCACCGGATTCCAGTTTTGCAGCCTTGGCCATCTCCTTGCGCCAGTATACATCCTGCCGCATGCTGAGCAGTCGGTTTAAAAAATCATATTTGGGTGCAATTTTGTCAAACATTCCTTTGACAAAATCCAGTTCTTGGTTCATCGTTGACAACTTTGGAATCTGAGTTATTTTAAATTATTTATTTTAGTCAAAGCAGGTTTGGAAGCTATCATACAACCGGATTAAACACAAATATAAATGAATTAAAGCACTATCGGGCGCTAATATGAGTGAAAAACGAGATTATTATGAAATCCTTGAGGTCCAACGGGATGCAGATAAAACAACGCTGAAAAAGGCTTACAGAAAACTTGCCATCAAATTTCATCCGGACAAGAATCCGGATAACAAAGAGGCTGAAAACAAATTCAAAGAAGCGTCGGAAGCCTATGAAGTTCTGTCCGACGACAGCAAACGCCAGATTTATGACCAGTTCGGCCACCAGGGCCTTGAAGGCGCAGGCCATTCGGGTCCCAGTGGATTTGAGGACATCTTTTCAAGTTTTGGGGATATCTTTGAAGATTTTTTCGGGTTTGGCGGCGGGCGTGGCGGTAACCGGGCCAGGCGGGGATCAGATCTACGCTATGACATGACCATTGATTTTATGGAGGCTGCCTTTGGTACGGAAAAGACCATCTCCATACCAAAGCGGGAAACCTGTGACGAGTGCAACGGATCAGGTGCCGCTCCCGGTTCCTCTTCGGAAACCTGCTCCCACTGCCGGGGCACGGGGCAGTATATCCAGAGCCAGGGCTTTTTCAAAGTCAAAACAACCTGCCCCTATTGCAAGGGCAGGGGGACAATTATTCCCAATCCCTGCCCTAAATGCCGGGGCGGCGGTCGTATGGAAATCAACCGCAAGGTCCAGGTCAAAATTCCTGCCGGTGTGGATGTGGGGTCAAAACTGCGCCTTACCGGAGAGGGCGAGGCCTCCAACACGCCCAACGGTCCTTCAGGTGATCTGTATGTGGTCATTAATGTCAAACCCCACAAGTTTTTTCAGCGGGAGAGAACCGACATTATCTGCGCCATTGATATTTCTTTTATCCAAGCCGCCCTTGGTGCTCAAATCACCGTACCTACGCTGGTGGGGGAAAAGGAATTAACGATCCCCACCGGGACACAGTATGGAGACTCTTTCCAGTTCAAAGGAGAGGGGATCGCCTCTTTGAGAACCGGCCGGAGAGGAGATCAGATTATCAAAGTGATCGTCAAAACGCCTACCAAACTGAACCAGAAACAAAAGGATCTGCTTGAAAAGTTTGACAGGCTCGATGCAAATAAAATATCAAACAAGCTGAAGAATTTATTTAAAAATTTGTGATAGATGCCTGGGATAGGTAAAAGAAACATAAATCGTGCATGAACACAAATCCGTATTTGAACGCAAAGGTGCCTATATGCATGGCGTAGATGGGTGACTTTGCGTTCAAACACTAAATGAAAGCGCCGGATGGGGGGCTATGTTTGAATTAAAGGTTAAAACCAGTTTTGCCGGGGCGCACCAGCTTGCCATGGTGGGCCGAAAATGTGAGAACCTGCACGGACACAACTGGCAGGTGGAAGTATATGTCAAGGGCGATCAATTAAACGACGCCGGGGTGCTGGCCGATTTTGGGGATATCAAACGGGCGGTCCGGGCTGTTGTAGACGGGGAACTGGACCACCAATTTTTAAACGAACTGCCTGCCTTTGAAAACCATCAGCCCACGTCCGAGCGTATTGCCGTCTATATTGCAGGCAAGGTCCAGGTATACCTGGACAAAAACCTGCATGAAAAAATCGTGGTCTCCAGGGTCATGGCCTGGGAATCCGATGATGCCTGCGCGATTTATTATCCTACCCCTGTTGTGCCGCAATGATTTTTTTTGCCGGAATCAGTCCAGTGGCCGCTGCTGATACGATGTTGCCGGCCACCCCCGGGCCGTCTCCGGCCACGAACATCCCCTTGATTTTGGTCTCCAGGTGCGGTGTGGTTTCAATCTGGGTGGCAAAGAATTTGATCTCCGGGGCATAGAGCAGGGTTTCATCATTGGATACCCCGGGTACCACCAGGTTTAAAGTCTCCAATCCTTCAATTAGATTCGACAGTATCCGCTCGGGCAGTGCCATGGCAATGTCCCCGCACACCACATTGGTCATGGTAGGTTCAATGTAGCTTTTACTGATCCTGTTCCAGGTGGAT
>Ga0193963_1000806_pt1 | contig 16108 bp, 16 predicted proteins | sample FB_6_MG_FD_140359 | JGI IMG/M metagenome (GOLD analysis project Ga0193963, IMG submission 140359) | Microbial mat bacterial communities from the Broadkill River, Lewes, Delaware, United States - FB_6_MG | ecosystem: Environmental > Aquatic > Freshwater > River > Microbial mats | place: USA...
AAAAGTTGGAGCTGAAGTTACTTTAAGTAAAGCAGAAATTGATAATGAAATTATGTTTAATGAACTTGATATTTTTCCAAAAGTTATGATTGCATATTTAATTTTAGGATTCTTTATATTAATAGCTGCATTTATTGTAGTATTTAATCCAAAAATCAAACCAAGAAAAACTACATTTGTTTTCTTTGTAATTTTATCTGCTATTTTTGCAGTTCATACATTTGGTATGGGATTTAGATGGATTATTTCAGGACATGCACCATGGTCTGATACTTATGAGACATTATTATATATTTCATGGTCAGCAATTTTCGCTGGTGTTATGTTCTTTAGACGACATTTATTAGCATTAAGTTCAGCTGTAATTGTTGCAGGTATTTTTATGTTTGTAGCACATTTAACTGGAATTGACCCACAAATTACAAACCTAGTACCTGTATTAAAATCATATTGGCTTACAATCCACGTATCAATTTTAACTGCATCTTATGGATTCTTTGCACTTGGAGCAGTTTTAGGATATATGACATTAATTATGTTTATATTTAGAAAAAACAAACCTCATGTTGATGATACAATTAAACATGTAAATGCAATTAATGAAATTGCATTAATTGTTGGACTTGCTGCAATTACAATAGGAAACTTTCTTGGTGGAATTTGGGCAAATGAATCATGGGGTAGATACTGGGGATGGGATCCTAAAGAGACTTGGGCTTATGTATCAATTGTAATGTATGCAATTGTTATTCACCTAAGATTTATAAAAGGTCTTGCAACTCCGTTTGTGTTTGCAGTAGCTTCATTATTATCATTCTCAACAATTTTAATGACATACTTTGGAGTAAACTTCTATTTAGCTGGAATGCACTCATACGCAACAGGTGACCCTGTTCCAATTCCTACATGGGTTTACTATGTTTTAGGATTAATCTTTGTAACTATTGCTTTTGCATATAAAAATAGAGATTTAAAACCACAAATATCTCAAGAAGAAAATATGAAAACTAATTCTTAGTTCTCATATCTCCTTTAATTTTTTTTGATATAATCTTAAAAAATTAAAGGATACTTTTTGAGTCAAATAATAGATATATTTAAAGAAATTACTTCAATTCCTAGATGTTCAGGAACACACTCACCTTTTATAAATTACATGAAAGAAATATCATCAAAAGCTAACTTCTTATGCTTAGTTGATAATCACAATAATATTTTAGTAAAAAAAGAAAACTCAAAAGCAAAATTAGCTTTCCAATCGCATTATGATATTGTTTGTTTAGATGACAACTGTATTCCACAAATTATTGAAAATGGTGATATCTTATCTGCAAAAGATTCAACTCTTGGAAGTGATAATGGAATTGGCTGTGCTTATATGATTAAGCTTATTTTAGATGGTGTAGATGGTGAATATCTTTTTACATCAGATGAAGAGATAGGTTTAATTGGTGCTAATAATTTAAACTTAGAATTAAAAGCTCCATATATGCTAAATCTTGATAGTGAAGAAGAAGGTGGCATTTGTATTGGATGTGCTGGAGGTGTTGATATTTTTGCAACGAACTCTAACAAAAAGATTATTCCAAATGATGAGAATCTTGAACTTTATGAAGTAAGTATTTCAAAACTACAAGGTGGACACTCAGGTGTTGATATAAATAAAAATATTCCGAATGCAATAAAATTAATAGCAAAAACAATAAAAGAAGCAAATGCAAAACTTTTAGATATAAACGGTGGTGAAAGAATAAACTCAATTCCTGTTAATGTAAAAGCAATAATAGCTTGTAAAACAAAACCTCTTGCTAGTCATGAAAATATGAAAATAGAAAAGATTGATACGCAAAGTGAACACTTAAATATTTTTGATGATAATATTATTGATTTTATATATGATTTCAAAAATGGGGTAAGGTCTTTAAATGATGAATTAGGTGTTGTTCAAAACTCAATAAACCTAGCAATTATTAAAACAAACCAAGATTGTATCAAATTAGAAATATCAGCTAGGTCTATGGCTAATGATGAATTAGCACAACTAAAAGATGAAACACTAGAAAAATTAAAAGAACATAATTTTGAAACTTCAACAGATGGAAAGTATCCAGCATGGAAACCTGATATAAATGAGTTTACAAATAAAGTACTAGAAATATACAAAGAAGTTAATCCTAATGCTTCACTTGAAGCAATTCATGCAGGACTAGAGTGTGCAATATTTAAAGATAAATATCCACATATAAAAGTAGCTTCAATAGGTCCTAGTATTGAATTTCCACATTCAAGAAAAGAAAGAGTTTCAAAACAATCAGTTGAAAATGTTTTTGCAGTTGTTCAAAAAATAGTAAAAGAGGTTTGCTAATATTTTAGCACTCTTCAAAGATTTTTCTACCACCAAGTAACAAAGAATCGTTCAATTATAGTTTCATCATTTATTATTTGTTTTGACCAAATAAGTGGTGAAGCTTTCATATTCGCAAAAAATTCTATTTCTTCTTTAGCTTCTTCGTAACTTTTCCAAGTTTCATTAGTAGTTGGGTCGCTTAACCAGTCAAACCTATGAGGAACAAACAAAGACATTTGTTTAAATGAATCATCTTTAATAAACTCTTTAAAACTTAGATAATATCCATTTATACAGTCATTATTTATCAAAGGTAAATTTTGACCTTTTAAATGCCTTGGTAAAAAGATATTCCCTTTGTACAATATCTTTTGTTCAATATTTTCTAAATCAACATCTTTAAGATAACTTTTTGTAGCTTCATTAAATAATAAAGGTAATTGTTTATTTTTTAGTTTTTCTAGTTTTAAATATAAAGTATCACTTCTATTTGGTCCAACATATCTATGAATTTCTTCTTTTATATTGTCATCATAAACATAGAACTTATATTGCATTTCTATATGTTCGTATATATTTCTTTTTTTATTAAAAAGAATAAAATCTATTTCACCAAAAGTATGTTTATTTTGAATAATCTGTTTATTCTTTAAAATTCTTTCATAGTTTGGTGATTGTTCAATAATCGCATCAAAAAAGTGTTCTACTCTCTTTCCAAGAGGAAGTTGTTGAAGAATTTGAATATTATTGATATCAAAATTATCAAGGTCAATATCTTCTAACTCAAATAATTTAAATCCATAAAAATCATTTTCAAATAAAGATGGTGTATTACAAAAACCTCTTAGCTGATTGTGCATTATATTAACTATTTTGATTTACAAGTAAAGTAAAACTGTATAGAACCTTTTGCTTTTCTAGGAACTAAGCCTAGTCCCATATCAGGTGTTAAAAGTAACATATATTCAGAATTTGAATAAGAAGACATAGGTCCCCTACTCATTTTAAAATCAAAGACAATATTTTCTTTTGTAATTAATTGATTTTCTTTTATTGAAAAAATAAAAGGTTTTTTGACAGCTTCTTTTTCCTCTACATTAAACTGTTGACCTTGTTTAATATTATGTGTATTTAAACAAGTATATTCTTTATTTTTCTCAAAAGATTCATTTGCAAACATTGAACTTATGAATAATGTTGTAAGTAGTAATTTCTTCATTTATTAACCTCTATTATTTTTAATTTTATTTATTTCATTTGTATATTTATATACCATATAATCATATTTTTGATTAAATACCGTAAAAAGTACCTTTATTATTAAAGTTATAGTGTGTCGATTATACTTTAATGATATTTTATCTAATCTTATGTCCCTCTTTTGTCTCTGTTTTATTGATACTTTTAATTAAACTTATTAACTATTTTTTCTTCGTATTCTTCTTTAGTATCATGGTCTCTTAATCCTTTTTCTATTTCTTAATTTCTCTTTTTTAATTTTATATAATTCTCTTTGTTGATGATTTTCTTTATCTTTTTTTATATAATTATATTTTATTTTTTTATTTTTAAAATAGTCAATTATTCCCATAATAAAAAGTATCAATATAAAACCAAAAAATACTAATAGTATAATATCTTTGGAACCATTGATTCTAAAAGATGACTCTATTAATGCTGAATAAAGTATTACGATAAATAAGATTAAAGGTATGAATAAATCATAAGTTCTTATTTGAGTTGTAAGTGATAAAAAATCTATAAACATTGATTCTAATTTATCAAAAATATTTTTCGGTCTACTTCTAACTACATTTTCTTTCATAGCTTTTTTATTAAAACTATTTTCATTATCAATATAATGTGTAATAAACCTCAATCCAAAATAAATAAGCATATACATTAAAATACTATTGTAAGAAGTAATCCACATAAAACTTAATTTTTCAACATCTATATCTTTTAATAAAGGTAAAGGAATAGATTTAATTTTTGTATCTGTTAATTCTAATAATAATATTACTGATTCCAAAATTAATAAATTTCTTCTTTGCTTATCTAAACTTGTGGGCATTCACCTTCCTTAATCAATTTACTTTCCTTTTTTATACATACCATTTAATTCTTTTGGGTTTAAGGTTTCTAGTGCATCAATATTATTGAGAACTCTATTTAATTCAGTATCTATATCCAAACCTAATTCATCCTTTATATTATTAATTAATATAATCAGTTCTCTTAATACAAAGTTTGTAGTCAATAACTCATCATTATTTGATAATAAAAAAATTTCAGAATCATTCATATCATCGAATTTCTCAAAAAACATTTCAATACTTGTTAATGTTCTTAAAACCTTTGAAATCTTTTTCCCATCATAACTTGAAATAAAGTCAGTATCTTTGATAATTAATTCTTTTACAAAAAGTAAGTCTTTAAATACTGCATCTTTTATCCCTTTTATTGTCATATTAGTATGTAAATGTTCTTGACTAATTTTTTTTATTGCTAAATAAGCAGAATGATATAGGAATATAAACCTATTTATTTCAAGTAAATAGATTATCGATTTATTTTTAAAAAGCTCTAATTCTTTTTTTTTCTTTTCTTTTTCTAATCTATTAGTATTTTCAATGGATTTTAAAACACTTAATGATGCTATTGAAGCAGATAAAATTATTCCTAATGGAGCTAAAAGAGATATAAAATCTTTACTATTCCCATCAATCATTTTTAATACGATTGAAATAAAAACTACCACAAGTGAATAAGCCACTATTCTATAAGCTATAGATAGTGAAACTTTATACTCTTTAAAAAATTGGAACAGTGATTTATCTTTATCCACTTTTATAATTGTTGTAGCTCTATAAGCAAAATAAAAAATAGCTACTATTATAATATATTCTATTACATACATTTACTTTTCCTTTTAATCAGTTTATATATATAATATTTCTTTTTATTCTTTTATTCAAAACTTAAAAACATCATACTGAAGTATTTTATTCTCTTCTAAATAATTCTTAGCACTAGCATCAAGTACATAGTTAGACGTAATAAACTTTAATTTAGTATTTCTATCTAATAGATTGTTATCATTTACATATACTGTACAGTTACCTATAAACTCTTTTAAATGTGTATGTTTAATTTTATATTTACTATCTTCTTTCCAGTTCTTACATTGGATTAGAATTAGCTCATTGTCTTTAGTACATACAATATCAATACCTTTGTCTTTCTTGCCTTTTTTTAAGCCATTTAATACTATTTCATATCCATCTAATTTAAAGTGTCCAGCTACAAACTTTTCAAACTCTAAACCTTTTTCTTTTTGCTCTTTCATTCTTAAAGCATAAGCTTTCTTTTCTTCAACCGAAAATTCTCTTCTTTTAGATTTTTCTGCTTCTTTTTTAACTGGTTTATTTTTTTCTTTTACGTCTTTAACCATAATAGTTTCATTAAAACCTTTTTCCTTAAGATTAAACTCTTTATCTTTAAGTTCTAACTCTTTTTCTTTTAAAGCTAATTCTTTCTCTTTTAGTTCTAATTCTTTAGTTTTATTTGAGAATATATTTTTTATTGTTGAAATCATTCTATTTAAAGTTATTCCTTTTCATTTATTTCTTACTAGCTTCATATAAAGCTTTTAACTCATCACTTAATTCTCGTTTTGGATATTTTATATTAATTGAATCCCTCAAAGCTTTTAACTCATCACTTAATTCTCGTTTTGGAGATTCTATATTGTAGGCTTCAATTAAAGATTTCGTTCTGTCAGTTATTTTAAATTGTTTGTATATAGCCTTATAAATTAAACTTGTATCTAGATTATCTTTTATTTCATCTTTTTCATCTTCATTTATTTGTATATTATCTATATCATTAAAAGCTTCATCTAATTTATTTTTAACTTCATCATAAACTTTTTTTAGTTTTTTTAATTCATTAATACCAAACTCTTTATTATGTGCAATATCATTTCTTAAAGAAAATAAATCATCCCATTTACTTTTAAAATAATCACTATTTTCTGTACTAACATCCTTAAAGTATCTATCCCAATTTGAAGATGGTATGTACTCTCTAATCTCATCAAGTTTTAACTCTTGAATATCTTTTGTCTCTTTTAATTTTAACTTTAGCTCCATAATATTTTTTGTAGAATATTCATTAAAAAGAAAGTTTCCTAGTTGATCAAAATTCAATGTATCTAATACATGAGATTTCGTTTTTTTATTATTATTAATTACTTCTAAGTTTTTAGAAATTTCTTTAAACCAATTACTTCCAATTTGAATTGTCATAAAATATGTAATGAATTTTCTCATTTGATTTTCAATTTTGTGTATTAATTGATATCCTTCTTGTGAATAATATAAGGTAAAATCATCTCTTAAAGTTTGAGATACAAAACCACATTTTCCAAATGTCTTTTTTAATTCTCTTAAAATATACTTATAATTATCTAATTTATTTTCTTCAAAGTCGAAATTTATAGAAAAATAAAAAAAACGTTGTTTTTTATCATCAGATTTAGAAATATCCAAATTGAATTTGTATGTTTTTTCTTGATATATAATTTTATCTTTCTTTATTTCAAAATCTACATTCGAATTTATTATTTCAATAAACTTTAATTTATTTTTACATAAATTGTAAAGTCCATTATCTTTTTCACTGTGAGTTAATAAATATTCAATAACTAATTCTTTCATATAGTTTTCCTAATCATAATATGGATTATTTTACAAAAAGTTATTTTATATATGGATGATTTATATATAGTACTAAAATAGCCCTAATTAGATTATTTACAAGATTTGTTTTTAAGATTTTAACTTTTCAGCTTCTGTAATATGATAGATATATTTTAATTGAGTGTTATTTAGCTCTTCTAAAGTATTAATTATCTCTGATTTGTAGTCAATATTTGTTAATGTTTCTTCTTTTCCGTTAAGGATATAATCTAATGATAATTCCTCATTTTGCGTAATTTTTAGTATCTTTTCAAATGGGATACTATCTCTATTCCTCCATGAACTCAATGTACTTGAAGCAATTTTATATTTTTTGCAAAATTCTGAGTCTTTAGTAATGCCTGTTTTATCGTATAGTCTAGTAAATATTTCCTCAAATTGAGACATTTTAATCCTTTTTTATGCAATATGAGTTTAAATAGTTTGCAAACTGCGTTATAATTTCCATATTCAATTAACGAATCACATTTATTAGGGGTAACAAAATGCAATCAATCAAACAGTCTAACTTACTATTTTATCAAAAAACTACCAATAATCAAAATAAACCAAAATACTATGGATTAAATCCAACATAATCAAATTATTAAATTTATAACCTATTGTAGAGTTTATACTCATTTATAAGCTCTACAGTGAGTTATCTCACTCGGTACATGCAGATTTACCCCTCATGTATCGTTACTGTTTAAAGAGGTAAATTAAATAAAAAATATATAGCGGTTACAAATGAGTTTAATTAAAAAAGGTTTCGATGTATCGTATGAAGTACAAGAAATAGGATTAATCAAAGTTGGTGGATCAGGAAAAATGGGTAATGGCTTTGAATATCGTTTGGATTTCAAGAATGTTAGGACATAAAGATATATCAATAACACAATCAATATATATTAAATTTATTAATGAGGATAATAAAAATAGATTAGAGAATTTATCAAAAATTGTCCCTAAATTTGTATTTTTATTTATTTTTAATTTTATTTATTTCATTTGTATATTTATATACCATAAAATCAAACATCTTTGTATTTTGATTTTTTTGGAAGAAAAAGAACATTTCAACAAATCTAAATGACATTCTAAAAAATCCTGCGAAAGGAATTGCGTATGTTAAAAAAGTTGAGTATGTTCTATATGGATAATAGTTATCAAGCTCTTCTTTTAATTCTTTTAAAACAAGACTTTCTTCTTGTAAAGTGTCTCTATCTTGTGATGAAATGACTTTAATTGCTAAAAAAAAGTTTAAAACAAACATTAAAGCATTTAAATTCCATCCAATTATACATATATCTAAGTAGCTCATTAATTCTCCAATTTTTATTAGGATGATTATATCAAATTGTTTTTGATATAATTTTAAAAAATTAACAAAATGGAAAAGTATGACTTTTAATGGATTTAAAAAAGAAGCAATAGAGTTTTTAATAGACCTTGAAATGAACAATACAAAAGTTTGGTTTGAAAACAATAGACATATTTGGGAAGAAAATATTTTAAAACCAAATGTAGCTTTTGTAGAAGAAATGGGCGAAACTTTAGAAATGCTAGTTCCTATGATTAATGCAAAGCCTAAAGTATCTGGTTCTTTATTTAAAATATATAGAGATACTAGGTTTTCAAAAGACAAAACTCCTATGAAAGATAAAATTGGAATAATCTTTTGGCAAGGAGGTGCTCATAGAATGCAAAGTGCAAGTTATTATATTTTTTATAATATTGAACAATATTATATTGCAACTGGTATTAGAACTTTTAAGCCACCTTTACTTAAAGCCTATAGAAAATATATTCAAAACAAAACAAATGCAAGAAATTTACATAAAATTTTAGAAGATATAAAACAAAAAGGATACAAGTTACCAGATCCTAAATACAAAAGACTTCCTCAAGGCTTTAAAGAAGAAGATGAGTACTCATATCTTTCAAAATATAATGCAATGTTTGGATTTATTACATATGATATTGATGATGTGTTTTTTACTGAAGAAATTGTAGATAAAACTTTTAAAGTTTATCAAGATATGGATAATCTTCGAGAATGGTTATATGAGCTTACTTTAACAGTTGAAGATTAGGAACATCTTTGTATAATAAATTTTTAAAACACTTAAGGTAAATAATGAAATTAATTGAAGAAAATATTGCACAAACACTAGATGAGATTTATTTAATAGAAACACTAAACTTAGACAATAAAACAATTTTAGAACTAGGTTGTGGAAATGCATCTATGACAAAACAACTTGCAACTAATGGTTCTAATAGAAAAATCATTGCTTGTGAAGTTGATGAGTTACAACATAAAAAAAACTTAAACTTGAATATAGAAAATATAGAGTTTAAATTAAACTCTGCACAAGACATAAAGCTTGAAGATGAATGTATTGATATGATTTTTATGTTTAAATCTTTTCATCATATTCCATACGATTTAATGAAAAAAGCATTAAGTGAAATCAAAAGAGTTTTAAAACCAAATGGTTTAGTTTATATTTCTGAACCACTTTTTATGGGTGAACAAAATGAATTAATTGCAATGTTTCATGATGAGCAACAAGTAAGAATTGATGCTTTTGAACATATTAAAGAAGCTGTTGAGTCTGAGCAATTTAAACTATTTAGAGAAATCTTTTTTCAAACAGAAATAGTTTATGAAAACTTTGAAGACTTTAAAAACAAGCAAATGAACCAAACGTATAATGATCATACTATTACAAAACAACTAGAAGAAGAGATTGAAAATAAATTTAATAGCTTTAATGATGGAGAACAAACATCATTTATGAAACCTTTTAGAGTTGATATTCTACAAAAAATATAAAATAAATATTAAATAAGATAAGAGAAAAAATGACAAATAATGAATACATAACAAAAATAGAAAAACTGATATCTTGGGCACATGCTTATTATGTTGAAGATAATCCATTAGCAAGTGATGAAGAGTATGATTTACTAAGTAGAGAATGTCTAGCTTACGAGCAAGACAACCCTGCTCTATCACATCCAAACTCACCAAATAAAAGAGTTGGTGGTTTTGTTATGGAAGGTTTTAATAAAGCCTCGCACTTAAGCAGAATGTGGTCACAAGAAGATGTTTTTAATACAAAAGAGTTAGAAGATTGGATTAATAGAGCAAAAAAAGTAAATACCAATCTTGAATTTTATTGTGAACCAAAATTTGATGGTGCATCTTTAAATCTTATTTATGAAAATGGCTTATTAAAACAAGCTATCACTAGAGGAGATGGAACTGTTGGTGAAGATATTACAAATAATGTAAAAACAATTCACTCTATTCCACTTCAAATAAAAGAGAAATCACTTCTTGAAATTAGAGGTGAAATTGTAATCAAAAAAGCAGACTTTGAAAAAATTAATCAAGATAGATTAAAAAACAATGAAGCACTTTTTGCAAACCCAAGAAATGCAGCAGCAGGAAGTTTAAGACAGCTAGACCCTAGTATTACAGCTAAAAGAAAACTATTTTTTAATGTTTGGGGAATTGGTGAAAACTCATTAGAGTTTAGAAAGAATTCAGAGATGATGGAATATATTTACTCACTTGGTTTTGCTCATCCTCCAATGACCACTCATACTAAAACCGTCGAAGGTATTGAAAAACTTTATCATGAAATAATTGCTGCAAGAAATGACATCGAAATGATGCTAGATGGAATGGTAATTAAAATTGATGACTTAGAAACACAAGAAGAATTAGGACATACAGTAAAATTCCCAAGATACTCTTGTGCTTATAAATTTCCAGCAGTTGAAAAAACTACAAAAATTGTAAATATTATTCAACAAGTTGGACGAACAGGTGTTATAACTCCAGTTGCAGTAGTTGAACCTACACTAATTGATGGTTCAACAGTTGAGCGAGCATCTTTACATAACTATGATGAAATTGCAAGACTTGATTTAAGAATAAATGATGAAGTAATTATTATCAAAAGTGGTGATATTATTCCAAAGATTACAAAAGTTTTTAAAGATAGACGAGATGGAACACAAGAAGAGATAAAAAGACCAGATAGTTGTCCACAATGTTCAAGTGAACTACTTGATGAAGGAACATTAATTAAGTGTCAAAATCTTGATTGTCCAAGCATTGTTGCAAACTCTATTATATATTTTGCAAGTAAAAACTGTATGAATATAGATGGATTAGGAATTAAAATAGTTGAGCAATTAGTTAGAGAAAAAAAGATATATGATATTTTAGATTTATACTCTTTAGACTATGAAAAACTACAAGATTTAGAAGGTTTTAAAGAAAAGAAAATAAACAATCTTTTAAATTCAATTGAAAATACAAAAGGTACAACACTTCATAGAGTAATAAATGCTTTAGGAATTGAACATATTGGTGAAGTAGCCTCAAAACAAATCTGCTTAGAATTTGGATTAAATGTTGTAAATATTGATTTAGATTCACTTGTAGCACTTGATGGAATTGGCGAGCAAATGGCTAATTCTTTTACTGAGTTTATGAGAGTAAATAATGAATTAGTTTTAAAACTACTTGATATTATTAAGCCTTTTGTAGAAGAAAAAATCGAAGTTGAAGAAAATAATTTCAAGGATAAAACTGTTGTATTAACAGGAACAATGAGTGTTAGTAGAGGAGTAATCAAAAAACAACTCGAAGCCCTTGGAGCAAAGGTAGGTTCTTCTGTATCTAAAAAGACTGATTATTTAGTATATGGTGAAGATGCTGGAAGTAAATATGATAAAGCAGTTGATTTAAAAGTAACTACTCTTACAGAAGAAGAAATGAACGCAATGATTAAATAAATGTGTTACTTTTTTTCTATAGTTCTATAAAGAATCAAAAAAATATTGAGAATTGCTATCTTTTTGATACGCTTTTACTTTATAATAGATAAAATTTTAAATAATGATAATAATAAGGCTATTAAATGAGTGAAGATATAAAAAGAGAAAAATCATTAACAATGACTATGTTAATGACTCCTGATAAAGCAAACTTTTCTGGGAAAAACGTGCATGGTGGTGAAATATTAAAAATGCTTGACCATGTTGCATATGCTTGTGCGGCAAGATATACAGGAATGTATGCAGTTACATTATCAGTTGACATGGTACTTTTTGAAAATCCAATTAAAATTGGTTCATTAGTTACATTTCATGCATCTGTAAACTATACAGGAAGAACATCAATGGAAATAGGTATCAAAGTAATTTCTGAAGATATCAAAGATCATACAATCAAAAATACTAATGTATGTTACTTTACTATGATTGCAGTTGATGAAGCTGGAAAACCAACACCAGTTCCAAAATTAAATCTTGTTACAGAAGACGATAAAAGAAGATATGAAGATGCTATTAGAAGAAAAGAATCAAGAATGTCATCTAGAAATTTAAATAAATAGTTAAATTTTATTTAGATAATAAAAAAGGGGAATGAATAAATTCATTCCCCTTTTTTTATGTTTAGTAAAATATATTAAGCTTTTTGCTCAATATATTCTTCATAACTTCCTTTAAAATCAATAATTGATCCATCAGCTTGAATTTCAATAATTCTATTTGCATATACATCTAATAATTCCCTATCATGAGATACACAAACAACAGAACCTGGATATGCAAGTAATCCTTCACCTAAAGCAATAATTGCTTCTAAGTCAAGGTGATTTGTTGGCTCATCTAAAATCATAAAGTTTGGTTGCTCTAACATAATTTTTGAAAGCATCATTCTATGTTTTTCACCACCAGAACAAGATTTAACAGATTTTTCTTGTTCAGTTCCGTTAAATAACATTCTTCCTAAACAGTTTCTAATTTCTGCTAAATCAGCATCTCTATCAAAATCTCTTAACCAATCGTAAAGAGTTACATCACCTTTGATTAAATCTGTTGCATTTTGAGGAAAGTATCCATTTTGAATAGTAGCTCCCCAATGAACAACACCTTCATCAGGTTTAATATTTTCAACCATAATTTCACACATAGTTGTTTTACCAATACCATTTGGTCCAATTAATGCTATTTTATCGTCTTTTTCAACTGTAAAAGAAACATTGTTTAGTACAACCTCTCCATCAAAAGACTTAGAAATATTTTTAAGACTTAATAGCTCTTTACCAACTTCTCTTTTTTGTCTAAAGATAATAGATGGATCACGTCTAGAAGAAACTTGAATAGCACCTACGTCTAATTTATCTAATTGTTTTTGTCTAGATGTTGCTTGTTTTGCTTTTGAAGCATTTGCACTAAATCTTGCAATAAACTTTTCTAACTCATCTTTTTCTTTTAGTTTTTTATTTACATCTGTTTCATTTTGTTTTGCAATTAATGTAGAGGCAATATACCAATCATCATATGTTCCAGTAAATTCTCTGATTTGTTTGTAATCAACATCTAAAATATTTGTACAAACTGCATTTAAAAAGTGTCTATCATGAGAAATAACTACCATAGTACCATCATGGTGTTGTAATTGATTTTCTAACCAACCAATAGTAGCGATATCAAGGTTATTTGTAGGCTCATCTAAGAATAAGACATCAGGTTTTGGATATAAAACTTGTGCAAGTAAAACTTTAAATTTATCTCCACCAGTAATTGATGACATTAAATCATTTTGTTGAGCAGCAGGGAAACCTAAATCTTCAAGGATTTTAGTAATCTTTACATCATACTCATAAGTTGGGTCTTCTTCACAACATATAATTTCTAACTCACCTAATTTATCACCAATTTCATCAGTGTATTCTTCAAGATAAAGTTTTTCTTTTTCTTTAATTGCATCGTAAAGTCTTTTGTTCCCTAAAAGAACTGTATCAAAAATTGAATACTCTTCATATGCAAATTGATTTTGTCCTAAAGTTCCAACTTTTTTACCATTTTGAACTTGTACTTCACCTTCAGTTGCATCTTCTATTCCTGAAAGAATTTTTAAGAATGTTGTTTTACCAGCACCATTAGCACCAATTAAACCATATCTTTTCCCAGTATCTAATTTTACATTTATGTCTTGAAATAAAACTCTTGAACCAAAAGCTTTTTTTAGATTTACAGTTTGAACCATATTATATTATTCTCCGTATTGATATTCTTTTTCTAGTTATATCGCGATTATATCTAAAAAAAATTATTCTAAAATTAAAGCTCACTTTCAAATGCAAGTGTCATTAAGTCTTCTTGTGTTAATTCTTTATTTTCTTTCTTAACAGGAGGATTTTTGATTTTTAATACTTTATCTTTCAATTCATTTAAATTATATTTTGATAAATTCTGAATTAATATATCATTAATCTTCTCTTTTGTTAAAGTTCCATCTTTAATCATTCCACTGATAAGTTCATTTAAATTATTTTTCGTATTTTCATATTTTTTTTCTTCATCAGTTAAGGAAATATAAGCTTTATCTAAATAAGCCATAACAGCTGAACCTGGATATTTGTAAGTTGGTACAGATTTATAAATATACTTATGACACTTAACGTCTTTTAGTTTAATTCCAGTAAATACAGCACCATGAACAGTCTTCAGACCTTCTAAGTCTTTTATAGGATTGTGAGAACATACAAAATCTTCTTTAACAATTGATGGTGAATATTTTAAAGATGCAATATTATTTCTTAAGACAATAAAACTACCACCTACTTCTTTAGGAGAACCTTTTAAAGATGATATTTCATTTTTAAAACAATGAAAATTTCCAGTAACTTTTGTAGGAGATCCCTCTAGTGAAACTAACTCATTATCACTGATATCAAAATCACCATCTACAATATTAAATTTAAGAGGAAGTTTCAATAAATTAGATAATCTATCTGCTAATTTTACATCTCCATTTACATCCACAGAATTATCTTTTAAAATATGGAAGTTACTAATTCCATGTTTTCTTAACCATCTGTTAATATCATCAATATTTGAAAGTTCTACAAGAGGTTTATAAATATGATCAACAACTTCACTACCTTTATATCTCCAAATATTTTGCTCTTCATCATGAGAACTTGTAACATGATTTAATCTTATATCTGTAACTAAATCCCAGCCAATTTCATCTGCAATATTCTCTAAATCTGTTAGCTTATTTCCATTACAAATATAATCATGTCCAACAGTTATTGGTCCACCTGTTAGTTCTTCTAAAAAGTTATTGGAACAGTCGAAATGAGTTTCAACATATCGTGAACCACCTTTTAATGAACCAATTTTATTATTTGAACATTTGAAGTAACCTTTAACCGTTCTGGGGCTTCCTTTGATTGATAAAAGCTCATTTTCATTACAATCAAAAAAACCATTTACTTCTTTTGGACAATAAGATAAAGATGTTAATTTATTATTAGAACAATCAAAATCACCAACTTTATAGGGTGCACCTAAAAGAGATTTCAATTTATTATTAGAACAATTAAAATCTTTTAATACACTTTCAGGAGAACCTTCTAATGACTCTAAAGAGTTATTACTTATATCAAAATAACCATCTACTGTTTTGAATTTAATCGGTAATTTTTTATCTTGTAGTTTTCCATTTAAATTTACATTCCCAAAAACGCTTACATATAAATCATCACTTATAATGTAATTAGTTATAGAAAACTTTTTTAACCAATCTTCTATATCTGGAACACTTTTCATATCTTACCTTTACTATACTTTTACATATTATTTATATTATTCTATCATCTTCTTTCTTATAGTTTTTTAATTATTTTATAGAATGCTGTAATTCACTTGATTTTAAGTAAGCACTAGATAATATTTATAAAATATAAGATTAAATTTATGTCTATAAAATATACTTACTTACACTATTAAAGGTAATTAAATGCTATACAAAATACTTTTTGTTAATATTTTATTAGTATTAAATATTAACGCTAATTCAATTACAATCGCAGTTGCAGCTAATGTTTCTTATGCAATTAATGACTTAATCAAAGAGTTTAATACAACTTTTCCTAGTACAAAAGTTAATGTAGTTTTAGGAAGTAGTGGTAAA
>Ga0193963_1000808_pt1 | contig 16102 bp, 18 predicted proteins | sample FB_6_MG_FD_140359 | JGI IMG/M metagenome (GOLD analysis project Ga0193963, IMG submission 140359) | Microbial mat bacterial communities from the Broadkill River, Lewes, Delaware, United States - FB_6_MG | ecosystem: Environmental > Aquatic > Freshwater > River > Microbial mats | place: USA...
GTTCGCGGAATAGAGCAGCTTGGTAGCTCGACGGGCTCATAACCCGTAGGTCGCTGGTTCAAATCCAGCTTCCGCAACCAAAAATAAATATAACATTAGTTATATCTTATCTCCCACTTATTTTATATATGTATATAAAAATTTTCGCCCCGTAAGCAAAATTAACAATAAGGAGAAATAATGTCAATCTTAAACATTACAAAAGAAGAAAAATTAGAAGTTTTAATACGACTTTTAAAATCAAATGAATCATTTGAAATTGCTTGTTCTAAATCAGGACTTAACAAATCTGATGCTAAAAACTTACTAGCTCAGTAAATTAATTTAATATAGGTTTACCACACAAACCTTATTATTCCTACAAAAAATAATTATCATTAGACTATTACCATTAATAACATATTTTAGCTTTTAAGTACAAAATAGGATCAAAATAAACCCTTGAGATGTTTTTGAGACTTACTTGTGATATAATAAATTATTATATATAAATATATTATTTATACTCAATCAGAAAATAATAATAAAGGAAAATTAAGAATGAATAATGGTGAAATGATCTTAGAATCAGAAGATTTTTTGGTATCTGAAACAGATGCTAAGGGTATTATCAAATTTGCAAATGAAGATTTTTGTAAATACGCAGGATATACTTTACAAGAATTAATTGGGCAACCTCACAATATGGTAAGACATCAAGACATGCCAAAAGCTGCATTTGCTGATTTATGGGCAACGGTACAAAAAGGTGAAAGATGGAGAGGTTTTGTAAAAAATGCAAGAAAAGATGGTGGATATTACTGGGTGTATGCTACTGTATATCCATTTACATCGTGTGACGGTACAAAAGGTTTTATATCATGTAGAAAAAAAGCTTCAGTTGAAGAAGTAAATGAATATACAGAATTGTATAAAACTATGAGAAGTGGAGAATAGTATGGGTTTTTTATCGAACATATCTATCAAAAATAAATTACAAGCATTGGTAATATTACCATTAATAGTGATTATTGCTTATTCATTTTTTCTGATTAAGAATGAATATAATATTATCCGTAATCTCGAACATCTAAATAAAATTGTAATTTTGAGTACTAAAATATCAAATCTTGTTCATGAAACACAAAAAGAGAGAGGATTAACCGCTGGATTTTTAGCAAGTTCAGGAAAAATATTTTCTGATAAATTAAGAAATCAAAGAGAATTAACTGATACTTTAATCAAAGATATTAGATCTTTTACTAAAGGTCATGCAATGAAATCTTCTGTAAATAAATCAGCAGAAGATACAATCCATAATGCACTTAATATACTTCAAAATATTGATTCTATTAGATCAAAAATTAATGCATTAGAGATATCAAAAGTTGATGCTATTAAATACTATAGTAAAATGAATAAAGCTTTTTTAAAATTTATAGTTACTGCATCAAAAGTATCACAAACACCTCATGTTACGTATTCGTTAATCTCTTATTATTCATTTCTTGAATCAAAAGAAAGAGCAGGTATTGAAAGAGCCGTTATTAGTGGTGTATTTGCAAGTAATAAAACGAATTTAAAAACAAGAGGAAAGGTTCAGGTTTTAATTAGTGAACAAAAAACATTTATGGATGTTTCAATGGATTTAGCTGATAATAAGATTAAAGAATATAAAGATATTACTATTCAAGGTGATGTAATCAATGAAGTGAATCGAATGAGAAATGTATTATTTTCAAATACTCAAATGTCTAATTTTGGTATTGATGCAGGATATTGGTTTAAGACAATTACAGGAAAAATTAATTTACTTAAAAAAGTAAATGATAAAATGAGTGACAATATAACGGAAACTATTTTAAGTGAATTGGAAAAAGAAAATTTTGCTTTAAAATTCAAAATTGTATTGACTATAGTGATTTTTACATTAACAATTTTACTAGGTATGTTTATAAATAAAAATGTAGAAGCATCAGTAAAAAAACTATCTGAATTAATTGAAAATTTTATTTCATTTTTAAATAGAGAAAATAATATTTTAACTAAAGTCGAAATATCTTCATCAGATGAAATTGGTCAAGTAGGAAAAATAATTAATGATAATATTGATTCTATTGCTGATAATATTGAACAAGATATGCTTTGTGTAGGTGAGGCTGTTCTTACACTTGATAAAATGCAACAAGGTTTTTATTCTTGTCGAGTATTGTCAAAAGCTTCAAACCCTCAAGTTCAAACTTTAGCTAAAACTATTAATTCAATGTTAAATATTCAAGAAAATATTATGAAAGATATTTTAAAAGAGCTTGATAAATTTACTCAGTATGATTTTACTAGTAAAATTGCAATTGATCCTAGAATAGGTGGTGAAACGAAACAATTGGTTGATGGTATTAATACACTTCGAGATGCTGTGACATCTATGCTTGTAGAAAATCAATCAAATGGATTAACACTTCAATCTTCATCAAACACTCTTTTAGATAATGTTGACACACTTAATAACTCATCAACACAAGCAGCCGCATCCTTAGAAGAAACAGCCGCATCCTTAGATGAAATAACAAATACTATCGTAAATACAGCTAAAAATGCTATAGAAATGTCTTCTTATGCATCAAAAGTTACTGATTCTGTAAATGAAGGTCAAGAGCTTGCAAACGAAACAACAATAGCTATGGATGATATAGACAATGAAGTTACTGCAATTAGTGATGCAATTACAATTATAGACCAAATCGCATTTCAAACAAATATACTTTCCCTTAATGCTGCTGTTGAAGCAGCAACAGCAGGTGAAGCTGGAAAAGGTTTTGCTGTAGTTGCTCAAGAGGTAAGAAACTTAGCTTCTAGATCAGCTGACGCTGCAAATGAAATTAAAGTTCTAGTAGGTAATGCTTCAACAAAAGCTACATCAGGAAAACTAATAGCTAATAAAATGACAGAAGGTTATGAAGTCCTTAATGAGAGTATAACAAAAACAATAGAGCTAATATCCGAAGTAGAAATTGCTGCAAAAAAACAGCAATCAGGTATTACCCAAATTAATGATGCGGTAACACTTTTAGATAGACAAACACAAGAAAATGCATCAGTTGCTTCTCATACTCAGATAGTTGCTGGTCAAACACAAGAGATAGCTAATGAAATAGTTTCTAATGTTGCAGAGAAAAATTTTATAGGCAAAGAGTAGGAGTAACTTATCATATTATTGGAAACTTAATTTTTATAATTGAGTTTTCAGTTTTTAATACATTCAATTGACACGGTTTATCTATTTTGATAAAATTCTAAAAAAAAGGAAAAGAGGAAAATATGGAACTTAATAAAGAGCTATTAGAACAACTCAAATCACATACAAAAGCAATGAAACAAGCTATACCAGATTTATCAAAAGAACAACGGATGGAAATCATCGCCAAAGCTATCAACGACAGTACAGATATCCCAGATGATATGAAAGAATCTACTATTAAAATACTTTCTGAATTAGAAGACTAATCACTAGTCATTACAAGATATCCTTATCTTGTAACTAAACTGTTACTTTTATTATTTATAATCATTTTATGATAAATATTGAAAAAGAGATAACAAAAAAATTTCCCACACTAAGTAGTAAATCACCAATGATAAAAAAATCATTGTTTAAAATTGCTCAAAAAATCGTTCATGAAGATAAAATTAATCTATTTTTAGAAGAAAATCAACACCTAGAAGGCTTCGAATTTGTTGAAGCTGTATTGGATTATTTTAAATTTGATTTTTCTTATTCAAGTAATGATATAGAAAATATTCCTTCTTCTGGTAGAGTAGTGATTGTCTCTAATCATCCACTTGGTGCATTAGATGCATTATGTCTTTTAAAATTGATAAGTAAAGTTAGAAAAGATGTAAAAATTGTTGCAAATGATTTTTTAGCAGATATACAATCGATGAATTCACTTTTTATAAAAGTGGATACTTATAAAACTAAACAATCAAAAGATGCAATAAAAAAGGTATATAAAGCATTAGAAAATGAAGAAGTAGTTGTGATGTTTCCAGCAGGTGAAGTAAGTCGAATCTCAGCTACTGGTATAAAAGATGGAGCATGGCAAAAAGGTTTTTTGAAGTTTGCTAAAAAAACAAATAGCCCAATTTTACCCATTTTAGTTGACGCAAAAAACTCCAAGCTTTTTTATACTCTTTCCGTATTAAATAAAACATTTTCAACAATGCTTTTAAGTGATGAGATGTTTAAACAAAAAGATAAAAATGTAAATATAAAAATTGGGAAAATGATATCAAATGAAAATATAATTCCTAAAAACATTGATAAAAATAATTTAGTTGGAATCTATAAAAAACATTTATATAGTTTAAAAAAAGGGAAAAAAACATTTTTCCAAACACAAAATGCAATCGCACATAGTGATAATATTCAACTTATAAAAAAAGAATTAAAAAAATCTGAAGTCTTAGGTAAAACTAATGATGGAAAAATTATTTATTTATATCGATATAGTCCTGATTCTTTAATTTTAAATGAGATAGGTAGGCTACGTGAGATTAGTTTTAGAAAAGTAAATGAAGGTGTAAATAAAAAAAGAGATACTGATAAGTATGATAAGTATTATCAGCATATTATTTTATGGGATGAAGATGATTTAGAAATCGTTGGTTCATATAGAATAGGGAATGCAAAAGAGATTTTTGACAAGTTTGGTTTTGACGGTTTTTATACAAATACACTTTTTAAATTTCAAAAAAACTTTAAACCCTATTTAGAAAATTCCATAGAATTAGGAAGAAGTTTTGTTCAACCGAAATATTGGGGTAGTAGGGCATTAGACTATTTATGGTTTGGTATAGGTGCTTATTTAAAAGCTAATCCAAATATAAAATATATGTATGGACCAGTTACACTTAGTAGTAGTTTGCCTCCTATTGCACAAGATTTAATAGTAGGATTTTATTCACATTATTTTTATCCAAAAGAAAAACTAGTTAAAGAAGTTAATAAATTTAAATTCAATTTTGAGCATGAAGATGAATTATCTATTTGTCCGGAACAAAACTATAAAGATGATTTAAAATTATTAAAAAACAGTTTAAAATCAATCGATAGTTGTATCCCTACTTTATACAAACAGTATAGTGATTTATGTGAAGAAGATGGTGTAGAGTTTCATGGATTTAATGTAGATCCTCATTTTTCTAATTGTATTGATGGTTTTATTATGGTTGAAATAAATAAGATGAAAGACTCTAAAAAACAACGATATATAAAGTAAAATGGTAATCAACTTGTCATCATAATTTCGTATAATTCTTTAAATATAAAGGATTATCATGAAATTAAAATTAGACAATTTTTTACAAAACTATACCCTTGAAATTTCACAAGCAAAAGCAAATAATTTCGAAGCACTTATTATTCCTATATCAGATTATGATGTTTATCCACTAGATAATATTGATGATGAAGATTTTATATATGAGATAGCAGATGATTGTGGATGGGAAGAGTTTGTAATTATTGATTTTATAAATAATAGAAAAAGAGTAGTTGACTTAACATTAGATGCTGCATAAAAATGTATAAAAAAATCAAAGAAAAATTTACGAAATTATTTAAAGAGAAAGCAAAATTAGAACATTATAGAGATTTTCTTGTGCAACTAGAACTGAAGAAAAAAAGGTTAGTGAGAAAAGATGATGTAGAGTCAAAGGCAAGATTAAAAATCATAAATAAACTAATAAGTAAAGTGAAACTAAAAATAGATAAATTTTAAATAGGAATAATAATGTCAAAAGAAGTAAAATTAGATAAGTCTACGATGATTGTATCTGAGACAAATAAAAAAGGTTTAATCACATATGTCAATGATGATTTTTGTAAAATTTCAGGATTTACAAAAGATGAATTAATCGGTAAACCACATAATATGGTACGACATCACGATATGCCAAAGTTAGCTTTTAAAGATTTATGGTCAACTATCAAAGAGGGTAAAACATGGAAAGGAATAGTGAAAAATTTTTGTAAAAATGGAGATTTTTATTGGGTAAGTGCTACTGCTTTTCCTGTTATTAAAACTAATGGTAAAACAAGACTTATCTCTATTCGTACTAAACCTACAAAAAAAGAAGTTGAAAATGCAAAACAGTTATATAAAAAATTAAGAGGAAAAGAATAGTGCTTTTCTCTAAAAAAAATGATATTGAAAATATTCTATTTACTCTAGATCACTTTGAAGAATATATAAAGGGTGATATAAACGAATTAGAGTTTGAGGATGATTTTAAACATAAAAGATTAAAAGAAGTAGAAGAGAAAATTCTATCAATTGCTGCTCATTTGCAATCTCAAAGAACACAAGATTTAAAAGTTTATGGTGAAATTATGCTTGTTTGTGAGAAGCTTTCTGATGGGTATACAGATGATGAAGTTATAGAGGTGTCATCAGATGAAAAGATAAATTATATTGCTAAAACGATTAATCAAACAGTAACTAGAATAGATACGTCACTTCAAAAAGTTACAACAATTTTAAATGAATACGAAAATAGTGATTTTAGACAAAATATTGATGAAAGTTTATTTAGAGGTGGTGAGTTACAAAACTTGTTAGTTGGTTTGAATAATTTACAAAATGGAATCACAGAAAAGATATCACAAGGGTATAGAATTGGTTTGGCTTTAGAACATGAATCATCAGTTTTAAAAGAGGAAGTAACAGTGCTTTCTGAATCGACACAACAGCAAGCTGTTGCAATAGAAGAAACAGCAGCATCTATAGAAGAAATCACAGCAAATATAGCATCTAATACGCAAAGTGCAGAACAGATGTCAGCTTATAGTAATAATTTAAAAGAATCTGCAAACAAAAGTATGATTTTATCAAATGACACAATAAGTGCCATGGAAAATATAGATATCTCTACTACAGCTGTAGAAGATGCAATAGGTGCAATTTCACAAATAGCTTTTCAAACAAATATTTTAAGTTTAAATGCAGCAGTAGAAGCAGCAACTGCAGGTGAAGCAGGAAAGGGCTTTGCTGTAGTTGCCCAAGAGGTACGTAATCTTGCATCAAGAAGTGCTGAATCTGCTAAAACAATTGAAGACTTAGTAACTCAGTTAAAAGAGCAAACATTAGCGGGAAAAAAATCTTCTGAAAATATGAAAGTTGAATACCATAACTTAAATGACAATATTTCACAAACTCTTGATTTAGTTGATAATATTGTGTCTGCTTCAAAGGAACAGGGGAAAGGTATTGAACAGATTAATAACTCTATACAATCTATTGACCATTCTACTCAAGTAAATGCAAGTATTACAGATAAAGTAAGACATATTGCAGTTCAAAGTCACAATATTGCAAATCAACTTGTAGAAACAAATGAAAAAATAGAGTTTGTTGGAAAAGAAAATATTCAAATAAGAAAACAAATAGATCCAAGTTTTAGTGGTCAAGAAAATAGACATGACTTTTGAGTTGAAATAAGGAAAAACGATGAGTTATTTAAAGAACGTAAAAAAAGGAGATCAGGTATTTGGTCTCGTATTTGGTTTGGGACAAATTAAAGAAGTTTATAATGATAGTCACTATAAATGTATAGTTAATTTTGATAATAATTATGAAATACCATATACAGAAGAGGGTGTACCAGGATGGGGAAAGTTTAAAAACCAGACATTGTTTTTTAAAGAAGATATTGATGTAACAGAATTTGACTTCTCACCTTTAGAAAAAGTTTTAACACCAAAAAAAATTATAAAGTTAAGAGAAAAAGGTAAATTAGAAGTACAGCTTCCTTCTGGAATTTGGCATATTTGTAATAAAACTATAAAAAAATATACTGAAGAGTTGTTGAAAGAAGAGAAGTACCATCTTTTTAGAAAACTTCATGAGTACTAAAAAAATACTTCTAACTGGGATAAATACAGAACGTAACCAAGTCGTAACCAAAAAACTATAAAATCGTAAAAAATAAAGATAAAAGGATTAGTTTGTCAACTTTTCAAAGTAAAAACAAAAGTGTTGAATTTCAAGAAAATATCATAAAATATTTTCTAATTGCAGCAGCAACAATCTCTATTTTGACTACATTTGGTATATTATTTTCTATACTATTTGAAGCAATAGAGTTTTTTAAGTTAAAGAGTTTTTTCTACTTTTTCACAGGAACAGAATGGTCTCCAGGAACAGTAAACAGTAAGTTCGGTGCTTTACCTATATTTGCAGGTACATTTATAATCACCTTAATTGCAATGTGTGTTGCATTACCTATTGGATTAGGGAGTGCTATATTTATGAGTGAATATGCATCTTCTACTCAACGAACATATTTAAAACCTTTATTAGAAATACTAGCAGGTATTCCAACTGTAGTTTATGGGTTTTTTGCAGCTATTACTGTTGCACCTTGGATAGTAAATGTTTGTAATTCAGTAGGTATTGATGCCTCTTTTAATAGTGCGTTAGCATCTGGTGTTGTTATGGGTATTATGATTATTCCTGTTATATCATCATTAAGTGATGATGTTATCTCTGCTGTTCCAGATAGTTTACGAAAAGGTTCATTAGCATTAGGAATGACAAAGGCCGAGACAGTTAAAGATATTGTTTTACCATCTGCATTACCAGGAATTATTTCAGCATCTTTGTTAGGTATATCAAAAGCTTTAGGTGAAACAATGATTGTTGTTATGGCAGCAGGTTTACGTCCAAATCTATCATGGAATATTCTAGAAGATATGACAACAGTAACTGTAAGAATTGTCGATAGTTTAGTTGGAGATCAAGCGTTTAATTCTCCAGCAACATTAAGTGCATTTGCTTTAGGTTTAGCACTATTTGTTGTAACGTTAATATTAAATATAGTTTCAGTAAGAATGATTCAAAAATTCAAAGAAAAATATAAGATGAGTAGTTTATAATGGAAAAAAAGAAAAATACAAGTAAAAAAGATAATATCTTTTACGATCCGAGTTTGAAAAAAAGACATGCAAAAGCAAAAGTATTTAAATATTTTACAATTACTTCTTTGGCTTTTTCTTTAATCTTTTTAGCAATATTTTTAAGTGACATGGTGATAAAAGGAAGTACTGCAATTCAACAAACATATGTTCAAGTTGAAGTTAGTTATAACGAAAAAAGTGCAAAGAGTTATAGAAAAGCAGTAGAAAGAAAATATTTAAATATTGTTAGTCGTGCAGCATTAAGAGAAATACCAATGCAAATTAAAGATAATCCAGCATTAATGAATACTACAAAATTAATTTGGATGTTAGCAGATGATCAAGTAGATATGTATATGAAAGATTATTATTATAAAATTAAAGGTAAAGATTTAAAAACAATTGAAGAATTAGTTCGTAATGATAGATTAGAAAAAAGATTTAATGATATATTCTTTACACGAGGAGATAGTAAAACACCTGAGTTTTCAGGTATTTTATCTGCAATGGTTGGAACGATTATGACATTATGTGTAGCAATGGTGGTTGCTTTTCCAATTGGAGTTGCTACGGCTGTTTATCTTGAAGAGTTTAGTACACAAAATAAATGGAGTGAATTTTTAGAAGTAAATATAAATAATCTTGCTGCAATTCCTTCTATATTATTTGGACTATTAGGACTTGCAATATTTATTAATTTATTTGGAATGCCTAGAAGTTCAGCATTAGTTGGTGGATTAACACTTGCTTTAATGACTTTGCCAATTATTGTAGTAAGTTCACGTGCAGCATTAAGAAGTGTACCTGCGAGTATCAGACAAGCAGGATATGGATTGGGTTTAACTAAAGTGCAAGTTGTAAAAGATCATGTTTTACCATTGGCATTTCCTGGAATTATGACGGGTTCTATTATTGGTCTTGCTCAAGCGATGGGTGAAACTGCTCCACTGATTATTGTTGGTATGATTGCGTTTATTCCTGATAGTCCTGGTACTATTTTTGAAGCTGCTACAGTTATGCCTGCTCAAATTTTTACATGGGCTGGTATGCCAGAGCGTGCTTATATAGAAAGAACAGCTGCAGGGATATTAGTACTTTTAACAGTGTTAATTTCATTAAATGCTTTTGCTGTGTACCTTAGAAAAAAATTTGAAGTTAAGTGGTAGACATATAATCGTTTAATTCTTTTCTCTTTTAATAAGGAACATTTTGTTCCTTATTTCTCTTTTTTAAATTTCAAAATTCTAATCTATTTAATTAAAATGCAAACTATGAGTAAATACACTAATAGTATATTTTAAAAATTAAACTTTCTGAATTCTATTATAGAATAGTATAAGGAACAATAGTGTTCCTTATATGTTAAATTTTGTTCAAATCATCAGGTGTTTTAAAAGTAAAATCTTTTTATAGTTGTGTGACAGGGTGTGATTATGGGATATAAATATTACAACTATAACAAAGTATTTAATTGATGATCAATAATTTAAAATCCACTATACATAGGAAAATTGTATAGCTTAAATGTATGATAGCATTAAAGTGTCACAGTTGTGTCACATAAGGACTTTGATAGAAAGTGATTAGATCTTTTATAGGGAGATTTTAAAACAACACAATTATGAATTATTGTGTTGTTTGAGAGTTTAAATATTAAAGGTTGATTTTTTTATCTAAATATCTATCGATATTAGTATAAATAAATCCATTTTTGTCTATAAATGTTAAATGTTCTTTAGTTAAATCTTTTACGTCTTTGATACCCATAACAGCTAAGATAGTTCTAACACCTGCTAATAGATTTTTATGGTATTGTACTGTTTTATTAGAATGTTTATATACTAGATACGAACTTCTAAGCTTTTTATCTTGAGTTGCAAGTCCAACTGGACATTGGTGTGAACCATGACCAGAACACATTCTAGCCCGGATACAACCAGCACTCATCATAAATCCACGTGCAAGATAAATATAATCTGCACCAAGTGCCATAGCTACTGCTATATCATCTGGAGTAAGTATTTTACTAGCCGCAATAATTTTAATTTTTTCTCTTAATCCATGTTCTTTTAATACATTATCAGCAATATGAACTGCATCATTTACATGAAAACCAACTCTATCCATTAAGAATAATGGAGCAGTCGCACTACCACCATCTCCACCATCGATACTTATAAAGTCAGGAACACCTGGAAGATTATTATCATTTCTTTTTTGCATCTCTGCTGCTAACTCTTCTATACCTTCACGACTTGATATAACTATTTTAATTCCAACTGGTTTTTTAGATAGTCTTTGAAGTTTTGCAACAAAATCAAATAATTCAACTGTATTATTTGCATATGGGAATCTATTTGGAGATATAACTGCTTTGTTAGCAGGTACATTTCTATAGTATGAAATAGAGTCACTTACTTTTTCTGGTGCAAGTTTACCACCAGTTTGTTTTGCCCCTTGTGCTAACTTAATCTCAGTCATTTTACAAAATGACATAGTTTTTTGATATCTTTCATCATCAAAATCGCCATTTCTATCTCGTACTCCAAAAAGACCTGAACTCATTTGAAAAATAATATCTGGCATATCTGTAGGAACAGTTTTAGGGAAGTTTTCTAAAGGTGCATTCCAGTTTGGTCTAAAAAACTCATAAGAATCTTGATCAAATATATAAGTATCTGATTCTTTTGGATTTAATAGTTGTTTTCTAAAATATTTAATAGCAACGTAGTTATTCATAAAGAATTTAATTACTTTAAAAATAGTTCTATTAAAACCTTCTATTTTAATACGGTCCATATATGAATCATGATGATCTCTATGTGTAAAAAAGAAGTTTGTTGTTAAACTACCTTCTCCTGTATTAATTGGGAATTTACCATCATATGATGCTTTTGTAAATGCTCTTGTACCTTCTGGAGAAATAGCTCCATCACTCATAGCACTTCTTGCAATAATACTTTTTGATACATACGGGATCTCTCTATCTTCTCCAAATGTAACAGAAAATTCTTTATTTACTTCATCATCGTTTAGTGGACTGTTTGAATGTTTCATCAAAAATTTTGGATTTTCTTGAGGTTGTGTTGGAGAAAATGAAGCATAACCAGTTAAGTCATTTGCTGCTTTGTATACCCAGTCAACTTTATCTTTTGATTCATAAAACTTCTCATCACCAAAATACTGTCTAAAAGGCTCTCTTAGTGCCTCAAAAAAATATCTCATTCTTCCTATAATAGGGTAGTTGATAAGTAACTGATGCTTTCTTTGTATAAATTTATCATAAATAAACATATTTACGATTACAAATAAGCCAATATAGATTGCTATTTCCATTTATTTTCCTTTTAAGTTATTTAATAAAGATTTACCCAAATCTATATTATTTGATGAACCCTCTATTGCTTCTGTTGTATCAGCTAAAAGTATAGAGATTTTTTCTTTTATAGTATCTGAATCCTTTAATTGATTGCAAACGATGTTTTTCACTTCAACAGAATCATTTTTATTTTTATGTGAAATATTAATAAGATTTGTTAATTTTGTTGTTGCATCACCAGAGATTCTGATACCATTATCAATTAACTCATTTGATGTATCACTTTGCTCTTTCGCATTTTTAGTCATAAGTGTGATATCTTTTATTTTTTTTCCGATATCAGAAGTTGTTCTTTTTGATGTTGCAGCTAGTTTTTTTACTTCATCTGCAACAATAGAAAAACCTTTCCCTGCTTCACCCGCACGAGCAGCTTCAACTTTTGCATTTAGTGATAACAGATTTGTTTGAATAGATACATGATCATTAGCAACAACTAATCCAGCAATCTCTTTATTTGCTTCGGTTAATGTATTTATTGTATCAGTAAATGTATCGAATATTTTATCTAATTCTCCAATTGTTGTTGAAAGCTCTGTTATGAGTGTAATTACACTTTGGCTTTCTATACTTGATTCTTCTGAAGATTCATAGTTTTCATTTGATTTTGTTTCTATAATATTAGATTTATCAATAAATGCATTTACTAATGCACTTATATTTTCTATCTCTTGAACTCTTTTTCTTGATGCTGCATTTACATTTATAGCATTTTGTGTCATATCATTTGCAATCTCTAAAGAGCTGTGTAACTGTAATTTTGCATAAGCAGAATCGACACTTTTTAGTCTATTATATTCTTCTGTTGTAATTTCTATCATTTTATTTAATTCTCCACTTTGTTTTTTCTTTGCATATTTTGCAAACAGGGACGATTTCGTTTTGACGAACTTCTATAATTTCATTACAACCAGCACACTTTAATGTAGCATTTACATGTGTTATATCACCAATTTTAAATTTCATTTTTATACTAATTGCTGTATAAGTAGAGACCAAAAATGGGACACTATAAGTTAATAAAGATTTTACATAATCTATATTTGATAAATCAAGGGAGAAAATCATTTCACCTTGATTGATAATATTTAATAAAGTACCTACTACTAATGCTATTTTAAGCGATTTAAGAAGTAGCTCTTTATCACATAATATAGCAAGGTATAGATTTAATTTATTCATAAAAGGATTATACTCCATAAAATATAAAATTAAGTTATAAATTGAAGATGACTTAAAGATAAAGAGTGTTTACAAGATAATTGTAACTAAGTTGTAACTTTCTTTTTGTAATATTCATCAAATTCAAATTATAAGTGGTTCAATAATGATAAACAAAAATAAAATAGAAGTTGAGAAGTTAAATCTTTGGTATGGATCAAAACATGCATTACATGATTTAAATATTAAAATATATGAAAACCAAATCACTGCATTGATTGGTCCATCTGGTTGTGGAAAATCTACATTCTTGAGATGTCTAAATAGAATGAATGATTTAGTAAGTTCTGCTCGAATTGAAGGACAAGTAATCATAGACGGTCAAGATATTTATCATAAAGATGTTGATGAAGTAAGTGTACGAAAAAGAATTGGTATGGTTTTTCAGCAACCAAATCCATTTCCAAAATCTATTTATGAGAATGTTGCATATGCTCCGTTAAAACATGGAATAGTAAAAAAAGGTATAGAGTGTGATGAATTAGTTGAACAATCTTTAATTAATGCAGGTATTTGGAATGAGGTTAAAGATATTTTAAAAGAACCTGGCACAGGACTAAGTGGTGGTCAGCAACAAAGATTATGTATAGCAAGAACTATTGCAGTTAAACCTGATGTTATTTTAATGGATGAACCAACATCAGCTTTAGATCCTATTAGTACAGAGAAAATTGAAGCATTAATGTTAGAGTTAAAAAAAGATTTTACAATTGTTACTGTAACACATAATATGCAACAAGCAGCAAGAATAGCGGATATGACTGCATTTTTTCATCTTGGTGATTTAATTGAATATGACGAAACAGAGAAAATTTTTATAAATCCAAAAGAGAAAAAAACAGAAGATTATATTACTGGAAGATTCGGTTAAAAAGGAAAAGAATGTTAGCAAATTATGAAGAAAAATTAAGTGAAATTAAAAGTGAAATTATTACTATAGGTATTGGTTTATTAAAGTCAAATCAGCTAATAGTAGAAGGTTTAAAAAATTGTAATGAAGAAAATTTTACAGAAGCTAAATCTCATATTAAAAATGTAAGTAATATAGTAAAAGAGATTGATAATAATATCATCACAACTTTAGCTCTTCATTCTCCTGAAGCAAAAGATTTAAGAAGAATGGTATCGTATTTAAAAATCACAAATGAGTTGTTAAGAGCTTCATCAAATACGAGAAATTTTATCAAAGGTTTTTTAGAAGAGTGTAAAAGTGTTGATTCTAATATTATAAATGATTATGCTATACCAATGCAAAAGTCAACAGTAGATGCTATTAAATTTACTGTAGATATGATCTCTATTGATTGTGTTGATGAAACACAAGAATGTTTTAATAAAGTAGTAATTGCTGAGAATAAAACAGATGATTTATATGAGATGATAGAATCAGAATTATTTAAGCAAAAACCAAAAGATAGTGAGTTTAATAAATTTCATAAAATGTTGGTTGTTTTAAGAAGAAGTGAAAAAATTGCAGATAGAGCAATGAGTATTGCAAGTTTATTGTTATATGCAAACAATGGCGGAGAGATACACAGAGTATAAGAATTTTAGGTATAATTACATTATGAATACAATTTTAATAGTAGAAGATGAACCCGATATTTTAGAACTTTTAGAATATACATTGGGAAAAGAATATGAGATTATTGGTTGCTTAGATACATCAAGAGTAGTAGATATTTTGGATCAAGAAAGTATTGATTTAATTTTGATGGATAGGAACCTTCCTAATGTAGAGGGAAGTGTTTTTATACAAGAGCTTCGAAAAATAGGCTATTCTCAAAATGTGATCTATTTAACTGCAAAAGATGCTGATGAAAATATTTTAGAAGGCTTTGAAAGAGGCGGTGATGACTATATTACAAAACCTTTTAATATTGATATCTTAAAAGCTAGAATAAAATCTGTCATTAATCGTACAAAAAAGAATCAAGAAGTGATAAAAGTAAGAGATATTATCTATAATTCAAATCAAAAAAAATTTCTAATTGATGGAATTGATGTACATTTAACACACTTAGAACATGATTTACTTTTAGAGTTTATTAAAAATATTGATATTTTATTGAGTCGTGATACTTTACTTGAAAATGTCTGGGAAGATAGTATGGATGTAAAATCTAAAACTGTTAATGTTGCAATAAAAAGGTTAAAAGAAAAAATAGATCCTTTAGGAAATAAAGAATATATTAAATCTGTTCGTGGCGAAGGATATATCTTTAATAAAGGTGGATCAAGTTGTTAAAACTTCATGATATATTTTTACGTAGATTTTTACTTCTTTTTACAACTATTTTTTTAGTTATGGCTACATTATCCTATTTCTGGATAAAAAGTATTTTTATAGAACAAACAAAAATCGATTTACTTCATAATATAGATATATTTGCACTTCAAATAAAAGATTTTAAAGATATTGATAATAAAATCAAAGATATTAAAAAAGTTATTGATTTAAGAGTTACAATCATCGATAAAAATGGTGTTGTTATAGGTGAGTCTGATGAAGATAAATCTTTAATGGATAATCATCTAAATAGAACAGAAGTTTTAGAATCAAAATATAA
>Ga0193963_1000810_pt1 | contig 16036 bp, 17 predicted proteins | sample FB_6_MG_FD_140359 | JGI IMG/M metagenome (GOLD analysis project Ga0193963, IMG submission 140359) | Microbial mat bacterial communities from the Broadkill River, Lewes, Delaware, United States - FB_6_MG | ecosystem: Environmental > Aquatic > Freshwater > River > Microbial mats | place: USA...
AGAGTTGGGAACACAGTTAAATATAGTGATGTAGAAGTTACCCATTGTCAACTTGGTTGTTTTCATGAAAGGAAGGGACATCGTGAAGTCAAAAATTAAAGTATGGATTGAAGATAGTGAAGAAAATCTTGTTTTTGGTGGAGGTAAGACTCAAATATTAGAGCTTATTGATGAAACGGGTTCTATTTCTGAAGCTTCAAAAAGAGCTGGTATGAATTATAAAAAAGCTTGGAGTCATATTAAAATACTTCAAGAATATATTGACGATGAACTTGTAATTGTAAATAAGGGTAGGAGTTCGGGTGGTACTACTCTTACTCCTAAAGCAAAAGAGTTAGTAGAAAAATTTAAAACTTTTAGACATGAAGTTAGAGAGTTTTCTGAAAATAGATTTAATGAATTGTTTATAAAAAGTGAAGAAACAATTCATTGTTCAAAAGAATGTATAAAGGAAAATACTAATGTATAAGTTGAATTTTTTACAATCTCCTAAAGTTAATAATATACAAATAGATGACAGTAGAGCTTTGGAGGCATTAAAAGATAATACTAGGGTAGAGAATTTTATAAAAGATTTTAAATCAGAGTTTGGCTTTAACTCATTAAATACTTTTTCTTTTTCAAGAGATGGTTTTTTATCAATGATGTTAAATTTAAATGGAAAAATACAAGTAAGTTTAGGTGAAAGTCAAGCAATAATTGATGCTGCAAATAAATATAAAGAGCTTGGATTTGATATAGATTTTATTTCTTTACAAAAAAATGGTCATCTAAATTATGAAGAGATAAAAAGATGTGACTATATTTTTATCTCTTCATATATTATGGATACATATGTAAAAGTTGATCTAGGAAAAGTAAAAACTTTAACTGATGGAAAAATTATATCAAATGTAAGTGCTACTTTAGATACAAAATATTCTGACATTGCCTTATTTGAATCTTTTAAATTAACTGGTTTTTCTTTTTCTTCAATTGTATTACACAACGAAGAGTTTGAAGAACAATATATTGGTTCAATTGATACTATTGCAATTTATGAAATTGCAGCTGCTACTAAAAGGTTTAAATCATTTAGTGAATACAAAAATGAATTTAAAACTCGTCTAAACGATGAATTATCTGAGGATATTCATTATTTTGTTCATTCAAGCGATACTTTACCTTATACACTACATTTTGGTTTAAAAGGAATAAAAGCTAGAGAGATTATTCGAACACTTTCTTTAGGTGATATTTTTGTAACAAATGGAGAAGGCTGCTCTTTAGGTTTATCAAAACCTTCACGTGTTTTACAAGAAATGGGCTATGAAGAAGTAGAATCTAGATGGGCATTAAGTTTAAGTTTCTCTCAAGAGTTAACTAGTGATGATATATTATTTTTGGCAAAAACAATTGCAAAAAAATACAGACAAATAAAGGCTTTAAATGGTTAAGACATTCTTAGATTTTGATAAGGCAGTAAGTAAATCTCTTGATGTAGCAAAGACTACTACTTTAATTGAAATTGTAAATATTGAAAAAAGTTTGAATCGTGTAATTTCAGAAGATATTTTATGTGTAAAAAACCTTCCTTCTTTTAATAATTCTGCAATGGATGGATTTGCTATAAAAGCTAATGATGCAGGTAAAACGTTAAAAGTAAAAACTACTATATTTGCTGGTGATAATGTAGAATCATCTTTGGAAGAAGGTGAATGTTATAAAATTATGACAGGGGCCAAAGTACCCGCTGATGTTGATACTATTATTCCAATAGAAGATATAGTTTTATACCAAAATGATGAAATTACTTTAAGAAATGATGTGAAAAAAGGTGCTTGTTTAAGATTAAAAGGTGAAGAGACTTCAGAAGGTGATTTATTATTTAAAAAAGGGGAAGTTGTTAATTCTTCAAAAATTGCTGTTTTAGCTTCTCAAGGTCTTACAATGATAAAAGTTTATAAAAAACTTTCTATAGCTGTAGTTTCAACAGGAAATGAACTAAAAGAACCATGGGAAGATGCAAATGAAGATGAAATTTATAATTGTAATTCATATGCTTTAACTTCTTTACTTGGGGAAAAAGGTTTTGATTCAACTTATATGGGTGTAGTTCCTGATAGTTTAGAAGAATCAATTGAGTTTGTAAGTTCATTAAAAAACTATGATGTGATTATTACTACTGGTGGAATTTCTATGGGCGATGCTGATTTTGTAGGACAAGCATTTATTGAAAATGGTCTTGATATTGCTTTTCATGGTGTAAATGTAAAACCTGGTAGACCAATAATGATGGGAACAATGTCTAAATATAATGGTCAAACTTTTGTAATGTGTTTACCTGGAAACCCTCTGACTGCAATGGTAAATATGCATTTATTTGCTATACCAGTTTTAAATAAAATACAAGGAAGTAATTATATTTATCATGATATTACACTTGCAAAAAATGAAGAAAGCTTTAAAACGAAAACAGGTCGCGTAAATGTTGTACTTGGATCTTGTAACAAAGGAGAATATAAAGTAACAAGAAAAAATAAATATGGTTCAGGAATGATTACGGTGCTTGACGAAAGCAATAGTATAGTTGTCACAAACGAAGGAAGAGCTGGTATAGAAGTAGGCGATAGCGTTAAGGTGATTAAATTTAATTGTTCGTATTTAAAAGAACAGACAAGTATATTTAATTAAAAAAGGGAAATGAAAAATGAAGAAAGTATTATTAACATTAGGATTATCAGTAGCAGTTGGATTAAGTTTACAAGCACAATCTTTGATGATGGCTACAACAACAAGTACAGATAACACTGGATTATTAGATTATTTAGCACCAAAATTTGAAAAAGATACTGGTGTAAACTTAAAATGGGTTGCTACAGGAACAGGGAAAGCTCTTAAAATGGGTGGAAATTGTGATGTAGATATTTTATTTGTTCATGCACCTGCATCTGAAAAGAAATTTATTGCAACAGGTTTTGGTGGAGATAGACAACAAGTAATGTACAATGATTTTGTAATTGTTGGACCTAAAAAAGACCCTGCTTCTGTAAATGGTATGGCTCCTAGTGTAGCTCTTCAAGCAATCAAAAATAAAACAGCTAAGTTCTTCTCAAGAGGTGACAACTCAGGTACAAATAAAAAAGAACTTTCTTTATGGAAGAATGCGAAAGTTGATACAAAAGAAGCATCTTCTTGGTATGTTCAAACAGGGCAAGGAATGTTAAGAACTATTAATATGGCTTCTGAAAAAAATGGATATACAATGACAGATAGAGGTACTTGGATTAAGTATATGTCTCAAAAAGGTGAATCAAATACTATGAAGGTTGTAGTTGAAGGTGATAAGTCTTTATTTAATCAATACTCAGTTGTTTCAATTAATAAAGAGAAGTGTTCGAATGTAAAACCAGAATTAGCTAAAAAGTTTACTAACTGGATTGTATCTGCACCAACTCAAAAAGTAATTGCTGACTTTAGATTATTAGGTCAAGCTCTATTTATTCCTAACGCTGGTAAATAAGGTAATAATAAAAAATGAATTTATTTACTGATGGTTTTAATGAAGCAATAGAGTTACTAGTATCTGGAAATGAGAGTGTTTATTCTGCAATCTCAACTACAGTTACTGTATCTTCTTGGTCTTTATTAATAAGCTTGATTATTGGTCTTCCTCTTGGTTTTTTTCTTGGATATTATAATTTCCCAGGAAAACCAGTAGTTAGGACAATAGTTGATACCTTTTTAGCACTTCCTACAGTTGTAATTGGCTTAATTGCGTATACAATGCTTTCTCAAGCTGGACCATTTGGTGAATATGATTTATTATTTTCTCAACAAGCAATAATAATTGGTCAGATTGTATTAGGTCTTCCAATTATTATTGCATTAACTGCTACACAAGTTGAAGCAGTTGATAAAAGGCTATATATCTCATTAAAAGGTCTTGGAGCTCATTCTAGACAAATTCTAACTGCAACATTGATTGAAGCTAGATTTGGAATTATGACAGCTGCAATGACTGCATATGGAAGAATTATTACTGAGATTGGAATATCAATGATGGTTGGTGGTAATATAAAGTATCATACACGAACTGTTACAACTGCTATTGCTTTAGAGACAGGAAAAGGTGAATTTATCACTGGTATTGCTTTAGGACTTGTTTTATTTGCTGTAGCATTAATGGTTAATATTGCATTATCTATGTTAAAAAGGAACTGGGAACAATGAAAAGTTTATATGAACTTCATGATATAGAACAGTATTATGATGGACGAAAAGTGCTTAATATAGATAATTTAACATTAGATGAAAGCCAGATTATTGGTTTTTTTGGACCAAATGGAAGTGGTAAATCAACACTTTTTTCACTTCTTTCTTTTATTACAAAACCAAGTTCTGGAGAAATAGAATTTAATGGTATTTCTAGTAAAAGAGTTGATTTAGAGACTAAACAAAGTATTGTAATGGTTCCACAGAATCCATATTTACTAAAAAGAACTGTTGCTGAAAATATAAAGTATGGACTTAAACTAAGAAATGAAACAAGCGAATTAAATGAAAAAGTACAAGAAGCTCTTGCTTTAGTAGGATTAGATAGCTCTTTTGCAAAAAGAAAGTGGAGTCAATTATCTGGTGGAGAAGCTCAAAGAGTTGCGTTAGCTGCTAGATTGATTTTAAAACCAAAAGTTTTAATATTGGATGAACCAACAACAGGAGTAGATACAAACTCAGCACAACTTATTAAAGAAGCAATTCTTTCTGCAAAACAAAAATGGAATACAACAATTTTTATTTCAAGTCATGATCATAATTGGTTAAATCATATTTGTGATAGAAAAGTTGCTCTTTTCCAAGGAAATTTAGTTGAAAGTGGAAGTGTTAATTTACTTTTTGCTCCTTGGGAAAAAGATGAAAATGGTAATTTAGTTAAATTCTTTATTGATGGACAGTTTCTTTTAATTCCTAATAGTGTTGAAAAGAAAAGGGATTCTGTTTTAGTTCTTGACTCAGATAATATTTCAATATGCAGAAAAGATTGTGAAGATATGATTTTAGAGACAACACTTATTGGAGTAATTACTTCTATACAACAACAACATTCTGTAGAATATTTGTTAGTAGAGTTTACAATTGGTGGAGTATCATTTAATTGTAGATTAACTAGAGAACAAATGCAAAATCAGAGACTTTTACCTGCTGATAGGGTTTATGTAAATATTGATGTTGATAGAGTTTGTTGGATATAAATCCTATGAAAATGAAAGTAAAATTATGGATAGAAGACCAAAATAATAATTTAGTCTTTGGTGATGGAAAAAATGAGATAATTAGTTGCCTTGATTCCACTGGTTCAATAGCAGAAACATCAAAACAGTTAAATATGTCAGAAGAAAAAATATTTAAGCATTTAGATATTCTAGAAGAAAATAATGAAAAAGAGATGGTATTATGTATTAAAGGTTTAAAAAAAACATCTAAACCTTCATATATACTTACAGCTGATGCGAGAGAAATTCTTCAAACATATCAAATTTATCAATATGACGTAAGAAAATTTAGTGAACTAAAATTTGAAGAAATTTTTGGTAATATAAAAAACAACTAAATATAATAAGTTATTCTAAAATACATTTATTCCAAATTTTAGAAAATAAAGTTATAACATCTTCTATTTCATCTTCTTTAAGTCCTCCAAACCCCATCATTAAAGCTTGCCATTCTCCACCACTTCTCTCTTTTGCATAATAAAGTTTTAATCTCTCACTTTTTGCTAGTACTTCTAATTTTTGCCAATCGAAAGAAACTGTAGGATTAATAAGTATTGATAATCCTACTCCTTGGCTAACTATTTTTATGGTATCTCCAAGTTTTTCTTTTAAAAGACTTTTTAATAGGTTGTGTTTCTTTTTATTTAGAGTTCTAATCTTACGTAAATGTCTATCCCAATATCCATCTGCAATAAATTTTTCTAAGACTTTTTGAGTACTTAAACAAACCCTTGAAGCTCTTGCTTCATAAAAGTTTTTAAACTTTTCTAATATTAGTAAAGGTAGTATCATATAACTAACTCTTACTGCAGGAGATAATGATTTTGAAAAAGTTCCTAAATAGATTACTCTATCATTTTTGTCTAATCCTTGAAGGGCAGGGATAGGTCTATTTACGTAATTTAACTCACTATCATAATCATCTTCTATAATATAGCCATCAACATCTTCTGCCCATTTTAGTAGTTCAATTCTACTTGAAACAGGCATTGCAACTCCTGTTGGGTATTGATGTGAAGGAGTAATATATACAAGTCTTGATTTTGACTGTTTTAATTTATTTATATCAATACCAGTTTTTGTTACAGGTATGTTTATAATTGAATAATCATGTGAATCAAAAACTTTTCTTGCTATATGATACCCTGGAAATTCAGTTGCTAAATTGGTATGGGTATCTTTAATTAGTCTTGCTAATAATCCCATTGAATCTGCAAAACCATTACAGATTATCATTTGATTTGAGTTGCAATTGACCCCTCGAGATTTTGTTAAGTATTTTGCAACTTGAATTCTTAATCCTTCTTCCCCTTGTCCATCTTGATACATTCCAAAATCCAAACTCTCATCAATAACCTTAGTAAAAAGTCTTTTCCATATTTTTAAAGGAAAAGAATCTTTTGCTAATCTTGCCGGAAACAAATCATATAAAATATCTTCTTTTTTATCTTCTTTTATAGTGACAATATTAGAAGATATTTTGTCAAAATCTTTATAGTTGGTATCTGTAACTATGTACCCACTTTTAGGATAACTATCTACATAACCTTCCACAACAAGTTGAGAATAAGCTTGTTCTACAGTATTTTTACTTAGGTTGTATGTTGATGCAATTTTTCTTATAGAAGGAATTTTTTCTCCAATTTTATAATTTTTAATAATATCTTTTTTTAACTCTTGATAAAGTTGTAGACATAGAGGTTTCTTATTATTTTTTTCAATTATATACATTAACTGTCCCTATAAAAATTTTATAAATTGGCACTTGTAATAAGTACACATTCTTGATATAGTACTAAAAAAACTTAAAAGGAAAGTTTAATGAATATTGGTATTTATATTTATGATGAAGCAGAAGTATTAGATTTTTCTGGTCCATTTGAAGTCTTTTCTGTTGCGTCTAGATTTTTAAATGATGAAAGAAAATTTAATGTTTATTTAATAAGTGAAGAACAAAAAACTATTAGAGCAAGAGGTGGATATAGAATAAATTCTAATTTTACTTTTGATAATCATCCTTCTTTAGATGTGTTAGTTGTTGTAGGTGGAATACATACTAAAGAGGTAAAAAAAACAAAAGTAATTAATTGGATTAATGAACAATCAAAGAATGTAAAGATTATATCTTCTGTATGTACAGGTGCATTTCTTTTAGCTGAAGCAAAAGTGATAACAACACATAGTGTCACAACTCATTGGGAAGATATTAATGACTTAAAAAGTGATTATCCAAATTTAAGTGTTCAAGATGATGTAAGATGGGTTGATGAAGGAAATATTGTTACTTCAGCAGGAATATCAGCAGGTATAGATATGAGTCTTCATTTAGTATCGAAGATAGAAAACTATGAACTTGCGAAAAAAACAGCAAGACAGATGCAATTTGATTGGAGTGAGAACTAACAAATGAGAAAAATTTTTGAAATAATAGATAAGAATTTAATTGATGAAGTAATAGAAAATGCGGAGTATGGAACGTTAGCTCTTTGTAATGATAATAAGCCATACTCTATACCAATAAATTTTGTTGAATCTAATGACGAGATATTTTTTCATGGGGCAAAGAAAGGTAAGAAAATTGATTTAATAAAAGTAAATTCAAATGCGAGCTTTTCAATTGTAGAAGATTACTCTTTATTGCCATCATATTTTAGTACAGATACAAAAACAGCTTGTCCTGCTACTCATTTATATAAGTCTGTAATAATAGATGGACATATTGAGTTTGTTGAGGAATATGAAGAAAAAGCAAAAGCTTTAGAATTATTAATGAAAAAGCTTCAAAAAGAGGGTGGTTATATACCTTTAAATCATGAAATGTATAAAAAAGCTATAAATGCAACATGTTTATATAAGTTAGTTCCTACTGAAGTAAGTGCAAAGTTTGGGTTGGGACAACATTTTAATAAAGAGAGATATGAGAGGGTAAGTAAACATTTAAAGGAAAGAGGAACTTCAAAAGATTTACAAACACTTAATTTAATAAAAGAATTTTATAAGAAGTAGAGGATAGATAGTGAATGAACAAATAAAATATTATGAAGATAAACTAAAATATGAGATAGATTCATGGGATTTAAATGAATCTATAAGTGTATCTGATTCAATTATTGTTATTGATACAAGAAGTGAAGCTGCATATAATTATGAAAGAATTCCAAACTCAATAAATATTCCACATAAGAGAATAAATGACAATACGACTAAAGATTTACCTAAAAATAGAGAGTATGTAACATACTGTGATGGAATAGGGTGTAATGCTTCAACTAAAGGTGCGTTAAATATGAGAATACTAGGTTTTAGAGTTAAGGAGCTTTTAGGTGGTTTAGATTGGTGGAAAAGGGATGGCTATGAGACTCATGGCTTAAATACACAAGATACAAAAAATATAAATTGTGGATGTTAGAAAAAAATATTGATTTGGCACATTGAATTTAATAATTGATCATTGTATAATTTCTAAAATTTATAATATAGGAATAAAAAATGAAAAAAATATTGATTTTTTTGATGATTATATCTTCTTTAGTATTTTCTGCCCAAAATACTAAAAAGGCTGGTTGTATTCTATCTCAAGATGGGAAAGTTATTGTTAATTGGGAGAGTACAGATGGAAAAGTTGGTACTTTTAAGGAAGTTGACTTTATACCCATTCGAAAAGAAGGAGTAAATTTTAAAGAGGTTTTTGTTGGTTCAAAAATAAAAATAAACTCTGTAACAAAAACAATTACTTTAGAGATTATAGATATAACATCAAATCCTAGAGTAAAACCCGACCCAAGAACTGGAACTATTACATTTACCGTTTTAGAAAAAAGTATTAGTCAAAAAATCAAAATGAATTATGTATATGATAAAAATACAATGAATATAAAAGGTAAGACTAATATTTATGATTTTAATATGTTAGATTTAAAAATTAAACTAAAAGCTATATTATGCAATGTTTAATTAATAAATAAAAAAAGCTAGTCCAGTGGACTAGCTTTAAAGATTTGATGCTAGATCAAAAAAGCTGTAAGGCTTTTGGCCTTTCTCTCAGCTGTACTCTTCTGTTAATTTATCATAAAACTTAACATAGTTAGTATCACCAGTATCTCTAGCTTTCATAGCTGGTCTTGGGTGTTCATTTAAGTGTCCTGTAATGATATATGGAACACTACTTCCCCAATCTAATTCTTTTTCAAGTGGTACAATATTTTCTTCAATAAATTTTAATACTGGAAGTAATTTATATTTTGGATTTTTTAAGAAACCAAGTAATAATTCCATAGCACAGTTTCCTGCACCACGTCCTAGACCTGAAACAGTTACATCTAAGAAACTTGTTCCATAAATCATTGCTTCTAAAGTATTTGCATATGCTAATTGCAAGTTGTTATGGGCATGAATCCCAACTTTCTTACCATTTATTTTTGCAACTGATAAGTATTTATCTGTTAACTTATTTATTTGTTCAGGGTAAAAAGAACCGAAGCTATCAGCAATATAAATTACATCAACATTTGTTTTACTAAGTGTTGCTAAAACTTGATCTAATTCATCATCAAAAGATTTAGAAATTGCCATGATATTACATGTTGTTTCATATCCTTTTGCATGAAAATCTTCAATAAGTTCAATAGCTTCTGGTAATTGGTGAATATAAGTTGCAACTCTAATCATATCAACTACTGACTCAGATCTCGGAGGAATTTCTTCTTTTATAGTTCTTCCTACATCAGACATTGTAGCAATTTTTAAATTTGTGTTGTTTTCACCAACAATTTTTCTGATGTCTTCTTCTTTACAGAAATTCCATGCCCCATATTCTTCTTCACTCATAACTGTAGGAGATACATTTTTACCTATTTCCATATAATCAACACCAGCAGCAACACACATCTCATAATGTGCTTTAACAAATGAATCTGTAAAGTGGTAATTATTTACTAATCCCCCATCTCTAATAGTACAATCAAAGACTTTTAAATCCTCTCTAACTGAAAGTATTGATCCCTCTTTTTCAATCATAATTTATCCCTGTTTTCTAATTATTTAATTTTAAATTGTTTAATGGTTGAAATAATACTAAAATCATCTTTAAAAATAGGAATCTAACAGCTTATTTAAGATTTTTTTCATTTTACTACTTTTTATTTTTATAATGAAAAAGAATATTATAGAATATTTAATAAATTAAATAATTTTGAATAGGTTATTGAAATAATATGAAAATTTAAAATTTTGTAGAAAGATAGACATAAAAAAAGCTAGTCTTAAAAAGACTAGCTTTTATAATTTGTAAAATTTATTTACTATTGAGGAGTTACGTTCTCAGCTTGTGGTCCTTTTTGACCTTCACCGATTTCGAAAGTAACTTTTTGACCTTCTTCTAATGTTACTCTTCCGTAACCTGTGTTATTAACTTGTCTGTAGTGTACAAATACGTCTTTTCCACCATTATCTTGTTGGATAAAACCAAAACCTTTTTCACTATTAAACCATTTTACTGTTCCGTTAACTAAATCTGCCATGCAAATTCCTTTTTTTTAAAATTATACCTTACTTGCGTAAAGTGGGTCGAAAATATAGATAGGAGTTCTTCATGGTGACTATACTGTTAACAAACGTTGTCAATAAAATGCAAACCAAAGATGAAACTCTAAATCATCTTTCTAGCCAAGATTATAGCATAAATTTTTCAAAATAATACTTTTTTGGTTTAAAAATCTTAAATTTTTTCTTAAATTTTTATTTTTTAGTGCATTAAAAGATTAAATAAGTAGTTAATAATTAAAAATTCAACTTTTTGTAAATTGCAAAGAAATGAGGTATTTGCGGAATCTGATTATCATCATAAGCCAAAAACTCTATCTCTTCTAAGTTATCAATTTCAACAAATTTATTAATTTCATCTCTATCTAAAGGAAGAGGTATATCATTCTCTTTTTCACCTTTTTTTCTACTTCTACATGACACTAAAACATGGCCTAGCGGTGATACTAAATCTGAAATTGCTTTTCTTGCTTGGATTCTGTATTTACCAGGTAAAACTTGTATAGTATTACATTCATAAACAAGATCAAAATTATTTAGCCATTCTTTTGGATAATTAAATAAATCTTTCTCTAAATAAGTTACTTTTGTATTTGGATACCTATTTTTACACAGTTTAATAGCATTTGGTGAAATATCAAATCCTATAACTTCATAGCCAAATTGGCTTAAGGCTTCAGCATCATCTCCAACACCACAACCTACCACAATAGCTTTAGCTTTATCTTTTTTTGATGGATTATTTTTTAACCAGTTTAATAAATATGGACTAGGTTCTAAATCTGCCCAGAATACTGCTTTATAATCACCTTCAGCATCTTTATATATAGAGTCAAACCATCCTGTGGGATCATCATTTTTTTGATAAGTTTTTACCATTTTTTTATATTTAATAGGATTGAATTCTTTCATATTTGTTCTTTAATAATTTTTTTGTATTATAACTAAAATATAGTTTTGAAAGGCTATGATGAATAAAATACTTATAATTGATAACTCTACCCTTATATTAAATGTATTAAAAGATTTATTTTCAAAAAAAAATGACTTTAAGTTATATATAGCTAAAAGTTTTGCGGATGCTTCAACTTTAATTAAAGAAAATGAGTTTTTTGCTTCTATATCAAGTGTTGTATTGCCTGATGCACTAGATGGAGAGACACTTGAATTATTAGAAAAGAATGAAATACCAACAATTATATTAAGTTCAAAAATCGATATAGATATAATAAACATAGCAAGAAAATATAATGCCGTAGATTATATTTCTAAAGAGTCAATATATGAATTAGAGTCAATTTATAATTTAATCAAACTTCTTGTTTTTGTAAAAGATATGGAGGTTTTAGTAGTAGATGATTCTCCTGTTATTGTATCAAAAATTAAAAATTGTTTAGAGAGTTTATTTTTAAAGGTTAATACAGCTAGTAGTGCTTTAGAAGCATTAGATGTTCTAAAGAAGAACCCTAAAGTTTCTTTTATAATTACTGATCATAATATGGAAGAGATGTCAGGATTAGATCTTATTAAGAAAATTAGAAAAGATGAGTTATTTGCAAAAGTACCAGTTATAATTATGACAACAGAGAATAGTAATGAATTAAAAATAAAGTTTTTTAAAAATGGTGTTACTGATTTGTTATTAAAACCTATTTTGGAAGAAGAGTTAAAATCAAAAGTTATTAATATCTTCTCAAATATGAAGCAAGTAAATGATATTAAAGTTTTTACGAAAGTTGTTGATGATCATGTTATAAGTTCTACAGCAGATGTTAATGGTGTTATAACTTATGTTTCAAAAGCATTTTGTAAAATTGCTGGGTATGAAAAAGAAGAACTTATCGGAAAACCTCACAATATAGTTAGACATCCAGATATGCCAAGTTCTGTTTTCAAAGAATTATGGACTACAATTAAGAGTGGTAATATTTGGAAAGGTGAAGTCAAAAACTTAAGACGTGATGGAAGCTTCTATTGGGTAAAAGTAGTAATAGAGCCAAATTTTGATAAAAAAGGAAATATAACAAGTTTTACTTCAATTAGAGAAGATATAACTGATAAGAAAAGAATTTATGATTTATCAATAACAGATGGATTAACCTCTCTTTATAATAGAAGGTATTTTAATGATATAGCAAGTTTTAAACTAGAAGATAGTGTGAGAAATAATGAAGTCTTCGCTTTTTTACTATTAGATATTGATAACTTTAAAAAATATAATGATACATATGGACATCAAGAAGGGGATAGGGCTTTAATAAAAGTTGCAAATAGTTTAAAGAATACTTTTTTAAGGGATGAAGATCTAATTTTTAGACTTGGTGGTGAAGAGTTTGGTGTATTATTACGAAGTAAAAAGATAGTAGATGTTTTAGATATAGTAGAAAAAGCAAGAAAAAATATAGAAAAATTAGCTATTAAGCATGAAAAAAACCCTCCTTTTAATGTAATAACTTGTTCTTTTGGCTTAATAGCAGGTAGTTTAAAAGATAATAAATTAGAATTAGAAACAATATATAAAAAAGCTGATGATGCATTATACAGTGCAAAAGAAAATGGACGTAATAAAATAGAAAATATTATTATTTAAGAAAATGACAAGTAATGAGAATTATTAATATTACTTTAAAGCTTACTCTTTATAATTAGATGACTAATAATATATTTATATGTGACTTATCCATATAAATATTATTAACTAGGAATAATTATGAAAAATCTAACTATTAGACTAAAGTTAATTATTATTTTCATTGTTATAAAAATTATTCCGGTTATTCTAATCACGTATTTATGTATACATGGTGCAATAAAACTAAATGATTATTATCTTGAGAATACTGAAGCTATTTATATAAAAAATAAAGAACTCATACGTGCTACAGCTTTTGAATCAATATCTGATAGTATTAAAGCGTTAGATGATAAATCACAAGAATCTATTGAAAAGATGACTGTAAAAATTGCATCTGAGGTTGCATCATTCTTATATGAAAGAGATAAAGACTTACTGTTCTTGTCTTCTTTGAAGTTAGATCAAAAAACTATTGAAAATTTTTATAATTTAAAATCAAAAGAAATAAAAGTTAATCCTGATTATATTTACAATTATGATTTAGATGAATGGACAAGAGTTAATAAAAAATTAGAATCAAGTATTTATAAAAGGTCTCAATTAAAAGATAATGAAAAGAATTTTCGTTTTATAAATCCACGTGCTATTAAAAAAATATCAATACCTATATATAAAGAGATTGTTTTTATTGATTTAGAAGGTAATGAGATTTTCAAAAAATCAGATATTAGTGAAATAAAAAAAGATATATCAATAAAAGAAAATACTTATATTAAATCAGAAAACTATTTTAAAGAGATAAAAAAATTAAAAAAAGGTGATATATATGTTTCTGATGTAATTGGAGAATATATTAGCTCTAATATAATAGGGACTTTTACTAAGAAAAGTGCAGATAAAAATGGTTTAGAATTTAGTCCCCAAAAGCATGCTTATGCAGGAATAGAAAACCCTGTAGGTAAAAAATTTGATGGAATAATTAGATTTTTGACACCAGTTTATGAAAATGACAAGAAAACAGGTTTTATTTCATTGGCTTTAGACCATAGACATATTATGGAATTTACTGATACTTTTAATCCTCTTGCAAATCATAAGGAGTTAGATATATCAGATGCTAGTAATGGTAATTATGCTTTTATGTGGGATTATGAAGGAAGAAATATCTCTCATCCTAGAGATTACTTTATAGTTGGGTTTGACTCAAATACTGGAAAGAGAGTACCTGGTTGGGTTAGTAAATCATTAAATGAAGAATTTAAAAATTCTTATGAAAAAGATTTAGGCAAGTTCTTAGAAAAATATCCTAAATTTCATGAGCAGTCATTAAGTAAAAAGCCAAATTTAGAACAATTAGTACAAAAAGGTGAAGTAGGTTTAGATTGTCGATATTTGAACTTTGCTCCACAATGTAAAGGATGGATGGAGCTTACTCAAAATGGTGGGTATGGTTCTTTTAAAATATTTTGGAGTAATGTTTGGAAATTGACAACAGCTGCAACTATTCCGTATTTTACTGGTAAATATAATAATTCTAAACGTGGGTTTGGTTTTGTAACTATTGGAGCTAATGTTGAAGAGTTTCATAGTGCTGCAAATAAAACAAAAGAAAATATAAAAGATGTAATTGATATTCAAACTAAGGAAATGACAGATGTTTTATCTTCAGATAGAGAGAAAATTAAAATTTTTCAATCTGATATTATTCGAGAATTAACAATCTATACAATACTTATGATTGTTTTAGTGATTTTTATTGCAATTTGGATGTCAGATTATATATCTAATAAAATCAACAAATTAATATTAGGTACAGAAGAGTTCTCAAATAATAATTTAGATTATAGAATAGAAGTTGAATCAAATGATGAACTAGGAAAACTTGAAGAGTCTTTTAATCATATGGCTTTAAGGTTAAAAGATAGTAATATTAAAATAAAAGAACAAGATAATATTATGACTCAACAGGCAAAAATGGCTGCAATGGGTGAAATGTTAGAAAATATAGCTCATCAATGGAGGCAACCATTATCAATGATATCTACTTGTGCAAGTAGTACAAAGATTCAAGTAGAGTTAAAAATCTTAAAAGAGTCAGACTTAAATGACAATATGGATGATATTCTTAAATATACAACTCATTTATCTCAAACAATAGATGATTTTAGGAATTTCTTTAAACTAAATAAAGACATGGATAATTTTAGTATTGAACAATCACTAAATAAAACATTACAATTAATTTCATCAAAGATGAAAAGTCAAGAAATTGAAATTGTAAAAAATATTGAAGATGTAGTTATTTTTGGTTTAGAAAATGAATTAATGCATGTTTTAATCAATATTATAAATAATGCATCTGATGCTTTTGAAGAGAAAGAAAATGTTAGAAAACTTATTTTAATAAATGTTAAAAGAAAAGAAAGTGAATTAGTAATTAATATCCAAGATAGTGCTGGTGGAATTCCAGATGAGTGTCTATCTAGAATCTTTGAACCATATTTTTCTACTAAAAATAAAACTCATGGTACTGGTATTGGTCTTTACATGAGTGAAGAAATCATTGTTGAACATATGAAAGGAAAAATTAGTGTAAAAAATAAAGAGTTTATTTATGAAGAAAAAATGTATACTGGTGCAAAATTTAAAATCAAAATCCCTATTTTTA
>Ga0193963_1000811_pt1 | contig 16036 bp, 14 predicted proteins | sample FB_6_MG_FD_140359 | JGI IMG/M metagenome (GOLD analysis project Ga0193963, IMG submission 140359) | Microbial mat bacterial communities from the Broadkill River, Lewes, Delaware, United States - FB_6_MG | ecosystem: Environmental > Aquatic > Freshwater > River > Microbial mats | place: USA...
AATGCAATGGCCACCCCCGAAAGATCTGTTAACAAATCAAGAAGATGGGAAAATTCTTTATTTTTGGCCAACAACCCCTTGCCGGAATCCTTCCAATTAACCATAGTGTTGTTCATATATTTTAGTTGATTAAAATAAGAAACAATAACCCAATTTAATCTCAACTTTCAACGAATATTTTCTTGACTTCCATCATCTCTTTAGTGTATATACCCTGACGTTGTTCATCTGCTGGCTGATCGTCCAATGGCAGGACTACGGACTCTGACTCCGTCAATTAAGGTTCGAATCCTTATCAGCCAGCCACCGACTATAAAGGCTTTCAAATTTTTTCTTTGAAAGCCTTTTTGCGTCCAGTGAATTAGATTTAATAGCATCGTAAAAAATATCCACCTATTGCGTTGTGGCGCGTTACCAGACGTTCAATATGCTATATGTATGATTTCCCTGGCCAGACACCATGCCTTATAGGCGAAGACTTTTACTTAGCCCTCGGTTGTTTTTTTTACGAGTTCATCAATATTTAGAAAAAACAAAACCTTTTTTTGCCATGCATTTTCCCCCAAAGCCTGTAAACAAATGAATGATTAATATAAAACAACAAAATGCCTATGAAACCAGCCCTGTATAAAATTATTCATACCACCTGTCACTCCGACTGGGGGGGACTTGAAAAAAGAGTGCTAAACGAATCTTTATGGATGGCGGACAAAGGGCACCAGGTCATCATTATTGCACCTGAAAACACCCCCTTGCTCCAGAGAGCAAAAGGACATGGGATTAAACTGTACCCAATGTCTTTCAAACGCTTGTCTGCATTATCCGACTACAGCCGTCTTATTCATATTTTTAATCAAGAAAAGCCCCACATTGTAAACACCCATGGAAATACAGATTCAAAGATAGGGCTACCGGCAGCTAAAAAGACCCATATACCTTGCAGAATTTTATCTCGTCACATTAGTACACCTGTTAGGAACTCCTGGTACAATCGGCTACTTTACAAAAAATTAAGCCATTATACATTCACCACTGCAGATTATACCAAACGCCATCTTCAAGACGTTTTTAACCTTTCGGACCAACAGGTTTGCTCAATCCCTTCCGGTATTGTTGAACCTGCGACTCTCCAGCCAAAGGATGAAGAGCGATGTGTTATGGCGACGAAACTCAACCTTAATCCTTGCACACGTTTTATCGGATTTGCCGGTAGGGTGTCCCAGGACAAGGGAGTCGACACTCTTTTAAAAGGGTTTCAGAAAGCAACCAGCCATATCCCCCACCACCTCGTCATTGCCGGTACCGGAGAACCCTCTTTCCTGAGGCGGATGTCAGAACTTACCCGGATTCTAAACATTGAAAACAGAGTACATTTTATTGGATTCCAGGAAAATATCTGGCCTTTTTACCGCTCCCTGGACTGCAAAATTCTGCCATCCATATTTGAAGGTATCCCCCAGGTTCTGATTGAGGCCATGTATGCCTTATGCCCGGTGATTGGATCCAGGACCGGCGGGATTGCAGATATCATCAGCCATAATGAAACCGGTCTACTTTTTGACGTAGGGCAATCTGGTGAACTATCTGAAATGATTCTTAAAACCATTAATACCACAGAGGAAACAATGAAGCGGGTCCAAAACGCAGAGCAGAAAATAAAGCGCTTCCATACCATTGAAACCATGGGGCAAAAGATCATCCGCACCTACCAGGACCACTTTAACGCTTAGAGCCTGTTTGGTAATTAGGGAATCGAAGTGGAACTTCATGGGATTGCAGCCGATTCATCAATTATCAAACAGGCGCTTAGCCCGGCAATAGCTATATCAACAACGAAAGATTCATTTTTGTTCTATTCCAACGGGACATAAACCCGGTGATACCGAATTTAAACACGCCCCATCGGTCATGGTGCAGGGCATCTACGTCGATGACAAACCGCTTTTTGTCCTTATAACGGGAAAAATGAAAAAAACCGGCTTCCAACCGGTTGCAATAAACATCGTAAATAGTCACCCTTCCTTTTTCCCAGATGGCGTAAACCTTTGTATTGCTTACGCCCTTGGTCATTGTCGGCTGCAGCAAATCAGCCCTGCAGTATGGGGGCAAGTTGCCGGAAACCACCTGGAGCAATTCCTCTGATTCATTAAACGTCCTGTGCTCTTTTGGCTCCATGTGGTTTTTTATATATTTATATTCTTTAAGTGCATGGATTTGTGAACGATTGATCAAGGTAAAGGGTCCGCATGGCCGGTCTTTATCTGCACTGATCATGGAATAGGATGCCATATTTTCAGGCATACAACCCCAAAGCTGTCCATACACAAGGTCCATGTCCGTAAAGCCGATAAAGTCATAACGCTCTAAATTTTCTTTATCATTACGCAGAAAATAAAACATAAGCCGATAATCACATACCCTTCGAAGAAAACGTCCCGGTATGTTAATATCCAATCGTTGCTTAAAATCGGCAACCATTTCATCGAATTGGTATGGTATAAGCGTAACTGCCGGATTCAGGGCTTTGGGTTCCGTGATCCTGTCGTTATAAACAAACCAGTGAAAATTGGGATGGTTTAATTCACATGATTTAACCCAGAATGGAAAATAAGCGGGAAGTTCGCCAAAAAAGGGAACCAAAAAGGCACTTTTAAACTGAATATCAAGCATAACAAATTCCTGTTGAAAAAGAGCAAACAGTCATCGTTGTCTGCAAAATAGCTTTGCAGACAGAGGGTCTATTTGCTTTTTAAATTTAGTTGGTGCATGTATACCATTAAGGCACAAATTATGTAAGTCGCCAACAATATCAATATTGAGTCCTTATAAACAGCTCCGGGCTGAACGGGTCTATCCATACCCAGGCTTCGGCCCATAACGAAAGTAGAAAAATCTGTAGCGGTGACACAGACCTTCTTATAAAAAAACGAATGCATGCTAAATTGATATCAAATATAAATTTGAATAAAATCTGCAGCTCCACACTGATTCTCTTGGCCTTTGCCATCCCTGTATCCACGGCCGCGACCTATATTGTTTTAGGGATTTTCCTTTTGTTCTGGATCCTGGATAACTTTAAACAACCACTAAAAGAATTGACATGTATCATAAAATCCAACCCTGTGGCTATGGTCGGCTGTGCATTTTTCCTGATGCACCTGGCAGGACTTTTCCATACCCATGCCAACCAGGAAAAAATACTTGAGGCCATCCAGAACGGAAGCAAGTTCCTTTTCATGGCCATGGCCATGATATATTTAAAAGAAGAAAAAAATGCCCGGGCTGTTTTAATATCATTTATTGGTGCCATGGGATTAACTCTTGTTCTCTCGTATCTGATACATATCAGCATAGTGCCGGGGTTTATACCTGTCAAAGGCATCCCCCGTGACTGTTATGTTTTCCACGACCACATCAAACATAATACATTAATGGCATTCACCGTATTTGTTGCGGCAGTGCTGGCCAGATCAGCTAAAACACTTAAAGCACGAATTCCATGGGCAGTGTTCAGTTGCCTTGCTTTAATTAATGTGTTGTTTATGGTAAACGGGCGAACCGGTCACCTGATTATCCTTGTCCTTCTTATGTACTATTTTTTCTCTTGGGGCAGCCGCCGGAAAAGCATTGCGGCTTTTTTTATGACTTGTCTTTGTATAGGGCTTTTAAGTTGGACCTATCCGTCCAATTCATTGTCCACAAGAGCCCGTGCTGTAGTCAATGAAATAAAGACATGGAAGTATGGAGAACCGCAACCTATGGGCTCATCTTCGGGTCTGCGCCTTGAATTCTACACAAATTCCCTTAAACTCATAAAAAAAAGCCCCTTCATCGGTACAGGCACAGGCAGCTTTCAAGCCAGCTACCGCGAACTGATAAAGGACACCGGGTTCAAGCAATCAGACAACCCCCATAACGAATTTTTAATGGCCGGCGTTCAGTTTGGTCTGATGGGCATATTGGTTCTTCTATCTTTTTTCTTCACCCAATGGCGGTCAGCTGCATCGTTACAAAAAGACGAAGGAATACTGCTTGCCCGGGGTTTGATCTTAACCATCATGACAGCCTGCATGGTCGCATCCCCCCTCCAAGACAGCGCTGAAGGCTGGTTTTTTGCCCTAATGAGTGCAACACTGTTTGCATCACAAAGTCAAACACGCACCTTTCCTGAGCCATATCCATCAACATAAGCCCGCCATGAGCCATCCGACAATTGAGTTGCATCAACGGTATGCATACCATGGCTGTTCCATCCAGACCCAGAAGCATCAAGAATAGGGGCTTCAATGGGCTCTTCCCGGTAGGCTTTAGTCGTCAATTCGGTGATCTTAAAGCCCCAGACTTTGCTCCCATAAATGGGAAAGGCATCCTGGGCAAACCGAATCGGATTATTTTGATACAAAACGACCCGCCCTGCAGGTCGTGCATAATGAGGGTCTTTTTTGCGTATCGGACTTTTTCGATGCTGTTTGTATGGACCTTTCAAATTATGGGAAAAATAGAGCCTAAGCGTTGAATTTCCCGAGTCTGTAAACAACCACCAAGTATCATTATAGAAAAAAAGGCTGTTGTCTGCAAAGCGCTTGCCTTTCAATAAAATGGTGTCCAGTTCCCAGCGAAAAGGGAATGAAACGGCCCGATATAGACGAATCTGCCGGGATTGCCGGGATTCAGGAATGAGGTAAAATTGATTTTCCCAAATGAATACGTAAGGATAAGAAAGATGAAAAGGCTCGTTAAGAACAATTTTCTCATAATGCCATGCTTCCCCGTTCTCACTGCTTGCCAGAGCTATTTTCCCTTTATATCCGTTTTCGGTTTTCACCTCAGCTTCAAAAAAAAGGTAGTGCTTACCCTCATACAGAACACCAAAAGGGTCTGCGACAAGTCTTGCCGAACCATCGGATACATCACAGGGGGCGATAATAGGATTGATTTTTTTGCCAGGCGGTTGTAAGGCAAAAGGGGAAACACCTTCAAATATACCGATTGACCATTGGCATTCGGGAGGAGGTGACTGCGGAACCTCTTTTTTTTTCGAAAATAATAATTGGAAAAATTTGATCATAAGGCACAGAAGGTAGCCGAAAAGGGCAAGTCATATGGATGGTTTTATTTTAATTGTGAGCCTAAAATCCTTCAATTGTTATATTATATACACAGGCATTAGGAGCCCTGTATCCACTTTTGCTTGAATTTTTTTATATCTGTCTTGCTATAAAAATGTTTCATGAATTGAGAAGAATACAAAGTATCTACCAATTCTTTAGACGGCCTATAATTTTTTTTAAATTCCTTGTATAGTAAACGATACCATTTATTGTCACCAACGTTGAGTTGCGCAAGCTCAAAAGGTTTGGAAAGGCCAAGGAATTCTTGAATTCTCAACAAGTTATTTTTTAGCATCTCACACTGCAGCACCAAAATGTCATATCTTTCGGTTTGTATCACGGCATATCCTTCTTCTTTGTCAAAGGGATAGTCATATATATTGACACCGGTAGTCGGTAAAAACTCCCGGTCGAACCATCGAATACCTGCGCTTTGGTCAATTCTATCTTCAAGATAATAAGAAAACAACTCATTTAACGTCCGATTAGCATTAAAGGAGCGATTAGTGACATCATCCCTAATGAAATCTGTTGAATGTTGAAAACAAAGGGACAAATTTCGAGATATTGGCTCCCTTATCAAACTAATAATTTTTATACCCGAGGTCTTTCGAAACGTTCTCAACCGTTGGCATGGATAAATTTTCCTTTTCAGTTCACTGAATCTTGATCCTAACTGCCCCCAGAGACCCAGTATCCGTTTAACCCCTATAGAGTCAGAATGGCTTAATGTCAGATTATGTTGATGACGTATCATCTCCCCCTGATTTTCAAGGGTTTTCCACAAACTGATAGAACCTACCTTTCCCATCTGGTAAATATATACTATTTGGTTTCTCGTATACATGTTACTGCTATTTTGTTCCTCATTATCGGCATACAATTTTTTGTGTAATCTGACCAACCACATTCAATATGGATACATCTATCTTCAATACCATATAGGGCGAATCTGTTTCCTATCATTATTGCAAATAATGCGCAATCCCCAAAATCCACGGCCAGTGAAGACGCAGCCCTATACTTTTGAATGCGGGGTCGTAAAAAAGGTGTCAAGGCCTTTGTGCTTTAAATAAAGTTTGGCATATTTATAAAATGTGCCTTCAAAGTTTCCCAATGCAATGACAAACCCTGCCCAGCCGTCAAGGCAACCCAATTTAAGAAAATACATAGAAAATGCCGACCAGAAGCCATGTCCCAGGGCTGTAAGCATTCCTGCCCTTTTACCTTGGTATAAAAGCTTTTCCGCACCAAGGGTAGAATACCTGTTGGCTTTATGCATCACTTCTTCCAGATTTTTGTAAGGGATCTGGTGGATAGCGGATTTCAAATAGCCACAAGCGCGTTTACTGACAACCTGATAGCGCTCATGCACGGCATCCGGTTCAAAAACCAGAGTTCCCCTGCGAAACAACTGGGGTTGTCTGAAGTCAGGGTAAAACCCGGCATGGCGGAGCCATCTACCCATGAAATAATTTTTCCGGGGAACATAATAGGCGTCAAGGCTTTGGGGGGCGTTAATGATTGCCTTAATCTCATTTCTGGCATCCATGGTGCATCGTTCATCTGAGTCCAAACTGAATATCCACTCATGGGTACAGGCTGCAATGGCGTCGTTCCTCAGACGCCCGAACCCTTCAAAGGGAATTTGAACCACCCTTGCCCCATATTCTTCTGCAATTTTTGCCGTATCGTCGGTGCTGAACGAATCGGCCACAACAATTTCATCTGCCCACGCCACACTTTTAAGCGCATCCTTAATCTTATCGGCTTCATTAAAGGCGATAAGATAAACCGAAAGTTTAGTCACAAGTTCACTCCTTCCTGCCAATAATGCGGCCTGAACAATCAATCTCCAAACTGTTCAGCCCCCGGGAACAAAAATAACCATTCTTTTTTCGGCAATGCGCAAGCAGCGCATCGTTGTCTGCCAGCCGGGCCCTGGAATTTTCTTTGTGCCAAAGGTGGTAGCAGATGGCTTTAAAAGGATTCTCCTTTCTCCTTAGTCCATATTTATACAGTCGATCTACGAATTCAGAATCTTCTCTGCCCCATCCAATAAAGTCATGGTTGAATCCGTTCACCGCCAGAACATCCGTTTTAAAAACACCCATGTTACAGCTTCGTATACCGGACAATCCTGTCTTTTTCCAAGACGGAAAAAAAGGGATACGCGCAAGGTGATGGCGATTGGAAATTTTTGAAGAGAGTACAAGGCCGATTCTCTTAGATATAGAGGCCGTATCCTTATGGTTAAACATACCAGAAGCCCTCTGGCTTACCAGCACACGTTTTCCCTGAAAAAAAGCCCCCTCTTCAGCAAGTTCCTGATGATCTGCCACAAAATGTTTTTCCGGAATGCAGTCCCCGTCCAAAAACACCAGATAGTCACCCCGGGAAACAAGGATAGCCTTGTTTCTGATACGGGCTGCCCTGAAGCCTTGATCTTCCTGCCATTCGTGACGAATAACGGGTGTTTTGCCGTTCAGGTAGGCTGCCAGCATCTTCCGGGTTTCAGGGCCGGATCCATCGTCTGCCACAATGATATCATGGGGCATACAAGACTGAACTAAAAGACCGTCCAGCACTTTTTTCAATGCGTTAGGCCGGTTATAGGTAGTAACGATGACAGAAATTTTCATGACATCTTTTCCCGAATAATATCAAAAACCTCATTCACGCCAAGATCCTGCATACAGCGAAATCCCCACTTTCTGCAGGGATGCCGGGCATAACAGGGAGCGCATGGGTAATCTTTTTGAATAACGGTGTGAATCGTGCCGTAGGGTCCGGTCCGGACAGGGTTGGCCGGGCCGAATATGGCAAAAACCGGAACATTAAGGGCCGCTGCCATATGCATGGGCCCGGTGTCGTTGCAGATGAAACATTCGGCATTTTGAATCACAGCCAGAAGATCTTTCAACCCGGTCCGACCAGCAATGGAAACGGCATTCCCTTTTGATGCATCCACAACCTCTTGGGCAATGTCGGCCTCGGCCCCGGAAGCGATCACCACCACAGGCAGATCCAGACGGGAGGCAAGCTCACCATATCTTTGGGCCGGCCACCGGTTGGCAGGCTTTCCGGCAGAGGGGCTTATAATGACGTACTTTTCAGGCAGACCTTTGCATATGGATGGATTAGGATTAAAGGGGGCAAAGGGATAGGCAATCCGGTCGGTGTGGCACCCCATAAATTCAGCAATTTTAAGATACCGGTCAATGGCATGAATGTTCATGGACCCATGAATTTTATGAGTATAGAAAAAGGGGCTGCCCTCATCAGACTCCTTAAACCCTAAACGGACAGGGGCCTTGGAAAAGGCCGAGATCACACCGGAACGAAACAGTCCTGACAGATCAATACACACATCATAATGCTGCTCTGCCAGCCCCTGCCTCAAATTCTCTATCTCCTTTAGTGTCAGCCGGAGGCGGCCCAATTTTTTCCATTGGTCTTTTTTGATCACCCACAGGCGGTTGATCATGGGATGCCCCGCCAAAAAGGTATGAAGTCCATGGGCCACCACCCAGTCGATACGGACCCATGGAAATCGCTGTCTCAACGCGTGAAGAAAAGGCATGGAGTGAACAATATCTCCCAGGGCACTAGGTTTGACAATCAAAATCCGGTTAATCCGGCGAAACAGATCCGTTTGGGCATCAGCCATTAAATCCCTCCTTTTCCAAAAAAGAGTTGCAGGACGCCATCACCATATCCACGGTGATTTTATCCATGCATTTATGGTCAATGGGACACTGCTTTTTCAGACAGGGACTGCAGGGAACCGGCTGTCTGACTATGATGCTGTTTTTATTTGCAGGCGCTGTGGCGATATGGTCTGTGGAACCGATCACGGCCACCTGGTTTACATTCTGGGCCGCAGCAACATGCATCAGGCCGGAATCATTGGTCACGAAAAGGTTTAACACTCCGATCAGGGCAAAGGCTTTGGAGAGACTGGTCCGGCCCGCCATGTTGATGCAGGCCCCCTGGGTCATAGCGCTGATTTCATCCCCTAACGCCCGATCTGCAGGCCCGCCGAGAATAATGACCCGGGTCTGGTGGCGTTCTGCCAGTTTTACGGCAAGTTGTGCATACCGTTCGGGAAACCAGCGTTTGGCCGTCCCCCCGGTGGCACCGGGGTTGATGCCCAGCACCGGGCGGTCCGGGCCTGATAAATCCTGTTCATCAAGAAAGTGTTGGGCCCATTCCTTGTCCCGGAGATCAGGATAGAGCTCAAGCTCTCTGCCTGCAGTCTCAAGGCCGGCCGCGCTTAAAATGGCCAGATAATAATCAATGAGATGGCCTTTTTTCAGGACAGGGTCCATCTTGATGCACCGATTGAGCAGCAGCCCCCGGGCGTCGGTGTTGTAGCCTAGACGTTCGGGAATCCGGGCCAGGAATGCCAGCAGCGCCGCCTCAAAAGCATTCTGCATCAGGATGGCCAGATCAAAGTTTTGACACCGCAAATCCCTGGCCAGTCTAAGGGTCCCCAGGCCCATTTTATGGCGCCCATCATTTTCATAGACCATGACCTGGTCAACATGGGGGTTGTTCTGATACACCTGCACCACCCAAGGCTTGGCCAGTACAGTGATTCTGGCACGAGGAAAATTTGTGCGTACGGCCCGTACCACCGGGGTGGTCATAACGGCATCCCCCACCCAGTTCGCAGCCCGGATCAAAATATGCGCCCGGCTGCTATCTTTTAATCGGATCTCAGTCATTGATTTTAGGCCAGGGACAATAATTTTTGGTTTTCCAGCGATTATGGACCCAGAAATACTGATCCGGATATTTTCTGACCAGGCCCTCGATAGCCGATGTATAGTTCTGGGTATTAATCTCAATATCCTTGATGGGGTCCCCGGTTTCCACCAGCGGAATTTCAGGCAGGAACTCCACGGTGAAATGCCGGTTTTTACGCACAGTATACACGGGCACCACAGGTGCCTTTGTTTTCAGCACCAGTTTGGCAAAGCCTTTGTGGGTACAGGCAGGGACGCCAAAAAAATCCACAAAGGCCCCCATATACCAGTCCACACTCTGATCCAAAAGAGAACCTATAATTTCGCCGCGTTCCAATATGGCTTCAGCCTTTTTAAAGCTCTTTCCCCTGGGGATCACTTCCAGGTTAAACCGCCTGCGCCCTTCCCTGATAAGCCGGTCCAGGGGTTCAAAATCCAGTCTTCGATAGATGGCATACCCCTTGACCCCCACCGGCTCAATGCCTGCGATGAGCATTTCAAAATTGCCCAGGTGACATAAAAGCCCTATAACCCCTTTGCCCTTGGCATGGGCACGTTTCATATGTTCCACCCCTTTAATGGTGAAGTGGCTTAAAAAAGTATCCCGGTCAAACTTCAGGGTCCAGGCCAACTCGAACAAAATATTCACAATATTTATAAACACCCGTTTGCCAAGGATTTCGATCTGATCCGGCGTCATTTGATCGCCAAAGGCCCGGGTAAGATTTTCCAGGGTGGTGTTTCGATGTCTGGCGTCAATCTTGAACCAGAGCCGCCCTAAAAAACCGGCGCAAAAGTCAGCCAGCCCAATGGGCAACCGGCCCAGGGCTGACACCAGAAAACGCAACAGTCGATAAATCTGATCATCACTCATATATATTCCGATTAAATTTTCATGGCAGAGCTTGAAGTAGTAGCCTGACCGGATCTCCCCCCAATGTTGCCTAAAACAAATTTTTCCAGACGCCTGGGATCGGAAAAACGTAAACGAATACCAATCACGGCAACATTCATATCCCTGAAAAATACCGGGTCCACCTTTACCCAATCCTTCTGGGTTGTCAGGATAAAATCAACCTTCAACGCCCTAGCCCGGGCTGAAATCCGGCTGAAATCAGGCTCGTTATACCGGTAATGGTCACAAAATTCAAGGTGGTCGGTAATGTTTATACCCAGGGCCTGCACGGATTGTGCAAAGGAGGCGTTCCGAGCCAAACCTGAAAACAGGAGAGCGGTTTTCCCTCTCAAACGCCAGGATTTAAAATCATCTGTGTTATTTCCACCGGCCAAGAATAATTGCGCCACAAAGGGCTCATGCGTAGAAAAAAAAACAGGCACAGGCGGCAATGTTTCAATGATGTCACTTGCAAAGGAATGGCCCTCTGATTCCTGGAGCGCATCCAAGGGGCACCGGGTAAACACGACGGCATCAATTCTGTTCTTTGCCATACAAAGGGTTTCACGCAACCGGCCTGCCGGAAGCATACGTCCGTTTCCCAAAGGCTGTGTGTAGTCCAAAAGCACCAGATTCAGATCCCGGCCCAGTTTCAGGTGCTGGAACCCGTCATCGAGAATGACCACATCAGGAGCAAGGGCATCCAAAGCCATAAGACCCGCCTTATACCGATCTTGTCCCACCACCACCGGAAAGGATTTTTCCATGGCCATCATATAGGGCTCATCACCGCATATTTTTGCATCCAGAAACACCTCCCGGCCGTCCGATACCACCGCAGTCTCGTCTTCAAGTGTCCCCCTGTAACCCCGGCTGATCACCACGGGCCGCAACCCTTTTTGCACCAGCATTTTTGCCAGCCAAGCCGCCATGGGCGTTTTACCGGATCCGCCCACGGCCAGGTTACCGATGGAAATCACAGGGCAATCAAGGCGCCGGGTTTTCAGAAAACCGGATTCATACATGGCATAACGCAACCTGACACCGACCTTATAAATACTTGCACATCCGACCAGTGCCTGGTCAACGGATAACAGTGAAAAAGGCCCATGGGTTTCCATGGTTTGCAACACTCGTTTTTCCATCCGGTCCAGCCAGGATTTAATCAAGAAAGGCCTCCATACCGGTTAAACAAGCATCTCTTGCCCCTGCGTTGCCTTTAAAAATTTGCCTGGCATTATGTCCGATCCGGCTACAATAATCCGGATTACGCAGCATTTTTTCCAATTCAACAGCCAGGGCTTTTTCGTCTTCAACCTGGATGCCGCCTTGGCCCTGGACAAACAATTGGGCCATTTCACGAAAGTCCGTCATATGGGGCCCAAAAAACACCGGTTTGCCAAACATGGCCGGTTCCAAAAGATTATGCCCACCCCGGGCGACAAGGGACCCACCCACAAAGGCAACCACACAGACAGCATATGCCTTGGCCAGAACGCCAATGGTGTTAAGAAACATAATATCTGCACCTTGCTTGCTTTCAAGCGGATCCAGATAGCATGCAACCCTGAATCCGGATATGGGCAATTCCCTGACCAACGCCGCACACCGGCCCGGATCCCGGGGCGCAATGACAAGTTTGAGTGCAGGGTCTGTTTGTCTTGCCCGGCTAAAAGCCCGAACCATCATAGATTCTTCACCGGGATGGGTGGAACCGGCCATCATTATCCGGTCACCCTCATGAAACCCCAAATCCCGGACAAGTGCTGAAATATCTTCCCCGGACAACCTGGGACAGGGCTGATCAAACTTGATATTACCGGTGATCTGAATGCGGTCCCCGGCCACACCAAGCTGTTCAAACCCCAAAGCATCCTGCCGGGTTTGGGTCATAACACAGGAAAGCGGTGAAAAAAACAACTTGGCCAACGGCCCCATGCATCGGTATCCTTTTAAGGATTTTGGCGACAATCGGGCATTCACAAGAACCACCGGAATCCCACGTCGATGCATGACAGACAAAAAACCGGGCCATAAATCCGTTTCCACCAGACAGACCATATCCGGTGAAATGCGAGAGGCAACCCGTCTCACCGCAAACCAGAAATCAAAGGGAAAATACCCCACCGCCGTAACCGGAGAATCGGCCCGGTCCGGAGGCATCAGATCAAGGGCCCGCTCAAATCCGGTTTTGGTGGATGCCGTAAAAACAATATCATGGGTCGGATATTTTTTTTTCAAGGCGCTTACCAGGGACAAACTTGAGTTCACTTCACCCACGGACAGGGCATGAACCCATATTCTGCGGGCGTTGGCTTCTTTTTCAGGCAACCGGGTAAACAGCCCCAGGCGTTGTAATAGATTGGCCCGCCGTTTGGCGGAAAACATCCAGACCACAGGTAAAACAGGCAGGCAGAAAAAAAATACAACCAGGGTAATGATATGATAAAGAAAAATCATGAAACCTGCATCATTCCGTTTGAATCAGATAAATACACCCCAGACAGAGAAAAACCAAGTTGCCCACCCAGGCGGCCACCACCGGCGGCAGAATCTTTGCGTAGCCCAAAGAGGCGGTAAACCCGAAGACAAACCAGTATAAAAAACAAAATCCCACACCCACGGCAATGCCCACGGGCAGGTTGGTCTTCACAAAACCCCTCATGCCCGTGGCAGCCCCTGTCAATGCCATAATCACGCAGATAAAGGGGAAGGCCAGCTTCCCATGCATATCCACCTTGTAAGTGGTGGCATCATACCCTTCGGCTGTTACTTTTTCGACATACCGCCTAAGCTCGGTATAACTCATTTCGTTGGTCTTTTTGGCCAGGCGGCCAAGATCGTCAGGGTTCAGATCAAGGGAGATGACCTTTCTGGGGCTCATGGTCACATGATAGTCGTCAATATTGGGGTCATACACCTGCTCTGCAACATTTTCGAGAATCCACTGGCCGTTGTCATAGCGCCCTGTTGCCGCATCAATACGCGAGGCAATCTTAAATCCTGCCCCCATGGTGGTGCATGTAACGCCGGCCACCGTCTTTTGAACCGGGTCAAAAAAATTAATATGCACCAACGTTTTATCCGAACGAATCCAGATGTCTTTTTGACTGTGAACAACCCCTTTATTTCCAGACATATCATGGTAACGGATGTAGTTGGAACGTGCCATGGACAAAGGGATCAGGGTTTCGCCCAAAAGCAGCATCAACAGCGCCAGAAGACATCCGACCCAAATGGCCGGTTTAACCAGAAAATAAACGGAGATACCCGAAGACTTTAAAGCGGTAATTTCCTGATTCCGGTTCATGAGACCAAACACGCAAATAACGGCAAGAAGCAGTCCTGCCGGGGTCAACTGAACAAACATATACGGCAATTTAAGCAGCACATACCAAAGGCCCCTGGCAAAGGTCACATCGTATTCAAGAATTCTGTCCATATGGGAGAGGTAATCAATAAAAATGAACAATACCATAACCAGTGCCTGGATAATGATAAAAATCCGGACAAATTCTTTAATCCAGTACCTATGGAGGCATCGAATCACGGTGTTGTCCTTTTCCTGAAACGGGCCGCAACAGTTGATGGAAGATGTTGAATCCAAAGGGGCAGACGTACGGGCCGCTCCTGGGCATTACGGATCAAAAGAAAAATGCCAGCAATCCCCATCACCACATTGGGCATCCACATGGCAATGACCGGCGGATAACGCCCGGCCTCCCCGCCGGACCAGCCAAAGGCAAGCAACAGATAATAGAGCAGAAAAAAACCTACCCCCATACCAAAACCGTTTGATTTTCTAAAAGATGTGGACTGAACACCCAAGGGGAATGCCAACACCCCCAAAGCAAGGCAGGCAAAGGGAAGTGAAAATTTTTCATGCAACACAAGACGTGCCTCATTCTCCCTTTCCGGCGTTTTAAAACCGTTCCGGATACGCTGGACCAGTTCATGCAGACTCATTTCATCAAAATCCTTTCTCACTTTCGTAGGCTTATTTTTCTGCATGGCAGCAAGGTCGATGTTGATGTCATAATGACCGAAATTAATATTGGTCACGGAGTGATCCTGAACATTAACCTGGTTGATCATACCGTCATACAGACGGATGGTGTATAGATCCCGGCTTCCCTGGCGCACCAGGCGCCCCCTGGGCGCGGTTGAGATAGAGACCATGTCGGCCGTCCTGCGGTCTTCAATAAACACGTCCGTCAAATCCCGGGTGCCCATATCCACATGGCCCACATAAATCATGATTCCGTCAAGCTGACTATTAAACTGACGCTCCTGCAGAGCTGCGTCGATACTGGACCTGGCAAGCTCAATGGTTTTCACCTTCAGGGCCAGTTTTCCCTCGGGAATTCCGTAAACCGTCACCCACATAGTAATTAAGAGGGTCATCACGCTGAAGATGAGTACCGGCGGCAAAAGTTTGTACAAAGACATCCCCGCCCCTTTCAGGGCGATGATCTCATTTTCCCCTGACATGCGCATGATGGTTAAAAGCACCGAAATCATAGCTGACATGGGAATGGTAAACTCCATGAACCGGGGCAGGGTATAACATATCAGAAGAAGAATATCCGTAATACTGGAGTTATAGTTAATCACCATATTCGTGATATCCGGAATCCGGGTCATCAAAAACACCGAGGTTAAAAAAAAGGTACTTATGGCAAACGGCGGGATAAACTCAAAAAACAAATATGTATGTATACGTTTAAAAACCTTCATTGGCTTGGAAAATATGAACTCCTGGACATTGTGTCAATAAATAGTATCGTTTGCATTATATTATTTTTCTGATATGAGAACTATATTATGAAAACAGTCATTGTAGCAAACGGAACCCTGTCTGAACCAGACGGACTTTTACCCCGGATACAACAAGCGGACATGGTTATTGCCGCAGACGGCGGGGCAGTTCATCTTCACCACATGGGCATTGTGCCCCGGATTATCATCGGCGACCTTGATTCCATTCCCGAAACCATCCTTTCATTTTTTAAGGAAAAGCAGGTTAAAATTTCAAAGTATCCGGTACGCAAGGACCAGACAGATATGGAATTGTGCCTGGAATATGCCGTTGACCATGGATGCACCGACCTTCTCATTATGGGTGCCACCAGCACCCGGCTCGACCATACCCTGGCAAATATTTTCCTTCTGAGCAGACTTGCAGCCCAGGGAATCCCGGTCACAATCTTAGATGCATATAATGATATTCATATTGTTGTTTCCCACCTGACACTCACGGGACACCCCGGCGACCTGAT